>Ga0316604_10000257_pt1 | contig 75730 bp, 52 predicted proteins | sample OWC_soil_day20_C_FD_207650 | JGI IMG/M metagenome (GOLD analysis project Ga0316604, IMG submission 207650) | Wetland soil microbial communities from Old Woman Creek delta, Ohio, United States - OWC_soil_day20_CT | ecosystem: Environmental > Terrestrial > Soil > Wetlands | place: USA: Ohio... | reverse complement strand
TTAAGGCTTCGATAGCTACTTTCGCTTTAAAGGCTGCATTGAACTTTCTTCTTCCCTTGTTCATATTGTAAATTTAAGATGTTTTTCCACTTAAACTTACTGTCCGTTTTTAGGGGAGTATTATAGTATTCAAATAGCAAACCATTTGTAGTTAAATTTCTCTATATTTATTCTTTTCCGCACAGGATAAACATGAAAGAACTGATTGATTTACAAATATTAAGTGGAGTTAATGATGCACCAAGAGGGTTTAAATTAATTACAAAGGATCAGTTCAACAAATTATTAAATGCCACTAAAAGTGATGAAAGTTTTATTGTCGATTAAGCCAGAGTACGCCTTTAAGATATTTGAAGGTAAAAAGAAGTTTGAGTTTCGAAAAGTAATTTTTAAAAATCCTAACGTTAAAACGGTTGTCGTTTACGCATCTTCCCCTGTTCAAAAAGTTATAGGAGAATTCGAAATAGAAGATATCCTAACTTCTTCACCTAGCAATATTTGGAAGCTGACTAAAAAACACTCTGGAATTTCTGAAGATTTCTTTTATAAGTATTTTGCAAACAGAGATATTGCTCATGCAATAAAAATAAGAAAGATTAAAAAATACAAAACGCCTCTTTCATTGAAGAAAGATTTTAATGTTTTACCACCTCAATCGTATCTTTACCTAGATAACAATAAAGTCAATTAAAAAACTACCTTAATCGAATTTAATTTTTTTTCTATATTTAAAAATTAAATCATTAAACTTTCGACCTCCTCAATACCCTAAAAAATAGATTATTAAAATATAGAGGAGGTCGAAATATAGCTGACATCATTATTCAAACTATATAGAGCAGACTTACCCATAATCTTAAGCTGCTAGCCCTAAGACTATTGAATAATTTTCTAAATATTTCAAGGCCAATTTAATCTTGAATAAGTCCTTCATCGTTGGCCATCACTAATGAAAAACATTTCTCCAAAGTCTTTATTCCAATTCCATCGTACTCAATCAATGAAATCATAGATTTTACTATTCCGCTATTGATGGCTTGTGATATGTTATTTATCTGTTTCTGTGATTTAATCCCTGCTCTGGATTTCAGTTCTTGTGTAGGTATCTGATTCCATTTCTGGCAGAACAACCTAAAAAGATCATCTGAGGCTAAAGGATCGTATTCATATATTTCTATGGGAATTTTGCATTCCCCTAGATATCTCTGCATCAGATCAAATACTACTTCTTGGTCCAATCCTCCATTATGGGTGCCTAATAACGGAAATGCGATAGATTTAATACCTTGATCTTCATAGGTATTAACGAACTTTTTCAGTCCAGCTTCCAAGTATTCAAGCTTACTGGGATATTTCCAGTGGAATTTAGTGGGGAAGTTTAGAACCCAAGGCACCGATGGCTCTCCCTTATAAAGCCAAAGTTTACCTATGCCAATTAATTTGCTATTACAATGGGATTGATATAATTCAAACATCCTTGGATACCGTAGTTTAAAAACCAAGGCTATTCCTTTACCCATTACCCCTACACAATTTACGGTATTCACAATTACGTGGGCTTTAGAATTGAATATATTACCTTTTTTTACCTCCAATTTCATGTAGTCAATAATTTAGTAAGCTCTTCCAATTTATGCTGGTATGATTCACTCATCGTTAAAAATCCGATGCGGGTATTAAACACCTTAATATCATTATGGTAGCTGAATAACTTCTCAAGAAAGGGAATACCGCCGTCGTCCGCAGTGTAGGCGGCAATATCACATTGGTAGTAAATCAAGTATAACATTAGAAAACTATGGAACTCCAATCCGCAATTGTGTGCTAATAATGTTAAGTGATTTATGGTCTCCGTATACTGTATTTTACCTTGAAAATAGTCTCCAACGTAATCGCCTTCGGCCAAAGCTAATAGTATCTGCATATCTTTTTCTGGATAAGATAATAATGGCCATATCTGCCGAATAATCTGTTTTGTATGAAAGTATTGGTTGCCTTTGTAACCTTGTAAAACTGCAGCTGGTTTGCCGATGTCGTGCAAAGCCAAAAATAATCTAAAAAGATCAGCATCGATAGGTAGATCAACTGTATTAAAGTATTTATCAAATACTTTAAGTACACAGGCTGTATGATTTTTTAGCACATAATGCCTTACCTTTTGGTCGTAAATAGGTTTTAGCATCGGGCAATGTGAGATAAGTTTATCTATAAAACGGTTTCTTATGTTTTCTTTATTTTCTGCCCACTGATAGTCAGGATTTCCTCTGTTCTCATATATAATCCAGTGCCTGTCTTTCAAATTATCATAGAACTTGACCCTGAATGGTTGGTCATGAGAGATTTTAAGTGTCAACCTCGGATAACCTTCCACTTTTGATGCCGTTGCATTTATAACATTCCCATCTATAAAGTCATAGCTATTCGGTTCGGCACATTCTACAATCAACTTTCCATTAAATTCATTATTCCCAAAGTAGTCCGTAGACAATTCCAATAAATTTTCCTTGTATATATAGTTTACTTTCTTGTTCTCTCCGTGAAATACTGTACCATAATCTATTTTTATTCGTTGCTTTAATTGATTGTCATAGTTAAATACCTGAGTTAACTGATCTTTATCAGCACCATTTGCAACCAATATTTCATAATCGTTTATATCCTTAAAATCTAAGAAATCCTTTACTAAAAATTCCTGCTGAGAATAATTTATATAAGTCTTCCAATTACCATCCGATGTATTATTGAATGTGCTATATACATCATTAAAATTAAAGGTGTTTAACATCATTGCGATGGGATTATATATAGCCCAATTTGTCTGCATATTTCCATTACTGATATAACATTTTTCTTTCTGCTTTAATATAACCTCTTGGAGATTAAACTTGAAAAAAACAGGAATTGGACATTTGGGATAGCCTAATCTGGCTGCTTTTCCTATATGCTTACTGCTGTCTTTGCCGAGATTCTCATTATAAAATTGGGTTGGTGTTTGAGGACGGAAGTAAAAACGCGCGTAGTTATGGGCATCTTCTCTTCTAGCAACAACAGACCCTGCTGCATCTGAAAATCCACCGGCTTTATTTCTGCTCCATATTTTACGACTTTGTATGATGTCCAGCGCATTGGTAATATGTGTAAAGTGGTAAATATAACCAGCCCAGTTATTATCATTACCTTTCAGCTTCAAATAAAGCTGTAATTCAGGTAGTATTGCTATCTTGTCTTCTATATATTCCCTAACACATAATGGTAAATTAATATTATTCATTAAATGATAGTAATCCCAGTAATTACTAAACTCCTCAATTAATGGTATTGTAAATGGCCATTCCTCACGGGATGAGATTCTCCCCCAATGAATTACATTCTTAAACAGACGCAAGTAAGCAACATCAGTGGGTATAAGTTCTGATAATTTTGCCCAATCCAGATACATGTAAAACTCCTTACATATATCTATTTCCGGTATAAATTGCCCAGTATTTATCACCTGTTCCCAATCTATATATAGCTTAAATTTCCTAAGCAATTCAATATTATTGACATCGAATTTCTCTTTCCGTATCAATTCATCCCAATGCCAATATTCCCTATAGAGTTCTAATAATAATGGATGTTGTTTGAAATCTAATTGGGCATGCCCAGATAATATGCACCAATGACTATCTTGAAGCAGGCCTTTACTTGTAAGAAGTTTTATAACCTCCGGCGATATATGAAATGATGATTGTTGTAGTACCAGTTCCCATTGCTTAAATTCTTTCTCAACAAATATTTGTAGTATATTCAGATCAAAAATGATATTTTTATTGAATAATAAGTTATGCAGTCCCCAAGGTTTATCAGATAATTGAATGACAAGATCATTATCCAACCAACTTGCACTAGAAAAATATTCCCAATCCCAGTCTTTGTCGTGTAGCTCCAGAATCAATTCTTTATCTATTCGCAAATTTTCCTTTCTAGATAGAGATTTGTAGGACCAATCTCTATTATGATTAGCGACTAGGAAGGATTTATCAAATTCGAATCTTGGATGTAATGATAATTTGGAAAAGTTCCATCCTTTCCTGATATAATCCTTTACTAATCTCAAAGGGAATACCAAGTCATATCTTTCTGATAAAGCATCCCAGTCTACATAACTGTGAAACTGGTTCAGTTTTCGTCCGTCAAGGACTGAGATCTGCTTTTCTTTATCATAAAATAACAGTAGAGTACTTTCTTTAGTAATACATGTCCAGTCCCATTTGTCTTTAAACTCGTCGACAATATTCCTATCTTTGACCAGGTTATTAATTTTGCTCAATGCTCTAAAATCCCAACGATCCTGATACCCAAGTAAATATTCTCTGCAATGCGCCAACCATTCTACATTACTCGAATAAACTTCCTTGCTGAACTGGAAGAATTTCTGTAGTGTTTGATTTCCAGATAACAATTTCCAGTTGATACGTTTTTCCCAAGTTGTCAGAAATGTATGTTCGACGGGAATATTAGGCAGTGCACTAATGTAATCCCAATCCCAATTATAATACACTGTTGCTCCCAGGGAACGGATAAGATTGACCAAACGAGTTGGACGAATCTTTTTTGTAATGGCAGTCCATGTAACTTTCTTGATGTTATCCTCTGCTTTAGAAATGTATGCTGACAAAATAGCTAGATTGTTGCCTTCTGTAATGTACTCTTCAGTAATAATATTTTCCAAAATATGGGGCCAATACAGCCATGTAGCATACTTCTTGAGGAAATCGCTTTGTTGAAAACTATCGGTACTAATTCTCTTTGTTGTAACATATTTCCAGTTCCATTTATATGAAGGAAAGTCTAGGATAAATGACAAAGTGGACTTCTGTGATAATTGTAGTCGGTAGGCTTCGTTTGATGGCAATGTCTGATTTTCTCTACTGTAGGTTTCCATCAATTTGCCGCAAGCGATTGAATCCAAAGGAATTAACATTCGATGCCAATCCACGCTAATTTGCTGTGAGTGCAATACCTCTCGGGTACTCATTACATCAGAAAATGTAAAGGTTGCATAGATACAGGCGACCAATTTTTGCCTTATATCCAATCTATCTGCCCAATCAATGAAGAATTCTATTTCATTAACAATGATGGATATTGGTATACTGTTAAGCAGAATGGATAATTCTAGTTTATCCTGAATCTGCCTGATAATGTCAATGGTCCAATTCAAATTCTTTCTGCCACTGATGATCCTGTAGTTCCAAGGGAAAGATTCATATTGCAAGATAGTTGCTATATTATCTACCGTATTAGAAACTTGTTCAAAGCCTCTATAATCTGCTATTTGTTTATAATAGGCCTCAAATATAGGAGTGGTCCAGGTAATTCCCTCATTGGCCGCTATACCAGGGATGCAACCATTTCCCCAGAAAAGTAATCCGAATTCATCCAGAAAATTCAGCATGTCTTTGTCCAAAGTTCCCTGATGCTGTACTCCTATTTTTAAATCAATTTGATCTTTTTTAGATAATAGGAAATTTCGTAAGCCATCATGATTTATTACTGTTTCAAAATCTCCTTTACTTCTTAACATCCGTCTTACAAGACTGGAAGTAGGAATGAATGGTGCAAGTAATGTAATATGCTTTGCAAGGAACTGTAAAGAATAGTTGGTCACTATAAATATATAATCCCATCTTCGGTCTGGATAAGCTATTATTAATTCCCCGGCATGTACCTCGTCCAATTGAACAATAGTATAAAGATCAAATGGAAACCTTTCAAAATGTTTTGAAAGAAAACTTGGGCTGACTTTTATCGTCAACTCTTCCCAATTTGGTAAGTCCGGTGATTGCAATTGCAAAAGAATTTGATGTAGCTCTTCCTGGCTCACTACTTCAGATACCACCTGTAGGTCCCATGGATGATTATTGATTTTCGATAAAATGTACTCCTTGCTTAGCTTTCTGGTCAGTTTTTCCCAGTTCAAATGCTGAGTATATTCATGGAGATAATCAACCAATATTTCTGTTGGACAATTAGTTACAACATGATCCCAAATAGCTGTATTAGAAACTCTTTTATCCGCTAATAGACAAAATAATTCTTTGTTCCAAGTGACGCGTACATCATTCAGTATTCTGCTCCATGAAATGCAAGGAATAAATTCCCTAAGTTGGCTAGCTTCCAACACTAAGGCGTCTTTTCTATACAGTTCATATTGAAGTTTTAACAACCAACCGCGATATACTTTGGTATTGCCTGGTAAGCGTATTATATCATCCAACAAGCCTGAAGGAATGTCCTGTAAGCTTGTTTTTATCTCATATTGGCCATCTAATTCGTATAGTGATAGGTTTAATTTTACAGATGAGCTTATGAAACGAGCCAGGTTATCCACCCATTGTAGTTGTTCATCTGAGCACTTAAAATTTGTAAGTGCCTTTTGCAGAAGGAAACTTTCGAGCATTTTTTCTTGCTCGAATTTAAAAGGATCTATTTCCTTTTCATTTGATAAGGACGGATTCAACCCAAATTGATGAAAAGGAAAAATCTGTTTTAATCCTTCCACCTCATGCAATAAATGTAGCTCATGTAATGAAATATTACCTTGGTAGAACAGGTATTTTATGGATTCGTTACGCGCTATTTTACCATTTGAAGTTGTCTTTACTACTTCATTCTCTACCGTTATAAGATGATACCGCGTTAATGAGGAAAGAAAAAATTGGAACAACTCCTCTTCTGCTTTATCGTAGAGAATGTCTTTATTAATAGCAAATCCCAATAGACTTCCCATATACTGAAAGGAGATTTCATCATTTTGCTCGGCTAACAGCTCAAGAATAATGTGATCCAGTTCTTCCAATGGAAATGCTTTTCTATACATCACCTGGTAGATTCCTATACGTATGGGCCAATCTAGATTAATTGAAATAAGACTCATTGTTCAGTACTTAACGGATCAAAAGATTTCACTACGCCGTTAGGATGGTGTTGAATAGTTTCATATACCTTTTTATATATAGGATGTTTACTGAAATGTTTTGCATTACCGACTACTATCAACAAACGTTTTGCTCTTGACAATGCTACATTCAAACGGTTTGGTAGCTCTGCGAAGCCTAAGCTTTCCTGCTTAATATATCCGTCCTCATTCAACAGCGGATTACCCCGTTCTGGCGGTTGGTCAGGATAAGTTGCTAATGAATTACTTCTTACCAAGGACACTATTACAATATTACGTTCCATCCCCTGAAAACGATCCACAGGAGATATTCTAAGTGGCATTTGGGGGTATTTTTCCTTGAGTTTGTTAATCAGGCTCGCCTGGGCGCCATAAAAGGTAATAATGCCTATCTGTTTCTGTTCTATTTCATTCTCTGGCCAAAAGTTAACAAATTTTTGGTAGCCAGGCGATTTTTCAAAAGCCCCCAATAACCATTCGATAGCGCTTATTTCACCATAATTTACTCGGGAGGTATTTACTTTCAGCTCAGGGGTATTTACGTCCAGCCAGATAACATGAATATTCTTGTTGTTGGTTATACCATGAAATCGGTTCAGTGGATGGCTCATATCTGTCGAATTTGCTATGTCTGGTGGAATCCCGCATTCCAATCCGCCATCTTCTAGATAGAACTGTTTTATTGTTTCATTGATGGCAGGATGCATGCGGTATTGCACATTGAAGGAAGATTTCAGATTTGAGTGAATGCCTTTAAAGAGTCGTTCGAAATGAGAGATAGTAAAATCACCCCTATTCATTTTCACATATTTTACTAGATCAATTATTTCTCTCCTTTTCTTTTCATTTGTCTCTTTTTTTTCCATCATGGACAGTTGCTCAATAAATTCATTAGTATCTACCATAGGAGGTAATTGCCGATGATCTCCAATTATCACTGCCTTTTTCCCGAAGAGGCATGGTAATGCCAACTCAGGAGGAGATGCCTTGCTGGCCTCATCTTGAACAACCAGATCAAAAACAATATCCTTCTTCTTTAATTCTTCTACAATCCTTTTACTGACACTTGATCGGAATGTCTTATATTCACTGGGATAGGCCACATTAATATAATCAGCAAAGAAGCGAGTGAATTTTTTTTGTGAATTTTCTTTACCTATTGAACTACAGGTAGCACCTATTACATTTGCATATTTAAGATAGGTCTCCAAGAACTGTTTCCTCACATTAACTGTAGGAGATTGGATATACCTAACCCATCTTGGCTGCCAACCGTTGTTTATCATTTCAGCTTTAACTCTGCTAATAATGAGATTAATCCAGTCTTGTAATATATTTGATTCATGTTCATCTCGTTCTTCAGCCCATTTTTTAATTGCTTCCAAGGAGAATCGTCTACCTTCCTTTTCTAGTTTGTCGTCTGAGCCAAATCGCAATGGTTTAATTAATAAGTGATTTTGGCTTTTCAGTTTATCTAGGGCATTATCGACTGCTAGATTCGTTTCGGAGGTTACCAAAATCCTATAATTATTTTTTTTTGAAGAAAGATTCACCCTGATGTGTTGCCAAATTAGTTCTGCTATTGCGGTGGATTTTCCTGTGCCAGGGGGGCCTTGGATAATGAAAAAATCCTTTGCTAATAGGCTTTTTGTGATTGCTTCTTTCTGCCTTTCATTGATGTGCTTTGAGAGTAAAGAGTTCTCTACGTTGGCTTTTTCCTTTTGGTATTTAGAAGTAAATAAAATATCACCGTCAATCGTTTCTGCCGTTTCAGGTGTCATTAAAATAGATGAAAGTTTAATATTGGCAATACCTCGCTGGTCACCTGAGAAAATTTTAGTAACTGTATCAGATAAACGTTTAATTTTATCCAGTTCTCCTTTTAGAGTACAGCTAACAGTGTGAATTTTATCATTTATACATACTTCTTCCTCCTTTTCCTGCACATCAACTAATATAAAGGGGTAATTCAATTTCTTTACGATACCGAAAACCTCAAAATGCTTACCTCTTAATATTGATATGTTCTCACCTAATATTGCATTAAACTTGTTTTTTACTTCTGATAGATAATCTTCTTCTCTAAAGTGTAGGTAATACTTCAGTTTGCCAGTTTGTAATTCATCAAATTTCAATATAATTCCCTTTTCAGGAAATTCTGTAACAACATTATGAATTTTGGCGACTAAGAGATCTGTAATGTCATTTTGCTCAAATGCACAAAAGAAAGATAGGCGTGAGCCATCATTCCTCATTTTTGTTCTAATAGCAGGAATTTTATTGAGTTTTTCTTGGATTGCCAGAAGAGGGGATGTATGCAATATTTTAATTTTAAATCGATGTGCGCTATCTCCTCTGTAGTCTATATTTAAATGGTCTAAGTCATGAATATTTTTTTTCAATTCAGCTCTTGACGAAAAATCAAAGGATATAATTTCCTTTTCTTCGCTTATGCTAAATCTTTCATCGACAATACTTTGCTTTAAATGGGCAAAGAAATGTGATCTATCCAAGTGAAAGATATGCTCATGTTTAAAGGTTAATGTTTGCTTTCCGAAATAACGGGTAAAAATCTGGTAGAAGTTGCGGAATTTAATTTTCAATTCATGTAAAGGCAGTTCTCCGCTAAAAAAGTACTGAAATTGGTTATTTTCAGGATCTGGTAATATGACACCTAATGTGCTGTTATTGTCTTCGGATTTGAAAAAAATTTTCCTGTCATTGCGGGTAGCTAGAAAATGATCAAAAGCTATATTTTCTACAATTATGGTTATCCTATGATAAGATTTTTGAAATGCAGAATGTTCCTTAATAAATACTAAGGCCGAAGAGCTTAATAGTGTATTTTCTATTATAAGTTCTTCCTCCTGTTCATTTAGCTTTATATACTCAATATTCAGATAATTGCTGACAATATTAAATTGCCGGTCCAAATAGTGATTATCGGGACGGACTTTTAATATAGCCCCTATTGTTGGAATACGACGGAATTCTGGCCTTTCCGACAATTCATTATCAATTTGTTGTATCTGATCAAAAGTAGCAAAAAAATGATCAGGGCTTCCTGTTTTTTCACTACCCAAGATGCGGAAAATCCAATCATATGGCTTGCCTGTCGATAGAAAATAACCAGAAAAACACGCTTTAAGGTCTATATCGAAATAATTGGCTGCGGCACCCTCTCTCAGCATTTCTGCATTTTTCGGGGATTTATCCGCATCATACAATATGTAACCCTCTTTGAGGTAAACATCAGATTCTTCAATACCGATAAACCCATTTTTTAAGGTAGGCCAAAAACGGGAAAAAGGATGTTTTGGTATTATTTCGAAATGAGTATTACCATCTTTCTCGGATTTTTTAAAAACTATCTGAAATGGTTCAGCATATTGATTTATGAAGATCTCTTGGGCCTTAATAAAGGCTTTCCAACTTTCGATTGCAGACATTGCCCATATGTTGTGATTACTAACTAAATATAGTAAAACTATTAAATGGTAAGTAGCGATAAATTGCCCTTAACCTCATATGTATGTGAATTAATAGGAATTCAGTAGGCTTCTTAAAAACGAAAAACTATTAATGGTAGTTCCATCCTTTCTGTAATGAAAATATCCAAAGTAAATTTACTGATCTTAATATCCACTCACATTTAATTCTAAGCTTTCTTTCCTCATTAAAATCAAATTGGTAATTTTTCTCCAAAACTAACAGGATAAATTTTAAAAAAACGTAATAATCAAATTACAACCAGTTACTTACGCTCCAATTTTCGCCAGAATTTGTTTACATTCGGGATGTTAAAATACAATAATAAAACATTATAATAATGGCAATATTTGATCTTTTTTCTAAAAGGCAAAAAAGACTTCGTGGTGAAGTTCCAGATATTTACATATATGACAAATTGCCACAACCTTTAAAGGTGCAAATAGTCCATCTTATTCAAGATACTATTGGAGAAGAGGTATATGGATATGGAAATTATGTTGAGAACGTCTACGAATTTTTACACAAAGCAATTTGTCGAGAGTATGGTGTATTTAGACTTGGAACCGGCTATAATGAAACTCATCAGACACAACTCCTTAATTACTTTCTAAACACGGAAAAGACAACGGAAGCTATTGATATAATAGAACTTTTTTTCAAATATATCGATAGAGTCATTAGGGGGAATTGGCAATATAGCCAAAATACAAATCCAAAAATTGAACCTGATGAGGCTATTAATGAACTTAATGAAAGGTTAAAAGAACATGGCGTTGGCTATTCCTTTGAAGCTGGTGAAATAATTCGAATAGATTCTACCTACGTTCATGCGGAGATAACAAAACCAGTTATCTCTTTGTTATGGAATAATAAGTTTTTAGGGGCAAATGACGAATATTTAAAGGCACATGAACACTATAGACATGGAAGGAACAAAGAATGTTTGACGGATTGTTTGAAAGCATTTGAAAGTACATTGAAAATTATTTATAGCGAAAAGGGATGGACTTACAGCCAGACTGATACGTCAAAAAAGCTTATTCAAATTTGTTTTCAGAATGGACTTGTACCAACGTTTACTCAAAACCAATTTACTTCGCTGCAAAACCTTCTAGAAAGTGGAATTCCCACAATAAGAAATAAGCTAGGGGGACATGGACAAGGACAAGTTCTTCAAAAAGTAGACGATGAGATGACACGATATGGTCTAAATCTTACGGGTACCAATATCATTTTCTTAATTGAGCAAAGTGGAGTTAAGTAATAAGGTCTAATAACTCAGATTGGATATAGTAGATCCGAAGCACTCAAAAAAATCGAATGAATAAAAACAAGATGTGATTATGTTGATTAGGTATTAAATAATTTATAATATTACAATGAAACTTACCTTAGACATTGAAAGTTCGAATAAGACAATAAAAGTGGAATTTATTCCCGAACTAGCCGTTTCAGTAAAAGATCTTTATCTATTATCATACGAGTATGACGCTATAAGATATATTTGCTTTAATAACAACAAGTCGGACATACGCGTGGATGAACATTCAAGATATGAATTTAATTCATTAAAGCACATCATATACGGCCATTTCGGTTACGAGAATCAAAAAATTGGAGGACAGATAGGTGCTTATGTAAGTAAATTAAATCATGGCGGCTTAGAGCATGTTTTATTATACCATGATTTTTGCGGAGTGTACTTTAAAAGTCGAATTTTAGAAGATATGACTGGCTCTTTAACCCATCTAATTATTGATTTAGAAGACTTTAATAAAGCAAGGAATCTAATTGGTCAGGAGAGATATACCTTATATGATTATCTCGAATTAAAACTTTCAATTAGTCCCAACAATGACCTTGGGTTATCATTGAACGATGAAACAGCCCTATTTTCACCAGTGGCAAATAGGTATGATAAATCCAATATCTGGTCAATAAAAGGAATGTCTATGTATTTGGAAGATCTTGTAAGAAAATCTAATTCGATAGATTAGAGAGCAATGTTAAAGTTAATGCCTTTATGTGAAGCTAGTGTTTGACCTGATAAACATATTTATTTCATTAATATATTCATAATCAATAACATTTGGTTCGATAACCTACCGCTACTGGGCACCATATCTAAAACCCTTGCTAAGCGAGGGTTTTGTCTTATACCCGAACTGGAATATCGAACCAAGCAGACGATTTGCTGATATTCCCTTTTCTTTGGTGACTATATAGGAAGGGAGAAAAAATACATACTAGTTTGTGATGCAAATTAACAACGGTATATATGCGTTAATATCATCCGCCAATGGAAGTAATTATACGAAATTTTATTTTTTCTTAAACTTGATAACAAAGTTGTCATTTAGCACCGTAAAAAGGTCGTTGTCGGTAAATGATGATTGTTTTCCGTAATCGAAAAGCTTTCTGATCACTTCAATTTTCAATGTATCAAGATCCAGTAGGTTTCTCACTAAAAACATTTCGTAATGCTTGCTGTATTGCTCTGCAAACTTTACTTCCGTGGAGGTCATGTTAAATGAGTCATCCCACCCAACAACCTTCACCTCTACGTATCTGGGATTTTTCTGACCTTTTGGAACATAACGTATATCATATCCCAACCCATCCTTACCGTCACTATTTACCCCACAATCTTTGGCATATTCAGAAACCCAAACAACACTCCCAGGTTCCGCAGTTGACAACAATTTACGGTAGACAAGGTATTCCCCCAGAAAGCCAGTCTCCGTGTCTGATACCCTGCTTCGCCGGCTACCGCCACCAAACGTAGGCCCTCCGGTTCCTCCCGTACGATTGATGTCCTTTCTCTCCGTATTGATGACTTCCTGTTTAACCTTACCGATTAAGTCGTCGGTTACAACGCTGGATAGTTCACCGAGCAATTCCCGCAATGTATTATAAAGTATTATCTTACCGCCTAATGTTACACGGTTGCTTTTCGGTGCACCACCATTACCGCCTCCCTGTTGCCTTCCAGTCCAGATAGTTAATTGATGGATCAGCTGCTCGTTTGTATTGCCAAAATATAGTAGTGATTGTACAGCGGGATGTTCATCAACAAAACGTTGCACAAGTCTCGGATCGGCTACATATGGATGTGAGTATTGTAAAAAGCGATTGAGATTGTCGTTATAAACAACATTCAAATCTACTGTGGCTAAGACATTATCCAGCTGAATGCCAAACTTACTCAACACTGTGGCTGCTAAATCTTTTTGAACATCGAACACTACGTCCTTAACAGTACCTGGCTGGATCAATTCATATTGTTGTACCAGATTCAGAAACTGATCCAAGCCCTTTGTTCCGCCTTTGCAGGCAAAATAAACAAGCTCTTTAAACCGGCCCTTCCTGTCGTCCCGCTCGTGCTTAAACAGGATCGTGTACAGGTTGTTCAATTCAATCGAAGGATAGAAAAAGCTATTGAATTGAGGTAAGGTGATTTTAGCTTTTCTAAACAAGCTGACTATATGCTCTAAGGATATCTCTTCATTTAGGTTTTCGTAGTTAAGGCCTCCAAACGTAGCATCTAATTCTTCTGATAAGGTTGGATGCCTTAATTTCAGAAAGTCAAGCAGTTCCGAATCGGTCAATAACCCACCAGAAAATTTTCTTCCCTTTAGACATTTACAGAAGGCCCGCCAGAAATCATATTTTGGATCAGTGGCTATTCCGAGAAGGATTCTTGCTTCTGCCAATTTTTGCAGATTAATATCATCGAGTTCGGCCGCCAACAGCTCATCCCGCGAAGTGATGGACTTTGAAAATAATTCTCTTATTTGCTGCCGTTGTGCATCAACATCGAGCATCACAGAGAATACTTCTGCTACTACAGCACAAAAGAAAATATCATCCCTTAAACCATTTATCCCGGTATATTCCTTGTCCACCTTGATGTAAGCGGTATTCCTCGATTTTTGATAGAAATACTCATAATCATTCAGTTCAAGTACTATGTCCTTTTCGTCTTTTCGTAGCTCAACTTCTAACGATGTAACCAATTGAAATTTGGTGTCTTTAATAACGGTCTTTTCACTCCCCCCATCCACCTCTTTTCGCAGCACATATACGTAGGGTTTGAAAGCTTGCATCTCCTGTTCAAACATAGCATTTAAAGGATGTAATGGTGGCGTGCCGACCATGTTTAAATTAATCCCTTCTAAAGGCATCACACCAAATATCTTTTTTATCTTGTCCTTCCCCCGGCGGCGATCTACCGCTATGGTATGGAATTGATTTAATATTGTGTCCCCGTAATGCTTATCATTTACATAATAAACCTGGCCAATTAGTTGAAAAGAGCCATTCTGGCACCAAACCTTTCCCTCCTTTTTAAATTTGATGTTGTTGTCATCAAGCTTATCTATCCTATCTAATGCCAGTTGATCATAATTTGCGGATAGCTGATTATATATCGACTTTGTCTTTTTACCTGACGGGTCAATATCTGGTAACTTAAGTAAGATCGAATAAAGCATTGCCGTAGAGAAGGTACTGATCCCTTTGTGCACACCAACGACCGCGAGCAGAAAATCTACTTTATCACGGTTAATATTATTTACCCGTAAAACATCATAGTCTATTGCAGGCTTCTCCACGAGCCCCCGGAAGTCGTCAGTAACGTATGCTGCAGTACAACACATATCGGGCTTCTCACGTTTATTCCGTTCTGTGTTTAGCCAGGGGGTGAACTTTAATATCCACTTTACGTACGAGCGCATTAATGTATGTGGAATGGAACGGTTTGTCTTTGCGTTGTAAAATCCAAAATGGATCTGACTGTCTCCTGTTGGTTCGATATCCTTGTCCAGAAATCCCAAAAGAGTTGTATGTTCAGAAAGTAACTGCAAGATCTTTTCAGGAGAATTATTTCTTAATATTCCCTGTAGGTCATCTATGCTTTTCACTTTTATCTGGCCGTAACCTTGGGTAAGTTCTTTTCTAAATGCTTCATACCCATCTTTAAAGTGATACTCCCCGATCTTATTATTGTAATCAAAATTCCGCATCACATATTCTGCATACTCTTTGGTTGCAATTAGCGAGACGAAACGTGGCCTTGATGCCACTCCTAACCACTGACAATAATTCCGCCACTTTTCACTTAATTCAGGTGTTATTCTAAATCTCTGTGGAGCGGCAAGCAATTTGCTTTTATCGTAACTGTATATCTCCTCAATCAATCCATTATTATACTCCTTGCCAAAATAAAGTTGTCTCGCGAGATTCTTTTTGTTCTTTTTATCTAAGAGCCACACCTCAGCGCCACTCCAGGTACTTTCAGGCGGTTTCTCAGTAGTATAAAGCAGAAACAGGTATTCATGCAGGGTGATTATATCTTCAGGACGCTCCTTAGTTGAATAGTGCTTGATGAGCAGCTCTGCAACCTCGTTAAAGTTAAATTCCCGGAGTCTGAACGCTGGAAGTTTTACCGCTAATTCAGCATAGTTATTAGACTGAGTTACATATAGTAGTTCCTGGGCCAATTCAGTATTAATCACCTGAACACCTATTGTAGCCGGTAAGTTGTATTTGGTTGCGTTCGGGAAATAGATCGGCTGTTTAAATGTCAACAGGTTAAATGCCACATCAATCAGCAGACTGCTACCTACATGGACCAAAGTGCTTTTTACTTCTTCATGTACAGCTAAAACTATCTTGGCGTAATGAGTTAATGGCAGTTTGTCTTTTAATGTGGAAAGGCTTTCAATTACATCGGGCATCTGATAAATGCCGGGCTGTAGTTTCTGAAGAAATGCGAAGATTTCAGGATCTTCGGCAAACAGTAGCATATCCGGATATTCCGATGGGGGAAGGTATTTGCAGAAGACTTTGTTCTTGTAGTAGACAGGCTTATCCTCATCGTGCCAAATCATAAATCTGTTTGATGTCGTTGGAAATATAGCTTTGTCTTTTGCCAATAGGGAAATGGATTGGTTCAATTCATTTACACTGATCAGATGCCCTAAGGAATTTAGCTCACACTGTACCAAACGAAGTGGGTCATAGGAGTATGTTATGCTTGATTCGGCCATTTTCTCTGCTGCTCCTGTGATCAATGTTGGTATGAGATTTACAACTGCCTTATTATATCCCAGGTCATCTTTGATGATAAGGTTCCTATCAGCATTAAGCTCGAAAGAACCATGAATAATGCCTTTACATTTAATGGCGACCTTTGTCCTGAAGTAGGTATAGATCACATCTTTGTAATCTTCCAGGCCATCTTGCCAGGCGATACTTAATTCATAGGCTTTGTCCAGTTCATCAAATCGGCCACTTAAGGTATGTACGTTCCATTCTTTCTCGGAGGTCTCACCGTCAACACTATATCTTATTAATCGCTTCTCAGTCCCCGGTATGTAACTCTTTGTAAATGCAGACTGCTCACCATTTATATCGATAATGATACTTTCAAGGTAGTTAAGAAACAAAAGCACTTCGCTATCTATGTCCTGTTCAATCTGTTTCATTAGGTCAGGTACCGCCTTGTCATTTAGCCGTATCTGAATTATTGTATCAAACTCTTCTATATCGGGAAAATGGTCTACAGTCGCACTGTCCAGATTTGGGCACGCAAGGGTCGCAACCGGAAGCTTATATCCTGCCTTATTAAGCTTATTAAATTCACTTCGGAACTGGTCATCTTTGAGTAGTTCTTCGAGAAAAGCTTGGCTGTGTACTTCAGAAAAGGCGACGCATAGATCGTGGCTTTTTATAACGACATCTTCTGCCCAGCTGAGAATCGAACGAAACCCCAATCCCTTTTTGCCGATTTGCCTCTCCATCAGATCCTTGGGACTAAGGTGACTGAGAAAAATGGAATTTAAACCGTCCTCAGAAAATGGATATCCTGTGTTTGCGATTATCAAGGTATTTTCCTGAAGCCGGACGAGTACACGACGATTTCCTTCGACAGCAGCCATACTCGCATCATCCGCATTCTGCAGCATCTCTAGCAATTGTCGCCCATTATAATTCTTTACATTTTCCCGCTCGCCCTTATATTCAGAAAACATTCTTTCAGGGCTTATCTTATAGACATCCCTGGTTTTCTCCATTTGCCTGCGGGCAACATCCTGCAATGTGGTTTTAGGTGCATTAATGGTATCAGCCTTCATTAAGTCTCTGATTGATGATTGAGAATGGTAGCCAATGTACAAAAATTGCACCTTTTACACATTACATATAATAAATTAATACTACCCATTATCTGGCATTGAGCTAATGAAAATTACTTAGTATACATCGGTATTATATTCATAAGCGATAAATGAACTGATTAATTTCTCTAATTTTTACTGCTATTTGGGTTGAGAATTGAGTCATGTGATCTGTTTAGCGCTAAATTTTTCAAAATGTCCATGAATTGGTTCGATAATGTTCTAGTTCTAAGCACCTTAAAGAGTTATATGTCATTGATTTACAAATATTTATAATTTAATGCATAGTCAATTTTTTGCACTTTTTTCCGCTAAGAACTTTTTCCACCATGGGCGCCATAAATCGCCATCTACAATTGTCGGAAAAAAAATCTCATATCTGCTGTTTTGTTCATCATAAGTTAGAATATCATTTTGGGTATTCCACCAGGCAACAGCATTGTCTTTGGAAAGGCATTTTTCATAGACCATTTTATTGTGCCGCCATGCTCGTAATGTGTTTGGACTGGTAGAACCAACTGCCGCAGAAAGGACGGGGTTTGCCCTCTGCCAGTTTGAAGATACTTTGTCCATAACATACACAAGTAGTATTAATGATCAACCCATCGTTGCATGCCGCGTTGATTTGTGCTAGCTTCTTTCTGATGTTGATCCAAGGGATATAAAATATTGTATTATTACCGAAACCCTTTGCTCCCCGGTCCGCGTGTCCAAGTATATGGAGAATAACTCCATCCGTTACGGTGACATTTTTTCTTAATGATTTAAGGGCTTTGATAACTTCGTTCTCTGACACAGGGAAGTGTACCTTTACTTCCAGATTTTTAATTGTTTTTAAGAAAGAGGCTAAATTGATCGTGACCTGAAAGTTGGTCTGTTGCCTTTCTTCTGGGGTGAATACATCTAATAAATGAATTTTTGTAATTTCTTTCTGAAAATATTTCATAGCTAATGATATTTCAAATAGTGCTTGCAAAAGCAGAGCAGTAAATGTTTGAAATGTGCAAAAATTTAATGGAGTCTTTCTCTTAATAACCGTCAGGTGACGATCGTAATTATGGCTGGGTCGCCAAATATAAGATAACTTTTTCCAATAGCTGAGAGTTCAATACTCTAAGAATTTGCAAAATATCTGGTCCCTGGTCTGATGTTACCATAATGTGTCGCAGTATGTCTTTTGCTGCCTTCATGCTTGTTGCTTAGCTTTTCGTTTGTCCCTCGTTGACACTTGTCAATAAAACGGTAGATATGTTCTCTCGATAGGTGTATTCGCTTGTTTCAAAGTGTGTGTTTCACGTGTTCTTCATGTTTAGAAATGGCTTTAGTAATATCGGGAGCATAAAGCTGCCTCTTAAGAAGGATTGGCGTCGAGTCTGTTATCTTCTTCTTGAAACGCGCAATGCATACCGAGCAATCTTTGGAAGGCTTTGATTAAACATTCGCCAAGTATCGCTTTCTCCTTGTGGCAGGCACACAATGCCATACAAGTGCTGTTATGGTGCATACCTGAGTGTGATTCGAATGTATGCCGATAACCAGCGAGTTATAAGACTAGTGTAACACATAGTGTAACACGCCCTTTTTAGCCCTTTTTCCCCTACTTTCAATACCCTTTTTACTTCCTGTCCACTTCGCTTTTTTCCCATCCCCAATACCCCCGTGCCAGATTTTTTTATCTCTCCCCGCAGAAGGCCATTTTCAGTGGATAACTTTTTCACCCACCAGGGCCATTTGGACCTCAAAAATTTCCATCCGAATAAAAAAATACCATCCTTATAGATCATTTACAGTTGATCGTTACGGTGATGTAGTGCATATGCTGTTGCTGCTAAAATTTGAAACCCAAAGGGAAAAACTTCTCTTATCCGGCAGTATAAAGGCAGGGTGCCGACAGGTGCTTTAGCTGTCTGCTAACAGGGGGGAGCGCATAAGGCAAAAGAACCGGTGCTGGTAAACAGGGTCTTAAATAAAAGGAAGCAGCACTGTAGGTAGCCGCATTGCTCCCCTTAGCTGCCAGGTGTAGTGATCCAGATCTGAATCCCTTTCAAACGGGGATAAACGTAACATCCTTTTTTCTGGTCATGGTCCTCTCCGGTATCACCGGTCCACCATATCGCATTTAAAGGACCACTGGAGAAACAGTCCCATTGGCCGCCATAGTTACGCTGCCAGAAATTAAAAGTGGATGTAAGGCCCAGGTTATAGAGCACCTGGAAGTTTTTAATACGATATCCGGGGGGGGGCGTGTAAATGAGATATTTTCTTTGTAATAAGAACTTTGTCCCATCTACCCGGTTGCCTGGTCGGATAAAGGTTTCCTCGATGGTGGTATTTAATTCTCCGACCAGGGTGTTGTGCTCAAGCTGTAAGCTAAAATGGCCGGTCAGATGAGTCGTTTCTATGCGTTTGAGTTCTTCATCGCCATCCCCCACGTGGATCGCTGTCGGATTTCTGTCCAGATGAGTGGGGGGCAGCACAATGACTTCTTCTGCCGGCTCTATGTTAGCCGCAAAAGGAAGGGCGAGTAATAATAAGAGCCATTTATACATGGGGTTGACGTGTTTTAATAGGCGCAAAGACCAAAAATATTAAGCTGGATGTCTAAGAAATCATGGGGGGTGAACAGGATCTCATCCTGCGGCTGTTCCTGTTGTTGTGTCCCCGGCTGAAGGCTGGAATCGGCTTGGAGACTGGAGGAGACTACGTGATGAGAGGACATTATTTTTTTGTAACGGTTGTTTCTCTTTTTCACATAACCAAACGGACGGGATTGTGGCCGCAGCCGGATTGTCCATTCTCCGACAGGGCTTATATTGATATGGGTAGTGGCGCCCGCTACTTCTGTCTGGATAGGGTGATGGGTGGAATATACTTTACCAAAAGTAATAGCTGCCGGGGTAAGATAATCTTTTAGGTCCAGTTCCGTAAAGCTGCCATCATATTGTTTGTATCTGCCAGTAGATGGCGGCTGGACAATGGCGCTGAAACAACCTTCTAAATTATAGGGTTCCGTGTAACTGGTGTCCAGTCCTACCAGTGAAAGGCTGACACCGGTTAGGCGGACAAGGAACTTTTCTTCCAGCATGGCCAGTGGGATCTGCACTTTCCAGGTGCCGCTGTGACAGGCTTGTTCGTAGAGCGCTTCGCTACTATATAGCTCTCTAACCGAAACAGGCAAACAAAAACTATGTTGCCGTTGGCCAATACGAACGATGTGATTGATCGCTTTACGGTTCCATACCACACAGTCATCAAAAAATTGCGGATTGGTGCTATCGTATACGGGTAATGGTTCGTTAAACCCAAATATGGGAGCGATGCCATATGCTGCCGCCTGCAGTCTCAGGTAAGCCTCCTTAAAATCATTGTTGAACCGGGTTTGCAAAGGAGCGAGGCGTTTGCTGTAGTTGAGGATACCATCCCGTTCTACAAAAGCATTCAGCCGGTAGGCCGCCATCTTTCTGGTGATCTGGTCCTGTTCAATTTTAAATTGCATGTTCTTTTGTTCCCATTGCAATTTGTCCAGGAAATATTTCTTTAACCTGGTCGCTACTTTTGAGCTGGATTCGATGGATCGCAGCTGAATAAGATCCAGTTCCTTTTGTACACTTAAGTTAAACTGATTGGCCTCCAGCGATCCCATATTCACCACATCCTGGATGGCACCCTTTTCTTCCGACCCGGCACCATAGGGTACCGCATGCTGGAAGGGACGCTCACCGGGATTGTCGCTCACAAAGCCAGTGAAGGTGTAACTGGTATTCATCCGCATGAGATTGTGTTGTTGTTGGGAGATGGTGTCCGGATGATACCTGCTGTCGATCAATTTTGTCAGCTGGGATTCTGCCAGCACGGCTTTTTCCTGGGTGATCTTCTGCACCTCCAGGTCAGAGAGAGACTTCATGTAATCCTGTTTGTACCAGCCTGCCGCAATCTGCCGTTCCAGTAGCTCATCGTTTTTTACAAACTTTTCCAGGTCCAGATACAGGTCCAGAAATTTAACCGCTTTGTCATCCCACTCATAGCGGTCCTTGATACCCCGGTCCAATAGATCGGCTGCCTGGTTTAACAGATTTTCCACGCGGTTGGGTGCAAACAGGTGCTGGCCGGAAGTATGGGAAGCGTTGTCCAGCGTCAGTTGTGATTCTATTTTCGAAAGACGGATCGAGAACGGTGGCTCTGCCGGCGCATGGATGGTTAATTCACTGTTTTCCTTGTTCAGGGACAGATATGCCGATTTTGTGCTGATGTTCTGTTGCAGGTAAGCAAACTCGCTGTCAGTGATGGTCTTTTGCATTTTTGTCACGACCGCTTTGAAATCATTATCTAACTCTTCCACACGTTGATCGATCCGGTTCTTCTGGGGAGAAGTGATCAGTTTTTTGATAGAGAATAATCCTTTACTGGGCATACGCGTGTCAAGGGTGCTGGCAGATCTGGTTTGTCCTAGTGTCCTTAGCGCGCCCAGTCCCAAGTGGCTGACAAAAAGGAAACTGATGATCTTAGCGAAGAAGTGACGGCGTTCTGAGAGTGGTTGGTCGTGTTTTTCCGTATTTAAGTTGTTGGGGTGCATAAAGATCCATTTAAAAATTTTGCTTGTTGAAGTCGGGACGCTGTTTGGGTGTTTCCGGGCAGCGAAGTGCACGTTGTAAATTGGCCACTTCCTTATCAGCCTCATATTGCAGATGCACGGCCAGGCCAAATGTAGCGGCGCCTACGCCTATTACAACCGGTGTGGCTAAGGAGAGAAGCGACCCGGTTTCAAGGGCTTCGAGTGCGGCCATACCTGCCGCTTCCAGTCCGGCTACAGACGTTGTTTTGGCGAGTACTCCGCTAGTGGCGGCATAGACAGTTCCCGTGCCGGTAATAGCATGAATGCCAGCGATTAGGGATGGAGCAGATAACGCCACCTTCACCGCTGCTGCACCATAGCTCGGTTCTACCACGTCACACCGGATCACCGGGGAAGCGCTATCTGGTGCCCAGGGCGTTTGCCCATCGAGGGAAAATATTTTGTCATCAATTTTGCGGGAGGAAGTAGTGCCACTCAGCGCTGCGTTCAGTTCCGTATCCCGCTGCGACCCGGCTCTTGCAGCTTCAATTTTGGCCGAACTATTTACATCACCTTCCAGGTATTTTGTCTCTTTTATTGATCGGGGCGAAGAAGTCACATTCACCGAGGGATGATTGATGTGGTCATGATCATTGCCATGGTCAAAGGTGATATCTCCTGCACCAAAGGGAGGAGATGATTGATCTACGGCTGCCGTTGTAGTGCTCATACGTGTTGTTTAAATGATTCTTGATGTAGCTGTTCTTTGAAGTCCCCTGTGTGCAGGGGCATAACAATTCCTGCTTGACTGATGGGGTACATTACTGGTGGTTCTGCAACTGCTGGGGCAATGCACGATCACGTGTTAAAGTTTTCTGTAGGCAGATCTGGAGATTCGGTGGATAGGAAACTGAATGTTCAAAAAAAGATGAATAAATAAGGATTACTTATTACACTGAAAATAGCAAATAATCAGAGGCTGACAAAAAAAATTTACACTTTCAAAAACCAACGATCAGATCACCAGTACCTGGTCTGCTACTTAAAGAAATATCGATGTACTTTTTAGAAAACGGGTACAATACTTTGATACTTTTCGTTCTGTACGTTCATCTTCTAACGGATATAAAAAACGAAGGTTAATGAGATGGGGGCGGTCTATAAGGGCATGTTTATATTGTGTCAGACAAAAACGTAAGCCTTCAGTAGGTGGTATGTCACTTTCCGGTTGAATGTGGATGAGACTATTGTTGAAGCGTTATCATGGCCACCGTTCTTAATCAAAAATGAACATTGGTCTGAAAAAATTATAGCTGATTTCTGCACATGCTGTGAATAACTCGTTGTATTCCAGTCCAAAGACAGGGGGCACAATTTCGTAACTTCAGGAAAAGTGAGTGTATGCGTATTCTTATTAACGATCATCCGAGCGAAATAGAAAGATACCGGCAGATTTTTCGGACACATAATTATGAGGACAATGAATTGATCTTTATACATGGTTTTTCCCAGTTCCAGGAATTTGTGGCAACCCAACTGGAAAGCCAGCAGTTCCATATTGACCTCATCATCACAGGTGATTCTGCATACGATCAAGGGGGAGACTACCTGCAGGCCACAAAACTGCTCCATTTCAAAAACATGTCCATAGGATGCTATTCCAATCGTCAGCTCCGCATTGGTGCAATACCCGTTATCTTATATAGCGACACGATCGGCGTACGTCGCAGGTCCAGGAGAGGTAGCTTTGATGCAATGGTCGAAAAGAATACAGTAGGTGATCATGATCCACTGGTGCGCACGGTGGAAAAAGTGATTCGTAACTGGCGCAAGCGTCTGTTAGAAGATCTGGGCGTATTGGAATTGTTGGGTAAAAATATGGTTGGTTTATTGACGACAAGGTTCTATAAGGAATTTTATCAGCCACGGGTGATCAAAAACGCAGAAGTATACTTTGCACAGCATACCGGGGTGGTGTCAATGGATTTTATTAAGTCTCCATCGCCCTTCAGTGATGACTGGCATCAGTTAAGTAGTGCAAACATTGAACAGCAGTTAGCGCGGTACTTTTGGGGGTTGGCCAACCCCAAGAGATATGGTGGAAAATGGAACGAGATCACAGTGGATCATGCACTGCTGATGGAGAATCCCATTATACTGACCAGGGGCAACTATAAAGATTATTTGCACGAAAAGTCACTGGCGCAGTCAGAAGAACAAAGTGAAAGGTGTGATTTTATCCTGCGCACCGATTTCCCAGACATCCTTCCTACCCAGTTCCTGGAGGTGAAGAAAAAGAATGTACAATTCTTTAAAAACAAGAAGCGAAAGAATAAAATATTCACCGCTGATCTGCATGATTTCCTCTGGCAACTGGGCCGGTATAAAACTTATGCGGAGGACCCGTTGCATGCAGCCACGATCGAGCAGGGTATTGGGTATGCCACCAGTAAATTCAGCTATAGCCTGCTGGCGGGCAGGCTGGAGGAAAAACTTGAGTTTGCCGACCTGTTACACCAAAAGATGGGCGCTCACTACCCTGGCCTGGAGGTGCTATGCTATGAGGACCTAGGTTCCAGGGCAGAGAAATACCTGTACCGGTTCAACCGCTTGTTCGTGGGCGCGGGAACGCTATTTTCAAAATGATAGGCTGGTAGTTTGTAAATAACCGCTACTGAAATAAATGCGAAATTACTCCTATCACCGGGATGAATGATGTCATATTAAAAGTGATGCAACAGGAACAATTAAATAATATCTATGGGTGGAACTGCTATCTTAGCTAGGACACTGAGTTAAGCTCTTTTCGTAATTTTGAATACAATGAGCAAACGAACAAGAAAGAGCTATGATAAGACCTTTAAATTGATGGAAGTAGAAATGTATAGGAATAGTAAAGCAGCCTGTACAATGGTTAAAGATTTGAGCATTGGCGTTGATATGCTCCGTAGTTGCGCAAAAGAGCATGATGATGCTGGTTCCCTTAGTTTCCCGGGAAATGGTACGCAAGACCTGACACCCGAACAAAAATAGATCCTGGAGCTGAAGAAAGCTTCAAAACAGGCAGAAATGACAAATAGGATCTTAAAAAAGGCTTGTGGCATCTTCTCCAAGTGCGATAACAAATATCCAGGTTCATAAAAGTACACTGGTTTTCATAAATATATGCTCGAAAAGAAAGTCTGATTAAAAGTACCAAGGAAATGATAGAAGATCTTCAGCATTTTAGTGGTTGGTAATAATCCCAAACAACCGATCCTGCAACAATCTACTGACAATCAATGCCATTTGGTCCGAAAACTTACCGCTACTGGGCACTAAATGGCTCTGTAATCAATTGATTTACAGGGCCATTTTTAATTTATGCTTGTCAATAATTCATAGGTTTTAACGCATTCTACCACTATTATTGACAAGCAGCATGACAAGCAGAAATTGTCCTACTTCTCACACCTTTTCCTGGTGGAATTGGCAAAAACAAAACTCCTGGAATTTTTCTAAGCGAACTATTGCCTCCCCTTTCCTAATTGGCAGAATTAAAAATGCAAATCTGGCAGTCCTGACAGCTGTCCAGGAAAAATTTTGAAAAATTCTTTTCCCACTCTTATTTCCACTTATATCCGTATTCTTAAACGCCACCCTTAAAACGATAAATACATCACCATATATCTATGGCACGGCATACCCATTGTTCACTGTATCCTATAACCCAAAAGCTGCAACGATATGAAAATAGGATCTTACCTAAACAGGACGAAAGATAAAAGGATCTATTATTATGACTATGGCCGGCTTCCCGGACAGCGACCAGCTATAGGAGTATTTACTTATACCAAACCGAAGAACCAGACCGAAAAGAATCATAACAAGCAAGCCTTAGAACTAATCGATGTTAAAAAAAGCCAGACAATAATAGAACAGCAATCTATAGGATCTGCCTACATTCCACCGCATAAGTTTAAGGGGAATTTCCTGGAATACTACGCGGAATATGTAGATAAAAATAAGACAGATGGTAACAGGGCTTTACAGAACAGCTTTAAACAATTCAAAGAATTTGTAGGGCGTAGCTTCGTTTCACCAGTTGACATTACGGAAAACCTATGCAAAGAGTTTAGGAAATTCCTTCTTGCCAAATTTAAAGGGGAAACTCCACAGGGATACTATGCAAGATTTAAGTGGGTACTAAACGCAGCAACAAAGGATAAATATTTCCAGGTGAATCCAACAGACGAAGTTTCAGCTATACCCAATCCCAGCGCTACGTTAAAAAAGAACCTTGAGGTGGAAGATCAAGTTGAATTCTTGGGGAGTGAGCAGTTGTATGATCGATTATTTCTTTTTTGAATCTTTCACAATGAAAAGTTCCTCTTCTAATCTCCATTGCGATCTCACTTAAAAATCTTCCCTCATAGGCAGGGTAAGTATTTTTGAATTTTAGATCTGGATACTCTAATGCCGGACTTTTAACGCTTATAGACAGTGATGGTCAAAAGTTGAAGATGAACCACCACCTGATAGGGCTTGCCACATTTGTAAGCCAGCTGGAAGGTAAAACTGGCATCTGGACCAGTATAAAGACATTACAGCGATAATGCTCATAGAGTTGTCTGAATCAGTCTATTGCTTTTTTATTTCATAACACAATTCGACCATTCCGCTTTTATAGGCGGCCACGTCTTTCAGATGCAATATAACTTCATGTCCTATATGTTCAAAGAACGCCGTGCCTTCGCCAAGAATAACAGGCAGGAAAGACAACCTGATTTCGTCTGCCAGGTTTGAACGGATAAAATCTTTTGCAAGCATTGCTCCGCCTACAAGCCAGACATGTTTATACTTTGATTTTAGTCGTTTATTCACCAGCTCGTCCAGATCGCCGGAGTAAAGTGCTATGTTTTGTTTATAAACAGGGAGGTTTCTGTGAGAGACTACAATTGTGGGTATGTCTCCGTAAGGCCATCCATATGATGCAGACAGTTCCAGCGCATGTTCGTATGTATGGGCGCCCATTACATAGCAGTCTATTTTTTTAAGAAATTCATCGGGGTCTTGTCCCGTAATTCCTTTCTCATAATAATCGGGCGTGTCAAACCACGAAACGCTATTGTCTTTTTTGGAAATTATTCCATCAAGGCTTGAAACCATATGTATGGTTAGCTGAAATGTGTCTGTTTTCATTTGTTTGGCAGGAAAGCTCTTTAAGTTACAGCAATATTTTGAAAGAGCTTCGTCTTGTAGATATCCACATATTATAGTCCATCACGATAAATATATCCCGACTTCAACGCAAGCGGTATCCACAGCATTAAATCGGCCATCAGGGAATCACTATTTACGCCGCACTTTTGGGAGGCAATACTAATAGCAACAAGATAATCATTATGATTTTGCAATGCTTTCAGAAACTGCCATTGCCATAACTCCAAATCGCCTATTTGAACAATGTATCCGCTTCTGCTGATAGCAGCAAAGCTTTCTTTTATAACAGGAGTAGGAGGATTTTCCAGGCGTTGTACGGCCTTAATAAATTCTGCTAACGGAAAATGTAGCTGTAACAATATCAGGCATGGTGAAGTCCTGATTGAGGTCGTATCCAACAGATAAAGCATTTGGTTGTCATAAGTACTTTCTTTTCCCCTCCCTTCAATGCCCTTGCTTCTTGAAGCTTCAGCTATTGAACGTTCAAATATTGCAACCTCAACAGGAAGATCATATATGGATGGTTCCTCACTTACTTTTTCCTTTGGCAGCGTGCCTCTAAGGAATGTGGGAAAGTATAGTCCAAGATCATACAGGTTGGGAGAAGCAGGTGGCACGCTTGCAAGATAGGCACTGGCAAATATATTGAATAGTTCAGGACCAAGTAGTTGTAAGAGGGCCGGATATTCTGCCTTCATACATTCCATTAACCGTAGTACATATCCTTTGGCATATATTTCTATTTTTTTCATTGCTGGCATACCTGCGGTGGAGAGTATTACCTTCTCATGATTGAGATGATAGCATTGATCGGCCATGTACACTTTATCATTTAGCCTGCCAGGTTTAATAATAATCGACGTAAGCCATTTCTGAATGTTGGCCAGTTCACTCATGGGATGTTTGTATTTGATGATCTACAGGATTAGAAACCGCATTTAAATAAGGTGTACGATAGACAGGTACATCAGGTAAATGGCCTTGTAATACCTGTTTTGCTTTACTTACTTCAGCGATCAGTTCATCATATTCAGGAATATTTGCGTCCCATTCTAATAGGGTAGATACACCTCCGGTAAGCTGCTGTGCAAGATTATACAAACGCCAGACCTCTGTAGGCACTGGCTGATCATGTGTATCCAGGTAATATTGATAACAATCTGTAGGTCCGGCAATATGTATTTGAACTACTGCTTTATGTGGTATGTTACGAATATAAAATTCCGGATCGAAATGGTGATTATTACCTGATACAAAAACGTTGTTTACGTCAAGCAGTAAACCACAGCCGGTTTTATGAACAAGTTCAGTCATGAACTCCCATTCGTAAAGACTGGAGCTTTGAAACTCCATGTACGTTGAAGGATTTTCCAATACTAATGGTCGTTGAAGTATATCCTGAACCCGGTTTATACGCTCGCTGACATGTAGCAGACTTTCTACTGTCAGGGGTAAAGGCAACAAATCATGGGTATTTAAATGAGCTACTCCGGTCCAGCATAAATGATCTGATATCCAGACTGGATTTACTACTGCGGCAAGCTCTTTCAGTTGTTCGAGATAGGCAAGATTTAATGGGTCTGTACTTCCTATTGACATAGATACGCCATGCATGACAATGGGTCTTAATCCTGCAATATGTTCCAACACATGTCTTGCGTAGCCAAAATTGTTCATGTAATTTTCACTGATGATCTCGAACCAGTCTATAACCGGATCGTTTTTCATCAGGTGTGCATAGTGTTTGCTGCGTAAGCCGACGCCCAGGCCAAGATTAGGAAGGCCCAGGCGTTTGTTGTTATTTATATCCATAAATATAGATCAGGTAGATGGAGGAAATGCCAGCCTGATATCACTAGGCTGCGGTTTAACTGGCTCTGGTGCATCGGGATTCCTGGTTTTTAAAACCTTTGTGTAGGCTTCCCATGCTATGTCATAAACCAGGTCGCCATATTCAAATACTACCTGGCCGGGTAATTTAGTAGTACTGTGATCCGGACCTTTAAAATCATTTAATTCCATTGCACCGACGACAGCAGGTTTCCCTTGCTGATCAGTAAACGGCGGGTAAATCTGAGAAGCAGAAATAGGAACAGCGCATCCGCCAAAACTTTTACAAAGATTATCGGCAGGAGCACTGTATGCCGGTGTCGGTAAACCGCATCCGGCTTGTAAATTATATTGGCCCTGGGCCAGTTTTACACTTTGGCTACATGATTTTGACTGGCCTACCAGTTGCACAAATCCGCAACCTCCCTCGGCCTTGCATGAGTTTGACCCTCTGCAATTATGGTAGACTTCTGCGGATGCGCAGGTGTTGTCAACCGGTGCATCGTTGTTCAGATTCATACCCTGACATGCGTGATAAAGTGTATTGACCTGCCGGACTTTTACACCTACCGAGAGATCGGGTAGCTGACCAAAAACTGCCCAACACATCATCAGGCGGTCGCCGGAGCCACTCATTGATGGAAAAGGAAATCCTACAGAGCTGTTCTGCCAGTACTGGTCAAGCACAGTGGTAATGCCAGCTATTGCGCCTGTAGCCACTTCACAAAACTGTTTGTAGTTGGCATTTCTTTTTGCTTTATCCGGCATTCCGGAGTTATCCAAGGGGTTATTAAGACGGTTTAATGCGCCTGCAATTTCTTCTGCCGCTGGCAATGGGTGTTTGTTTTTATCATAATCCGCACCCATCAGATCCTGAGCAGTCCATTTATCAGCACCTTTCCGTATCTGATTATGCCAGGTAGGCCATGTTACAATTTTACCGGATTTAAGATCTTCCTGTATTTGTTTAAAGCGCTCATAATGGTCATGTTCACCATTATTGTGACGGGCGTATGCGTGAGATGACGCGGCAGGGGTTCCGGTATCTGTATAAGAAGGATAATCCGCTTTAAGTGCTTCATCGGAAGCCTGGTATTCGGGATTAACCGCCTGTAATCCTGCTGAAGGGCGTAGATTCTTCCGGATACCTTTACCCTCACCCTGGTCAGTTATACTGCAGATAAGTTTGAATACAAGTTCTTTTGCTTTATCTGGCAGCCAGCCCGATATGGTAGTCGTCAACTCCTGGAACTCCTTATAGGGATGGCCGGGAGAAACAGTGTTAAATATGTCCTGCTGTATAGCGGCCGGAGAATACATCATTTCCCAGAGAGTGGTAACCTTACCTTCAACATCTTTGTAAGTGATATCAAGGTAATCCCAGAGGCACTGATACATCTGACCAATACTACCGAACATTGGCAATTGATCTCCCTTTTTCCAGTTTTTAAATGGGGTTATCGGGAAATATTTGTGTAGTTCACTATCTTTAATACGTGCTTTAGCTTCTTCTTCGGGAGCCTCAATGGCAAGGAACAGATCATTCTGACTTAGATTAAGCTCATCGAGTTTTACCCTCATATCAGCATAATTAACACCATTTGATACAGGTTTACAATCCTGGAAATCAACAATACCCGGCAGAATGGTACTTTGGGGATTGTAACATGTCCATGCATAATTGTTGTTTTCTGGCGACATTTGGGTGAACTGGGGTACGATACCTAGCGCTGTTGCTACATTTGAGGCCAGTTGCAAATGAAGCATCTCTTCAATGAATACGCTGAATATTGTATTAAATGCTGCTTCATTCTCAGGAATATTATTTAAGGATGATTTTTCTCCTGGTCTGAAGGTAGGAGCTAGTCCCGGCCATAAACGTCCCTGATAAAGGTTACTTTTCTTTCCGGTAATCTGGTGTAGTCCCTGTATAGAGTACAAAGACGTCATGTACAGGGGAATCGTGAATAGTTCAACGTTTACAGCCGTTTGTACGATAGCCTCAACGGCGGCTTTGTCTGTTTCAAAGAATTCCGGGGAGCGATCAAAAAGATCTTTTTTTTCTGCTTGCGTCTTCATTGATTAAATGTTTAGGATCATAATAAATTATACAAATTTTGCTTTCATTATGGGTATGAGATCAACAATATAAAAATAAAGGGGTAAAACCGACTTGTCTTTATAAAATGGGTATGTAGAATAACGCGGATCATCGTCTATTTGTTTAATAAAGTTAATTTTTTGCGATATTGGCTATTATGGTATGACGCTCAGTATCAGAAAGCCCGATTGTATTATTTTCATCTTTAATAATTCTTATAGGCTTCGGTATCCGGGGCTACGTTTTTCAAATGCCAGCCAACAGCAAGTGTCAGACGTTTTGTGTAATTAAAAACTCAATTGAATGAAGGGAACTTTAAAAGTTATTTTATTATTGCCGGGGATTCAATTTGTACTCTTGTTAATCGGTCGATTAGCAGATGTTTTTCAATACTATAAAGCCCCGACTATCGCAAACAAGCCTTCAATAAAATTAAATAGCAGAATGCTGGGCTCCAGGTTCATCTCTCCGAAAAGATTAGATTTTATTTGGTTTACAGGTGATACTCCATTCGGTAGACTGCCTAATATTTATAGATTGTGTGGCTTGCCAGGCGACATTGTTGAAATAAGGAAAGGTATATTATTCGCTACTGATAAAGATATTGATAAGGATTTAAAATTGGGGCACTCTTATATTGTTACACGAAATGAGTTTGAAAATATAAAACCCCTTACTTAATTCTGCTTTGACAACTTAGGAACCATCTTCTCCAACAAAATCGAATCTTTTTCCAAGACTAACCTGTCGCTTTACAATATAAAGAGCCAAATCAACTTTACTTCGGTTAATATATCTTTCCCTGGGTACACCAGCTGCTTTGTACTTTAAGTTATTCCTTCCAGCACCTTCTTAATTTCTTTGAAGGCGTGACATTTGCAAAAAAATCCGTATCAGCCGGAAATATAGAATCTGGGCTTGGGTTAACAATAAAAAGTACTATCTGATTTTATTCTATTAATACTGGCTTGTTTCGTTAAACAGCTAAAAACTAATAAAAATTTAATAATATTATTTTTTGTACTAATTTTATCGATTGTTTTTTTTTAATAAAATGGTTTATGCGGTTATTTAAGGATAATATAAAAATCGTTCACTTTTCTTTATTAATAAGTTGTCTTAACTTCTTATTCTTTCATTTTCCCTTTTTCAAATTTATTTTTAATAATGTTGATTATAAAAGTTTTAACGGTATTTCCATTATTATTTGTTTTGTTATCCTAATGCTGGTTGCAAATTCTTTTGTCTTTTTTTTGATGTTCTTTCTATTTCGCTTTGTAGGAAAAATTATCCTGGCATTACTCTTTATTGTCAGCGCAATTGCAGTTTACTTTATTAATACTTACGGTGTTATAATAAATGCAGAAATGATGGGTAATGTGCTAAATACCAATTATGCTGAGGCGTCAGGTTTTTTTTCCATAAAATTACTACTCTATATAATTCTGCTTGGTGTTATTCCTGCCATTATTATCATAAAAGCCAAAATAGTACATGTAACATTCAAGCGATTTTTAGTCATCGCTTTAGCTAGTTTATTATTTATGTTAACTGTAGTATTTGCCAATTCCCAAAATTGGTTGTGGGTTGATAAAAATTCAAAAGTATTAGGTGGGCTTGCAATGCCATGGAGTTACACTGTAAATCTTTCTTTGTTTTTTGTACATAAACACCAGGAAAATGAAAAAGAAATATTATTGCCAGATGCTACCATAAAAGATAACCGGAAATCGGTTGTTGTCTTAGTGATAGGAGAATCTGCCAGAAGTGAGAATTTTTCTTTATACGGGTATAGTAAAAATACAAATCCATTGCTTTCAAAAACCCCTGGTGTATTTCATTTTAATGCTACCTCTTGCGCCACCTACACTACTGCAGGTGTAAAGTGTATTTTAGAAGCTAAAAATACCGGCGAGTTGTATGAGATTTTGCCCAATTATTTATATAGAAATGGCGTTGAGGTTGTCTGGAGAACCACAAACTGGGGAGAACCACCTGTTCATATAAAAAATTACCTGAACAAAGAGGCGCTGATGAAAGATTGTAAAGGCGATGAATGCGATTATGATGAAGTTCTTTTGAATAACCTGAAAGAGCAAATAGCAGCAAGTACAAAAAACAAGATATTGATAATTTTGCACACAAGTACAAGTCATGGACCTGAGTATAGCAAAAAGTATCCGCCTCAGTTCGAAACTTTTAAGCCAGTCTGTAATAGCGTTGAATTAGCAAAATGTTCTAGTACAGAACTGGTCAACGCTTATGACAATACGATTCGTTATACCGACTATATTTTATACAATGTGATTGAAGATTTAAAACAATTAAAGGAATATAGAAGTGCAATGATTTTTGTTTCCGACCATGGCGAATCTTTAGGAGAAAAAAATCTATACATGCATGGTTTGCCTTTAAGCCTGGCGCCGAAACAACAATATGACATTCCTTTTATAGTTTGGACATCTGAAAACAGTTTAAAACCATTGAACACAGAAAAATCATTGTCACAAGACTACGTATTTCACAGTGTTTTAAATTTTTTGGGCATACAAAGTCCTGTTTATAATGAGGAATTGAACATTTTTAAATAGCGGAAGACTATAATTAATTGCGCCTGACGTGGAAGATAACCTGTCCGCTTCTCCAAAATACTGTGCCAGACATTCCAAAGTATGGGAAAGCTTTTTGGCACGAAGCGAATGAGTGAGGACGATGCTCTGTTCCATATAATACTATTGAAGACATTAAGTTCAATGCGCTGAACGTAGTATTAGCATACGAACCGAATAAGACCATAGTAGAAAATACAAGCCGCTGTTCCTGCAACAGGCTGCCTGGTGTTTTAACCATTTATTGGGAAAACCAACGTTAAGCGCCTGGGAACAAGACAAATTGGGGCTGTACTCCAATCAATAAGTATATTAGACAATCTTCTGTATGCAATAAGCGGAAAAAATATTTTATAGAAGTTATTCTTGTCCATATTATATAATATTTCCTTTAATTCCTGCTCCTGGCTTTTAGTATCTTTTTGAAGGGAGGTTTTTATTAGTTGACAGTAATAGTCAATGATTGGCGCAATGATAGCGATCTGGCTTGGTTGTTTCATAAATGCCTCTTTGGCCGCTTCGGCTCTGAAACGCTCTTTACGTAGTTTCACAGATTGACAATGGTAATAATAGTAGTTTCTTATTACTTCGGTCCTTGTCCCTGATCCTGGTTCTTTTCTCCATATAAATATCGTTTTATTCGACAGGTACGTTTGTACCCCGATTGCATTCATTACGTTGTAACATTCAACAATCTAACGTCATGAAATTTAGATAGAAACCTATCGGATGTCACTTCACATTGTATTTTGACATTGAAATAGAACGAATATTGGCGAGTAAGCGAGTCTACTGCACCAGAGAATAAAATCCTGAGTTTAAGGAAAGTCGAAGTTTCGTATTAGATTATAACCGTGAGAAAATGAACATGATTTACTTTCTTTAAAAGATGCGTGAGATAAATATTTCTTTTAAAGCATGATTGCTGCTAATAAATTAAAAAATTCGGCTTACTTATATTTTTTTAGATAATCATACAAATTTATTAAATTTAGTTACCATAGAGTTACTTGTTTTTTTATAGATTGAAATAACAAATTTTCATTCTGTTCAATTTATACTCACAACGCAACAAAAACATTGCATAATATGCTAGTTGACGCAATTAATTGTGCGAAAAATAAGACCCTGAAAAAGTGATAATTTAAAAAATAAATTATGCCTACTCAAGAAGATCTTTCCTCCGAATATCTGGATTATATCATAGCAACAAAATTCAACAGATATGACCAATCTGTTTTTTCTGAACTATCCTTGATATTAAATAACTGTTTTGTTGCATCAAAGATTAACAACCTAACCGTTGCCCACGAATATTATACTAGTAGCAAGGATTTTATAAAAAACGTTTCACCATCATTATCGCCATGGGTAGAGTCTTTTCTCGGACAAAGAGTGTCATATTTTTATTATAAAAAAGGAGAATTCGATAAAGCAATTTCCAAAAGCAAAGAAATTGCTGAAGCAAGTCAAAAACTATTTACCGAAGGATATCAGTTTTTATTTTTTTCTGAAATACAACAGCTATATAATTGCAGCCGGATTTATTTCTCAAAAAATCAATATTCAGACGCTATTGAATTAGCAATATGCGCATTAGAGCGAATCGCGAATCAGTCAAATAATTGGGACCGAACTTCTTTCATTGACAATGACCTTATAAAAGAAAATTTATTAGTCAGCTCTGCAGAATTTACCATGTTTAATTCTATTGTCCTGGAGTCTCTTGGGAGAATACTGACGACTTTTGAAAATAATAAACCGCTTGTAAAATATTGGGTTGGCCATTTAATCGATCATCTTTGGTCGTACAATGCTTTGCTTGTAGAAACTGATGATCGATTTGCAACGTGTTATATATTCATTGGCTTACTTAAAAAGGTACTAATTGATGAAGTAGATGAAATCAGTGATAGTGAAGCATCTTTAATCCAATCAGTACACACCGATAAACGTTTTTTAAAAATACTTTTTGAAGCGGCAAAAATAAACAGGCGCGATAACTAAGCTGTTCATAGATAACCTTTCGTGATATTTTCATGACGGACATTCAAGTTAATCTGAAGGGGCAAGTGCTGGTTTTATTTGTTGTTTAAAATTCAATTGCATCCAGTAAACACATCACATATTTAAACAAAAAGAATAAAATTTATGTACCTAGTTCCAATTGATTTCTAACCAGCTCAAAATAGTCTCTCTTATTTTCGACCAATTCCTGGTGGTGTCCTTTTTCGACAACGCTTCCTTTGTCCATGACCAATATTTGATCAGCATTTTTTACAGTACTAAGCCTATGAGCGATAATGACTACCGTTTTCCCTGTAAAGAAATTAGTCAGATTATTCATGATCAATTTCTCAGTTTTAGCGTCCAGGCTGCTTGTTGCCTCGTCGAAAAACAGGTAATCGGGATTTTTATAGACCGCACGGGCAATTAGAATTCTTTGTGTCTGTCCTCCGCTAAGCTGCATCCCCACAGATCCTATTTTTGTATTATAACCCATAGGTAACTTTGTTATGAACTCATGAATGCATGCAATTTTGGAAGCATTCATAACCATTTCCCGGTCGTACTCGTCGTCTGCTATTGCTATATTTTCAGCAATTGTTCCTGGAAAGATATGTCCATCCTGAAGCACCGTTCCACATCGCTTTCGCCATTGATCGCTATTTACCTGTGACATGTCTGTTTCCCCTATCATAATTTGACCTTGTGTGGGATTGTAGTAAGAAAGCAATAGTTTAAGCAGCGTAGTTTTACCGCTACCGCTTACTCCAACAATTGCTGTGATTTTATTTTTTGGAATTATAAATGAGATATTATTTAAAACAGTTGGGCTAAATGAACCAGGGTACTTAAATACAACGTTCTCCAGTTTAATATCTGCTATACCTGATGGTGGTAAAATGTCAAGGCCGTCATTTTCTTCTTTCTCCAGATAAACATCATTGATTCTTTTTCGGGCTATGTCTGCATCCTGGGTTTCCCTAAAGTAGGTCAATAAACTTTTTAATGGGTAGTCTAATTGGCCAATTATATAAGTGATGCTAAGTAAAGCGCCCATGGTCAATTGTCCATTTACAATCAAAAATGCGCAAGCTGCTATAGATATTAGTTCCTTCAGTTTAGAAAGAAAAGTGGCACCGAAATTTTGGTATAGATTTAAAAATAGGCTGCGCAGTTCGAGCTTATTCAATTTCTTTTGGATTTCGGCCAGTCTCGTTATCATTATTGTCTGGGCGCTATTGATCTTCATTTCTGGCATATTCATTACGAATTCATAAACGCTGTTAGAATTTTCAGTTTGCCTTAATATGATCGAATAACCAAGGATCCTCCTTTGCTTTAGGAAAAACAGCATCCATAAAATGGAAATCAGGCTCAGACTAAAAAATATGTAAAAAATATATTTATTAATATGGTAGAGTATGAAACTGAAAGCGATAATATTCAAAATGTTTAATACCATTTCGTTCAACCTCCAGGTCACGAACGTTCGAATTTTGTCCTGATCGTTTAAACGCTGTAGAATACTAGCGTTAAGCCGTGTATCAAAGTATTTTATCGGCAATTTCATTACTTTGTACAGAAAGCTTTCCTTAAGATTTATACTTAGTTTAAAATTTAACCTGGTAAGAATGAAATCACTCCAGATTTGCGAAATAAAATTGCCCAGGAAGAGACCCAGTTGGGCTAATAGCAGCATCCATACAATTTGAAGAGATTTGGTGCCGATACCATTGTCAATGGTTTTTTGAAAAACAAGAGGAATCGCCCAGTTTGTAACCAATCCTATTAACATCAATCCCAATGAAAGAAAATACTTCCATTTGTGAAGCGACATAAATTTAAAAAGGTATTTTACAAACTCTTCTTTGTAAAATTGCGTTTCTTTTTCCCTGGTTCCAACCGGACATACTCCCTCGCCCAAGTTGACTAAGATTGCGATACCTTTCTGATCGGCGCCCATCCATTCCTTTTTAACTGTATCACCATCCAATTTCACTTTTCCATAGCCGGGATCGGCAATGTAGAAAGTTGATGAGTGTTTCCGCTCAACGATTCTATGCAGCACTACAAAATGGCTTTGTTTCCAATATAGAATCAGCGGCAGTGGTGCAGCTGGCAATTCCTCCATAGTCATTTTTACACCGGCAGCTTCAAGCCCAATCTGCCTTGCACCAAAAATTAAATCTCTAACAGTAACACCCGTTCTTGTGACATCGCAGATCTTCTTTATTTCCTTAATGGAAATTTTTATTCTATGGAATGACGATACCATTGCCAAACAGGCTGGCCCGCAATCAACATTTTCCAGCTGATGAAAAAACTTAATTTTTTTCTTACCGATTAACATGGACTATTTCATCAATTTTTGTTTTAACAATTCGCATTTTTTCATTTTCATCTCCTGAATGAACACAATAGTCTGTCCCGGACTCGACATGTTCCATAGCGTGTTGCGAACAGCCACCATTGCATAGAGGCATGATTCTGCACGTCAAGCAAGGCTTATTTTTGAACTTAATATTCATTCTCCTTTCCAGATAGTCGTTTTCCCATATAAGGTTTCCGCTTTCATCTAAATAACCGGCTCTCTTAGCCGTAGTAAAATCCCTTGCCGTACATTTGAAGATATCACCATTATAATTTATTACAGCGCTGTTGCGTTTGTCTGCATAACAAGAATTTTTCACGTTATTCGGAGAGTATTTGCTGGATACTTTTAGACCCATTTCGGCGATTTTGGTTACGTTACCATCCATTACCTCAAATGTATTGTCAATTTTATCGTTTTGCCACACCCGATGAAAGTCGACAAAAAGATATTCGTTTTTGATTTCTTGAGAAATATCATCGAATTCCCTTGCAATAAGATCAGTATCTTCAATGTTTTTATCAGTGTAGTTTATCCGAAGGCGAACTTGAAATTTATTAGTTATTAATAATCTGATATTATGAATAATTTTCTCATACGATCCTTTTGTGGCACTTACAAATCTTACTAAATCGTGTTTTTCCTTATACCCATCCAGTGTGATCTGGAGCGCACATCTAATTCCTTTTTCATCAAAATATTTTACGAATTCTTCATCAATTAAATAAGCATTTGTAGTAAAGAAAATGTTGGGTTCTAAATCTTTTCTTTTACAAGCCTCAATATATGTATCAATAAGAGGCACTACCTCTTTCTGGAAATACAGGAGTGGTTCGCCTCCAAAAAAAGAAACTGTAAATTTTTTCATACCTTCCCGATCTGCCGTCCGATTGATAAATGTGTTAATCCGGTTTATCATATCATCAGACAATCTGGAGTTTCTAACATGTGTTTCATAGCAATACCAACATTTAAAATTGCAATTCATACTGGGGTTAATAGTAAGAATGAAGCTATCCAAATTTTCATCGTATTGCTTTGTCATTTCCCTAACCTTGTCCACCTCGTCAATGTCACTATTAACGAGAAACTCCTGTTTCAATAAATAATTATAGAATGTTGGGTGGACATCATTTAAATTATCGATCCCTTCATGAATTGCAGCAGTTAATATGTCTTTTAGCTCCTCCTCAATAAATATGACCTTTTGTGAAAAGGAATTATATAAAGCAAACTTCCCTAAATCCTGGTATGGAATTATGGAGTTGAATTGACTATATTTCATAACAAGAATAGTATTATTGATTAATAATTATTTTCGGAACTGCGCCTGGTTATTAAAGCATTGACATATGCTATTCTGGTAGCATATGCCAATGCTATTTCAAATGTTGGGCTCAGGCCACACTGCTGCTGGTATAGCTAGTTTTCAACAGTAGTACCACCACATCCTGGTATACAATTGGCCGAACCGCAGTTTGTATTTGTTGTACATCCTGCAAGGTCTGTTCCCATTTGGTCTAAAGAGACGCCTTCGAATGCTTCGGAAAATCCACTTACGAGCTTGCCTTCAGCATCTTCAGAGAGTACTTCGAATTTGTCGAATCCCAGTTTTAGTTTTTTCATTTTTTAAAAATTAACATGGTAATCCCCTACTTTGTTTTAGTAAGGCTTTTCGGGGTAATGGCCTGTTTTATGCATAAAACCTCTTTTGTTATAACCTTTTTCCAATTTCTTCATTCGCTGATGATCTGCTCTTTACTCCTTTAAGCTTTTTATTACCGAACGAATATCTAACAGTTAGATTAACTGACCTATTATAGGCTCTCCCGTAATAGCTGTTTGTGAACAGAAGTCTGTTCGGGTAATAATCCTGATTGACCTTGGATGTGCCGTTATAAATGTCACTAAGTATTAAAGAAGCTGAAAAGTCATTAATCACCTTTCTAATTTGTATATCGAGAGAAGAAGTGCCATTTAGTCTCTTCGCACTGATTGAGGTATTGGGGCCGAAATACTTGAAGGTCACAAAGCAAGTCCATTTATACTTTTTGGAAAAATATATATAATTATCCCAATATAAATTGAAACTATTGTTGGTTATATCAACGGGAACTTCTGTTGTCGTACCTGTATATTTTGCATAGTTATATGATGGGGTTAAATAGAATTCCCAAAAATCTTTGATAAGGTGTTGGTGAACATTTATAAGGACTGTCACTCCATTGTACTTGCCATAATTATAATATGTGCGCTTTAACTCCTTGCTGTTTTCTGTCGATCCAGGTAAAATAAAACTGGCAAAATTATTCGCGCTATTTGTGTAGGTTAAAGAGAATACATAATTCTTTTTAAGAACATACGATAGCTCAGCTATATTCGATAAAGTAGCTTTTAAGAACGGGTTGTTTTGTATATAATAATTTTGAGTAACATATGTTCTTCCGGGAAAAAGAAGTTCAACATTAGGCCTGATAATTTTTCTTGAATAACTTAATCCAAATTGGTTTTGCGGATTTGAGGTAAAACTCACTGATGCGTTGGGAAACAGGTTTATATAACTACTGTCTGCTTTAACCACATGTAACATTTCTTCAGTCGAATATTTTGTTCCCTCAATACGTAGTCCTACTTTTGCATCCCATTTTTTCATTTTTTTAGATATGCTTGCATAACCAGCATAATACTTCTCTTTGTAGGAATAATGCAAATTTTGCAAATTGTTATCTACAAAGTCGAATCCATCATAAAAGTAATACCTTAAGTTATTGTCAATATCTGTAGAGCTGATTTGGAATCCAGCTAATAGCTTTAAGTATTTTTTGAAAGTTTTGCAATACTCAAATCTTCCTGAAATATTAAAGAATATTTGAGGGAGATTGCTGCGAAACATATCTGCGTTTTTATCGGGTAGAGGTGTTTGGGGTGCAATTTCCCATTCATTCTTTCGCCTTTGAAAGAAATGATTGTAGTCGACATTGGCGTCCAGGTAGGCATCACCTTCTGCATTAAGCTTATAATGATAATTTAAATTTCCAAAATTGTAAATATAAGAATCTATACCGTGTGTATTCATTGTGGCCGATGAATCTATATGCTGGTTCCCTAACATTGAATACGCTGTCAGTGTATTTCCATGAGACTTTCCAGACACATATGAGAACCAGCCATTGTAGCTTAAATAGCTGCGTTCATTAATGTCGTAATCAAATTTTAATCCGCTACCCAAAACTGAATATCTCCGGTAGGAATATATATCTATTTGCTCCTTTAAAGAATCAACATATGCGAGATAAGTTTTTCCAGTAGAATAATTATAATTTGAAGAAATAGCAGGCAATATCTGAACTCCAACTTTCCGTTTCCGATAACTTAAGAACCCATTAAAAGCAGTAAAGTTAAAAGGTCCCTGCTGCGTTGTAATACCAGCGGATCCGGCCCAGCCTTCATGAAGATCCTTTTTTAAATTAATATTAATAACACCACCTTGGGTATTCGCATGATATTCACTGCCTGGGTTTGTAATCAGCTCTATACTCTTTATGTTAGAAGCTGGTATGGACCTAAGAGTTTGTAGTAATAATTCATTAGGTATATCCGATCTTCGATTGTTTAAGTAAACAACTGTTCCAGTTTTTCCGATCATTGAGAACGAATTGTTCTTTTCGTCATATAGAACAAGGGGAACATGGCGCATTAGTTCTATTCCACTCAAACCCTCGGTAATTTCCTTTGCAGGGAAATAAACAAATCTATCGGATATTCTTTCAAAATTTCTTTTCCCCTGCACCACGACCTCATTAAGCCTGGTAGCAATATCATTCAGGATAATTGAAACAGACGAATCATTGGTCAGACTTAGCAGGAGGTTGGTTTTAACAGTAGATGAATAAAATGCTGTTAAATCATATGTCCCTATAGGGATGTTAATCAGCGTAAAGCGCCCCAGGCTATCAGTAAAAGCAGCCCCCACCTTCATTGTATCCTTACGCAGTATTATTGTAGCATAGGAAACCGGATTCAAGTGGTTATCAGTTATTCTTCCCTGCAACGAAACTTGGGCAAACGTTTTATTTTTGAAAAAACAAATACTAAGAATATAGAAACCGGAAATAACAAACAAACCCTTTAAGTTCATATTTATATTTTGGTTCAATAATTAAATTGGGAAAACAATGTTCATCCTTAAGCAAAACCTGTCATTATAGGGGCTATTTCTTACTAATTATCAGAATACTACCGTTGGCCATAAACTTTGTTGACTACTTCTCTATTATAGATTTCGGGAAAGCATATTATTTACCAGCTATTTACTAAATGGTTACTAACATACAATGAATATTGCAAAAAAAACTGTAATAACCAAATAAATAATGCAATTATTTATTTGGTTATTAATGAGACTATAAGATATACTAGGTAGCGGCTATTGAAATCATCAAAATACCTATTATTGTCTCCACCGTTTCAAAGGAAACGTAAAATTTACCGATATTAAGATATCGTCTTCCAAATCAATATGAACACTGGATGATTGATGATAATAATTGTCAATTCACGATACAAATCTGACACCACAAAATGAATACTAAGTTGATCTATAACCATCATGTAGTTTTTATCCAACTGACTAATATTTAATATCCTCACAAAAAAACACATGACCTGTTAACTACTCCCCGCAACGGAAAGTATAAACATAAACAGGTACAGTATATCGAGTTTCTTTCTGAAGACCTCAATCACGTCAAGAAATTTTATCCCAGCAGTTTTGGCTGGAAGTTCACTGAATACGGTCCCGACTATTATATGGTATTTGGAGGAGACCATGTAGATCGGAACCTAGTCCTGCGGAAAGCAGGATAGGGTAAAGTAATATCATTTCGAAATGTTATGTGTCGTCCTAAAATAGGTTGAAATACTTTAAAGGTTGTCCTATATTGCTTTTTGCTGATCGGTTTGAGATGGTGATTGCCTGGTAGCGGGTAAGTGTTTGTGTAAGACCTGTTTTTGTGGTGGTAGTCAAACCCAACAGCCGCCATGGGAAATCCCCATGCCAGTTGCGCCTGTGGCAATGACGCTGCTTCCGCAACCGGATCCTTACAGAAATTATTGAAGATGAGTATAGTCGCATAACAGGCCTTATCAGCCAGAAACGATGCTACGTTTGTAAATTGATAATGCTGAACACTCACTACGATCAGATCATAATCATGATTAACCGGAAGCTCTTCCCGCATCGTCACTTTCCACGTGGTATCAATATACTATCCTTTGATATAAATATTCAAAGGAATTGTATCCGCCTTCTTTCCTGGCCTCACATAAAACGCAACGGCCCTGCAACAGCAGATCTACGCAGGACCAGATGCGTATAAGCACAGTATTCTCTGCGACTGTTGCTCCATATTCGCTAATAAATGGAACCTGCTGGTAGTCGTGATAGAGAACTTCCCGGATGAGATCATCGAAATCCACACCGAATCTTATTGGAGAGAAACGTTTTTAGGATAGAGAGTTTATTTATTCGCGTATTTCCGGCGGTAGAACAGTTGCGTGACCATCATGCTTGCGGCCATGATACCAAGTGTATACTTAAAGGTAGCATTACCAGGACCACTACCGGGAGGGCCAACATACATAGCTTTTCCACCCGATACATTTGTGAGTAAGTGACACCAGCACGGCCCGGATCAGACTCAAGAAAGCACTGGGGGCAAGCGTGGAAAGCATGTCCGGCACTCCTTTCGCAGCGGCCATAAAGTTATAGAACAGTACGCTCCACAGCATGGATAGAAGTATATAAAGAAGAATGTAAGGAAGTTGCCTAATGGATTTTTTATTGCACCTCAATTATAATATATAGTACCTGATTTTTCGAAAATAAAAAAAAGAAATTTATCCGGATTACATTTTACTTTACAGCTATTATGTAACCCGTTTTACTATTCCATCTTTAAGACAAGATCTCTTATTGTTTATCCTTTAAAAAACCCGTAAGACCCTCAAACTACAAAAATCGAAAAACGTATCATGACACTCCCCCCCTGACGAAACATCACCCTCGTCCGGCACTTCAATGCACATACTCTAAAAACAAATTCCATGACCACTACCCAAGTCCAATTCAACAAAGGGAAAGGTATTCGCCTGTACACCCCTGATCAGGATGAATACATCGACGCCGTGTCCGGCACCTTTAACCTGGCATTAGGTTACAGCTACCCCGAACTGGTTGATGCGCTCAAAACCCAGCTGGAAGACCTTATCCACGTATCGTCTTCCTTCACCGGCGACCTTGCCCAGCATGTACTGGATAGCATTCTTGCCCATGCACCAGCCCATATCACCACCGGCTGGATGCGCGACATTATTGGTTCCACTGCCAATGAAGGAGCTGTTAAAATTGCCAATAAGTATAATGGCAGAAATGAGGTCATCAGCCTCTCCCTGTCCCACCACGGACAGACACTTTTCGCGACCGCCATCTCAGGTAATGCCTTCCGGCGCAAATCTTTCCCAAATACGGTTGTAACTCAAAATGGTATTGTACCTGCGCCCTACTGCTATCGTTGTCCTTTTTCGGCAAAAGGTGCACCTGCCTGTGGTTTCCTTTGTACAGAAGCCATTCACGACTATGCTGAGTATGCCGCCTCTGGTGGTGTATCATGTATCATCATAGAGCCTATCCTCGGCAATGGTGGCAATATCATACCTCCTGAAGGTTACTTTGAACGGGTCCGCAAGATCTGTGATGAGCTGGACATTGTACTGATCGCTGATGAGGTACAGACGGGCATTGGCAGAACAGGGCACATGTTTGCAAGTGAGTACTATGACATTAAACCTGACATCATCACACTGGCCAAAGGCCTTGGTGGTATTGGTATTCCTGCTGCAGCTATACTTTACACACCCCAACTGGCCGTGCTGGAGAAGTTTGAACACTCCTACACATCCGGTGGTAACCTGCTATCGCTGACAGCATCACAGAAGACCATGGAGATTGTATCCCGGGAAGGTTTCCTGGAAAACGTGCGTGAAAATGGGGCAGTCCTTGGCCGCCTGCTCAACAATCTCAAGGAAAAATATGGCGATGTAATCGGCGATGTACGTGGTATCGGCTATATGTGGGGATTAGAAATCGTTGATAAGGATGGTGCGCCAGATGTAGATCTTACTAACAAGATCATTGACATTGGCCTTGAAAATCATCACCTCATACTGCGTGGCTCCCGTTATGGATTTGGGAATGTCGTGAAAGTAAGACCTTCCCTGACAGCAACAGTTGATGACATTGAGGAGATCTGTGCACGGCTGGATAAGATATTTCATGAACTTTAAAAATTGCAAATCATGCAAGCTATTGTTTATAACAATCCCTGGGAGATCTCTATCCAGGAAAAGGAAGAACCATCTATTATACTTCCCGATGAAGTGATCGTAGAGGTCCGTGCTACAGGCATCTGCGGTACAGACCTCAGTATTATTTCCGGTGAGTACATGGCACGTCCGCAGGTGATCATCGGGCATGAATCTGCCGGGGTGATCGTGGATAAAGGTTCAGCTGTGGATAATTGCCAGATCGGAGACCGGGTCATCATAGACCCCACTTACTATTGCGGTTATTGTGATAACTGCCGTAAAGGGCTGCGTAATCATTGCCTGCTGAAATCCTCTACAGAAGCAGGTGTGTCTATTGATGGCACATTCACCCGGTATTTCAAAACCACGCAACGATTTATTTATCCATTGGCAGAGGCAATCCCTTTTGAGCAGGGGGCCATGTCTGAGCCATTGAGTTGTGTGCTCACAGCTGTAAAGAAATTGCAGGTCACACCCTTCATGCGCACAGCTATATTGGGTGGGGGACCTATTGGCCTGTTGTTCTACCTGGCCCTGAAGCAATATGGTATACGCGAAGGGGTGATCTATGAAGCATCGGGTCAGCGTATGCAATTGATTGAAAAGAATGACGTGTTGACTGATCGCTGGACCATGTCTCCATCGTTTGTACCGCAGAAGAACCAGTATGACCTGATCATTGATACCACGGCCAGTCTGCTGGAAAAATCCATCCAGGCTATTGCTGACGGTGGAAAGATCTCACTGATGGGATTGCGCAATAATCTGCAAACAATCAATCCACGTGAGATAGCGGATCGCAGTATTTCTATCATTGGCTCCATTGATTCACAGGACACTTTCCGGCATGCGGTGGATCTCATTAACAGCGGCCAGCTGGAGTTGCAGAAGATCATCACCAATGAGTATGATCTGAATAACTTCGATGCCGCTATAAAGGATCTGGGTTGCGATCGGACTACCCGTCAGCGAAGTAATAATATCAGTAGTCTTAAATCAGTTATCAGGATCTCTTAAAGTTAACCAGTATGAAGTACATCATTTTTGATATAGACGGTACATTGACCGACACCACTGCAATAGACGACCATTGTTATACCCGTGCGATAGAAGATTGCTTTGGTTTTAAAGATTTCGAAACGAATTATGGATATTATCAGAATACCACAGACAGTGGCATTATCGACCAGTTGTGCCGTGAGAGACTGGGTCGCACATTTACTGAAGCAGAGCGGGATCATTTCATCACTCACTTCTGTGGATTATTGCAGCAGGCCTACCAGGAAGATCCTGCTACCATTCGTGAAATAACGAAGGCAGGAGCTGTGATCGGGCTGTTATGCCAGCAGGAGCATTATAGTGTAGGACTTGCTACAGGAGGATGGCGGCAATCGGCACATTTTAAACTGCAATGTGCGGGGATTGATGTAAGTGCCTGTACAGCTTCTTTTGCACAGGATGCACTGGCGAGGCAGGATATTATCCATGCTACAATCCGGAAGATGAATGAAAAAAATGGACTGGATACTGCACCGCCCGGCATCGTTTATGTGGGAGATGGTGTGTGGGATTATCTCACTACGCAGCAGATGGGTATTGGGTTCATTGGCATTGCCAATAAGAAACTCGCTCACCTGGAGGATATTATCAGGATTGAAGATTACGATCAGCTCTATCAGCATATAGGATTATATGCTGAGAAGATCAAGTAAAAAAGTGCTTCACCGCAGCCCATGGGCTGCGGTGAAGCATGCTGATAATGACCTGCGGTACGCCTTAAACAGATTAATAAATGTGAATTTATGCTTTCAGTTACGATTGACCAGAAACGTTCCTACCGTATAGCGACGTCCATTTTCTTTTTTATAGCAGGCCTGACCTATTCAAGTTGGGCCTGCCGTATTCATGATATCAAATCACAATTTGGGCTGGGGAACGCCGGGCTGGGGAGTGTCCTCTTTGCATTGCCCATCGGGCTGATGGTGAGCCTGCCTGTGTCCGGGTGGCTGGTGACAAAGACGGGAAGCAGGAAGGTATTAATAGCCGCCGGCCTACTGTTTCCAGTTATGCTTACATTTATTGGATTTACCACACACATCTGGCAGTTGGTCATCGTATTATTCTGCTTTGGGTTTATGAACAACCTGTTTGAAATTTCCATGAATACGCAGGCTGTGGGTATTGAGAATTTATATGGGCGCTCGATCATGGCTTCCTTTCATGGGCTTTGGAGCCTGGCGGGATTTACGGGTGTGGGTATTGGTACCCTGGCTGTAAATCTGAACTGGCCTATATGGCAACACTTCCTGATAGTAGCGTTGCTATGCTGGGTGCTGGTATTCAGTGCCAGATCATACCTGTTGCCAGCCGATGCGCCTACGGATGATGGGCCACTGTTTGCCATGCCGGATAGGAAGATCATGCAGCTGGGATTGATCGCGTTTGCCAGCCTGGTCACAGAGGGGACTATGTTTGACTGGAGCGGGGTATATTTCCAGAAAGTGGTGCAGGTGCCTGAGGCATTGACAACGGTGGGGTATATCGCTTTTATGAGTACGATGGCCGGTGGTCGATTTGTAGCGGATAAGGTAGTGACACGCCTGGGTGTGAAGCATGTGCTGACATATGCTGGTATGATCAGTAGTACAGGGTTATTGATCGCTATTTTCTTCCCGCATATCGTGACGGCTACGCTGGGTTTCCTGTTGGTAGGGATTGGCGTTTCGTCTATTGTGCCATTGGTATTGGCATTGGCAGGTAAGTCAGACACGTTACCGCCGGGCATGGCAATAGCTGCGGTGTCCACCTTAGGGTTCCTTGGATTCCTGATTGGTCCTCCGATGATCGGTTTTATAGCAGAAGCACTGGATTTGCGATGGTCATTTGGTTTAATTGCTTTGTTTGCCAGCTGCACTGTCTGGCTGACACGTGGTATTGATACAAAACAATAACAATATGAAATGGATGAATGAACCGGCCCAATGGGCTGGTGATAATCAGCAGCTGTCGATGACAGTAGATGCTGATACCGACTTCTGGCGTGTCACGCATTACGGTTTTATACGTGATAATGGGCCGTTTTATTACGTGGAGCGGGAAGGTGATTTTGTAGCCAGTGTGAAGGTGAGAGGGCAATATCGGGAGCTTTTTCATCAGGCAGGCTTGATGGTGCGGCTTGATGAAAAGAACTGGATCAAGACCGGCATAGAGTATGTGGACGGGGTGCAAAACGTAAGTGCTGTAGTCACACGGGAGGTATCTGACTGGTCTGTGGTACCCAGGAATGATAGTCCGGATGCGCTCTGGCTAAATTTGTTGCGAAAGGGTGATTATGTGGAGATCAGTTATTCATTTGATGGAAAAAGATATGAGATGTTGCGGCTGGCTTATTTTCCGCCGGGAGGAATAGTCCGGGTAGGGCTTGTGGCCGCTGCACCGGGTAAGGAATCATTTTCAGTGTTGTTTGAAGATTTTCGGGTAAATTAAAAGAGGCTGTCAATAGTTATTTTTGCCTGATTTTATTCGGGTACCTTGTAGCAACTGCTGCGCAAGCAGATGAAAGTTGCCTGCAAGAGTTTAGCTATACTAAAATATCAATGGCAAGCTCCCCGGCAGACATGAAATTCATGAATGTTAATCTGAGTTTTCAACATCCACCTTTACTGGGTATGACATAGATCACGTTGCCTGAAACTAATAAATTAAAGACCTTATCTTCTACAGAAGGAAGTAATAATTTCCATGTTTTCCCCTTGTCTGATGATCTGAAAATGCCGTCAGGATGAGCACTAAAGAAGTCTTCACCAACCTGGACAATTGAAGTCATGAAGGCTTGCAAACAGAACCAGAAGAATAGAAATTTAAAGATGGCGCCTCAATTACTTTTGAGACGCCATCTTCTTTTTTATTCAATTAGTTCAGGGAACTTCTATTAAATAAGGCGATTCGTTGGTAGTCCCATTTGCATTTGCCTTCTCTATATACCTGTCAGCAGATGGTAGAGCATAAATAATATTGGTATTGGTCTTAGCTTTGTAAATTGCTACACTACCAGTAGGACTGATAGAAGGTCTTCTGGATGTGTATGCAAGCTGTCCGGATGCAGTCTTGATCTGGGCAGGTGTAGTCCAGTTAACCAGATCGTAGGAAAACGTAGTTTTAAGCTGGCCATCCAGGTCCATCCCAATGATAGTCGCTGCAATTGAATTAGGGGGAGTTGGGTTAATTTGTGCTGCTGCGGAGTAGCGGAAAAACCCAAAATTCAACTGTGAACCCTTTGTCCAGGTTATTCCATTTGAAGACGATAAAATGGTAAAAGCAGGAGCCGGAGTAAGGGTGCTGCAATACAGGATATTGATCCCGTAGCCAAAAGTAAATATAAATGGATCACCATAGGATGTATAAGGTAAACTCACCTCCGTCCAGTTTTGTCCATCTGAACTGTAAGAATAATAGATAGGAGTTGAATTGTTGCCGAGAACAAAAGTAGGACTTGGATATGCCAGGAACATTCGACCTCCGAAAGTACATGCAGAGGCATCACCAGATGTGCTGGCATTATTTCCCAGCACTACAGCCGGAGCCCAGGAATCTCCCCTGTCAGCACTGTAAGTATAATACAGGTTATTATTTGTCTTTCCCCTGTGAAATTCATAAATAGCGCCGTTGAAGACAGTCGCAGCAGGGCTGCCCTGGGTTGTTTCACCATTGTTAATGAGGCTGGATGTCCAGTTAATGCCATTATTGCTTTTACCGCTGTAGACATTGTAATTATTATTACTGGAACCCTTGTAATAATATCTGAAAAATTCAGAGCTCAGGGTAGCATTGCTACTCGCAATCAAATTGTTACTACTTAGCTTTTCGGTTTCTTTCTTTTGGCAGGATGCTAAAGCAATGGTTGCGTACAGCAGAATAAAAATTGAGTTTTGGGTCATGGTGAGACGTTAAAGGGTAACTAAAAATAAATTTCAGTCGTAAGTTGCATCACCAAAAATTCACTGCCAAAATTAATTAGCCGAACCCCTATGTTTTTGAGTAGAAGAATTAGTTTGGAAGGTATCTACCGATCCTATCTCCTGGCTTGAAATTTTATAATTATCGATCTACTTGAGACAATCTGTCAATAATCAATAATATTTGATTTGAAAACTTACCGGCAGCGACCACTAAAAGCCTTATAGACAATCGATTTGTAAGGTTTTTTTATTCCCACGAATACCATTTTTATCTGTTCTATCCACATGCAGAATTGCAGCATCTTTCATCGCTATCAAATGGTGGCACAATTCCCCCTATGAACCCTAAACCAATTTCCTATGCACATTTTAGAGAACTGTCTTAACTAAGCATCCAGGTTAGATGATACTGATCCAACCACCTTTGAGAAATTCGATAAAGAATAGATGACAGCAACTAATTGACACTATTAATTCCGCTCTTAAGGATAAATAAATAGACAAGGGCATTAAACAAAAACGCAACAAAGTCAGGGGTAACTGATCTGCTGATAGTATTAAGAAAAATTGGTACCTTGGCTCCCCATAAATCAAAATCAGGTGTGAAATCCTTAACCTTCATGCCCCTAACACTAACTTATATATGAAAAGACGTAGTCTAATTCCCCTATTATCCGTACTGTCCGGACTAATGTTTGTTATCTTCATGATATCCTGCGGTAAAGATGGCGCTACAGGTCCTGCTGGCCCTGCTGGACCCGCTGGTGATAGCTCCTCCGGCACTGTAATTTATTCCGAATGGCTGGATGTGACGTATAAGCCCGACACCATACATAATGCTAACGGTAGTATTGATACGATAGGCTTCTATGCCATTATTGAGGCACCAAAACTCACCCAGGCACTGCTGAGTACCGCAGATGTAAAAGTATACGTCAACACTAATGATGCAAGTGATCCTGTCATTTTTCCGTTGCCTTATAATGCCAGATCAGGTATTTACATCGACGTCACAGCTTACACACAGAAGATTCAGTTGTATTCCAATGCGAACGTGGGTACCACATTGGCCAATGATGGTAAGAAGTATCAACAATACCGGTACATGATCGTGCCCGGCAATACTGAGGCAAGATCGGCGGCTTCGGTAAACTGGTCCGATTATGCCGAGGTAAAAGCGAAACTCGGGTTAAAAGATTAAAAGGAAAAGGCTGTCTCAAAAGGGAGGCAGCCTCTTTCTTTATTGGGTGATCCTTGCTCATACTAGATCCCAACGTAAGTACTATCCTGCAGAGGAAAGCACAAATGATCAGATCGTCTAAACTAATCACTGAATGTAAAAACAGGATACATTTTTGCATTAAAAAGAAAAACTAAACACCATGTATTTTCAGCACATTTATGATAAAAGCCTGGCTCAGAGCAGTTACTTTATTGGATGTCAGAAAGTTGGTATAGCTGCTGTAATAGATCCTAAAAGGGATGTGGATACTTACCTGGAAATTGCACAACAGCAAAAGATGAATATTACCCATATCCTTGAAACGCATATTCACGCTGATTTTCTCTCGGGATCCCGTGAACTGGCATCACTGACAGGTGCTCAAATGTTCCTGTCAGATGAAGGAGGCCCGGATTGGCAATATGAATTTGATCATACAGGCGTAAAAAATGGTAGCATCATAGAATTGGGCAATCTTAAATTTGAGGTTCTACATACTCCCGGACATACACCTGAAAGCATCTGTTTTTTATTGACTGACAAACCAGCAAGCGATGCGCCAATAATGCTATTCACTGGTGACTTAGTTTTTGTAGGAGATATAGGCAGACCAGATCTGCTCGAAAAAGCTGCTGGTCTGATAGGCACCCAGGAAATCGGCGCTCATCAACTGTTTATCTCGCTGAAAAAATTTGCTGCATTACCGCCCTATGTACAGGTCTGGCCTGCACATGGTGCCGGCTCTGCCTGTGGGAAAGCCATTGGTTCTGTACCTTCTACTACTACAGGCTATGAAATGATAAGAAACTGGGCCTTCCAATTCCAACAAGATGAAGAAGGTTTTGTAAAATACCTGCTGGCAGATCAACCGGAACCACCAAAATATTTTGCAAAGATGAAACAGCTCAATAAGGTAAACCGCCCATTGCTGACAGAGGTCCCCATCATTAAAGCGCTCGACAACAACGAACTATTATCTGCATTAAAGAAAGGTTACAAACTGATCGATACACGAGACAAAAGCATATTTGCCACCGGATATATTCCCGGCAGTATCAATATCCAGGCAAATAACTCCTTTAATACATGGGCTGGTTGGTTCCTGGATTATGATACACCTTTTATGTTAATAGCTAATCCCAATGAACTGGATGATCTGACCAGAAAATTAATGCGAATTGGCCTGGACAACATTTACGGCTATATTCCGGACATAAATGAATGGGTAAATGCCGGAGGTCTACCAGAACAGGAAACCGTGATCTCCATTAATGAGTTTAAGGAACTTTATTCTAATAATGATATTCAGATAGTAGACCTGCGTGGTGCGACAGAATACAAGTCCGGACACATCAGCAAAGCGAATAACTTATTTATCGGCCACCTGCCTGAAAATATGAATAAGATCAGCAGGGAAAAAAAAGTTGTGATTCATTGCCAGAGCGGCGACCGCTCTACAATCGCTTATTCATTATTGGCAAGGGAAGGATTTAAAAATGTACTGAATTTTTCAGAAGGCATGAACAAATGGATACAGGATAATAATCCGGTTGAGCAGCAATAATCTCAAACATTTCTGAGAATAAAAGGAAGGGGTATTCTTATGGAGAATACCCTTTTTTTGTTGCCTGCAATTCAACGGGATTTTTACATCTATTCGATCTTCAATAGTATTAATCTTCTTATGTGATTACTCAATACCTGTTTTGTCAACATGCAGGATAACAGAATGCAGCCAACAACTGTTGAAGGAATATATACAAGCCTGAAGACGGATAACTGGCTAATTGAAGGGGGATGGATCTATGGCATTGCTCCAAGAGGAACATACAAATGGTAGACTGTAGCTGGTTCCATGGGCTTATATTCGCAAGGAACCAATGCCAGCAATGGGAATTAATCATATTCTTAAAAAGGAAATGTTTATTCGCAGAAATTATCGCATATTGCAGCCCGAAATTAACTTAAACGATTAAACTTTCTTTGTACCAAAGAAGTGAACACTAAAGAATAATATGCCACAAAAAGGAATTACCATCAGACCATATTGACGCCATATCCTCGTCTATCCTAAGGACAGCAACTGGAATTTCACATCACATACCATCATTCAAATTTCTAATACAAGCCAACTAATGAAAGAAAAAAAATTATTATCCCTCGCCGTTACAGTGGCGCTGATAGTATTTATAACTTGTGTAAGGCTGAGAGAATCATCAGGAAATAAGACGCCGGATAAGCCTAAAAAAACCAATACAACAAAATCTTCCCACAATACCACAAAGTCATCTCAGGGTACAACCGCCTCCCGGACAATTGTACCTTCATCATCCGAAAATTGTGATACACACGTAAAGAACACCAGCGATAACAATCACCTATTATTGGGCAATCCGTCTGATGCACAGCCATGTATGGTGCTTGTCAACAATTATCTTATAGACAGAACCTATTATGTTGCGTCTTACAACAGTCAGCGCGGTACTCCTAACTGGGTAAGCTGGCATCTGGATGCCAATGATCTTGGCAAAACTTACAGAACTGATAACTTCAGAGAAGATCCTGAGTTACCACGCAACTTTTATCATGTAGAAGGCACCGACTATATCAGCTCCGGTTTCGACCGCGGACATAACTGTCCTTCCGGTGACCGTACCAATAATACCAGCGCTAACGAATCTACCTTTCTAATGAGTAATATGATTCCACAGGCGCCCAGGAACAACAAGCGTACATGGGCTGGCTTTGAGGAATATACAAGAAACACACTCGTGAGCCACGGCAATGAATGCTATATCATTATGGGAAGCTATGGCACTGGTGGGACCGGATCAAAGGGCAAGGTGAAAACAATCGATCAGGGGAAGGTGACAGTACCTACCCGCATCTGGAAAGTGGTAGTGGTTATTCCTGCCGGTGATAATGACCTGGAACGTCTCTGTAACAGCAATGTTACTATCGTAGCTATCGATACACCGAATAATGATAAATCGATTGATAACAGCTGGAGGAAATATATTACCTCTGTGAAAGCGATTGAAGATTCAACCGGTTATCATTTATTATCAAATCTGCCAAAGAAAGTGCAGCTGGCATTGAAATCAAAGGTATATGTTCCATAGGTGCACAACATCAATAATACTTATTCATCACCTTCCTGTAAAACCACTTCTTCAACAATTCAGCTGACATTATATACCCCAAAATAACCAACAACATCCAACCATAATAACCAATTGACAATTTTTCAAACCCCATCCAGAAAGCAGTATGCGTGAACGGGAAAACCAATACAAATAAAACAATAAAACCCGTAGCTATAGTTAAATACCTTCCAGGTAAACTTTTGAAAAATGGTAACGGCGTACGCACAACCAATACTATTAACGAAGCAGAAATAACTGATTCAATGAACCAACCTGTCTGAAATTGCTTTTCGTCAGCATGCAATACATTCAATAAAATACCAAACGTAATATAATCAAACACAGAACTGAGCAAGCCAAAAAAAATCATAAATCGCTTGATAAAATTTAAATCCCAATGCTGCGGCGACTTTATAACAAAATCATCTACTTTATCAAGTGATATCGTCATCTCCGGTAAATCTGTCAATAAATTGGTAAGCAGGATCTGCTTAGGTAACAACGGTAGAAAATTCAGAAATATAGAAGCACCTGCCATACTAAACATATTCCCAAAATTGGCACTTGTAGCCATAAAAATATACTTCATCGTATTAGCAAAGGTCTTCCTGCCTTCAATTATACCTTCTGTCAATACATCCAGCCCTTTGCTTAATAATACGATATCAGCAGCTTCTCTCGCTACATCTACCGCGGTGTCAACCGAAATTCCAACATCCGCGGCATGCAAAGCTGACGCATCATTTATTCCATCTCCAACAAAGCCTACCACATGTCCCGCCTTTTTCAGATTAAGTACAATTCTTTCTTTCTGATTTGGCTCAACCTCCGCAAAAATATCTACTAATGGTGCCTCATGTAATAATGCAGCATTACTCATTTTTTGTAATTGGGCACCGGTGACAATTTTAGGATCCACAATACCAATTTCTATCGCCAGACTATTTGCAACCAGTGCATTATCCCCGGTAATAATTTTGAGCCTGACACCCAATTTATTTAACTGTCCGATCAAAACCGACACATTCTCCTTAGGTGGATCAAATAATAAAATAAATCCTAGAAAGATCATATCATTTTCTTCCGCCTTTGTAAAGGGTTCCCCCACATTCAGCCGTTTATAAGCGAGCCCCAGTGTACGGAATCCCAACCTGCTAAATTGCTCGTATTGCTGTAGAATAGCAGGTTGACTTTCCTTCATGGATAATAATGTGCCATCTTTCCTCTCAACCTGACTGCATATAGATACCATAACAGTTAAAGCACCTTTGGTTATCACCAGGTTTTCTCCTTCACGCGCCACCTGTATTGTTAATCGCTTTCTGATAAAATCATAAGGAATTTCTGATATTACGGCAAAACCAGTATTTACGCCATGCCATGCCTTACAAATTGACTCATCAATAGGGTTCCGGAACCCTTGCTGCATTGATGCATTCAACCAGGCATATTCTAATACTTTTTCGCTATGTACACCAGCACTATCCAATGTATCCTTTAAGTTAACATGTCCCTCAGTAACTGTCCCGGATTTATCAGAACAAAGAATGTCCATACTACCCATATTTTCTATTGAAGACAATCGCTTAACAATTACCTTTTTAGTGGCCATTCTCTTCGCACCCGCTGATAAGTTAACACTGATTATAGTAGGAAGCAGTTGTGGTGTCAACCCTACAGCAAGGGCCAGGGAAAACAATAGAGAGTCAAGTACATCCCTGTGTAGAAAAACATTAATAGCAAAAATAGTTAATATTAATAGCAGTGTTATTTCCATCAGTAAATAACTAAACTTGCGGATCCCCCTTTCAAAATCAGTCTCAGGAGCTCTTTGTAATAAACCCGCGGCAATTTTACCAAACTCAGTCTGCCTACCCGTTTTAACAACAATTGCAGTCGCTTTCCCACTAATTATATGCGCTCCCATTAACAATGTATTGCTTCTTTGGGACAATGGAGTATCCAACGGTAATATCCCGCAAGTCTTTTCAACAGGATAGGTTTCACCAGTAAACGCAGCCTCATCTACAAATAGTTCCTGCGATTCGATTATTTTGCTATCTCCAGGAATAATATCTCCTGCTGTTAAATATATAATATCCCCGGGAACAACATTCTCTATTGGCACTTCACGCTTCTGTCTGTTCCTTAATATTGTGCAATTCAGGTGCACCATCTTTAATAATTCCTTTGCTGCATTTACCGCTGCGTTTTCCTGCCAAAAACTTAATATACTACTGATACATAAAATGATCAATATAATAATTGTATTTACCACATCTCCCAAAAACAATGATAGTAACGCGGCCACAATAAGAAGGATCGTAATTGGACTTTTAAATTGAGATAGAAACAATAGAAAAGAAGTTTTCTGACTGGTTTCCCTTAAACTGTTAGCCCCATACTTTTCTAAACGCTGAGCAACCTGCTCATCATTAAGCCCATCTTCTCCTCCAGATACCAATTTAAATACTTCCTCTTTTGTAAGACTCCAGAATTTAATCCCAAATTCACTATTATTATCCATACAAAATTATTTTTGACGATCCGGTATAACAACAAACCTACTGGTATTGACAGCCAATTAATCTCAAAAAAATGATCAGCATCATTCTATAAATTGATAATAAAATATTAAGGTAATTCCTTACTCCACCAAAAAATAATAATATATAAATATGTATTCATGAAAATTTTCAATCTTATCACGGATTTAAGATGCCGAATTAAATTCATAATTAATTGATAATCTGATTAATTATGATTATCTTAGTTCTTCAATGATCCGCTTAATCCATGTTTCATATAAGCGCAAATATGAAATTCATTCCTCTCAGACCTTTCAGGATTTAATAATAGAAATTACATCTGCAGATATATTATAACAGGAGGCCATTTCAACGATAGTATTTACCTATTACATGCAGATGGTGAATATATTAGACCGCTTTTATTGTTAATGAAATTAATCCATTACTAATGGCGACTATACTCATTATTGAAGACAATACTGAAATAAGAGAAAATATTACCGAAATACTGCAATTAGCCAAATACGATGTAATTGAAGCAGAAAATGGGAAAAAAGGTATATTACTGGCAGAAACACACAATCCCGATCTTATATTATGCGATCTAACCATACCCATCCTGGATGGATATGGTGTGCTACAACTCCTGAATGCAAGGAAACTTCCTCACCAGATCCCTTTTATAATCCTTACAGCCAGATCAGAAAGAAATGATATAAGAAAAGGAATGGATCTGGGTGCTGATGATTATATTATAAAACCCTTTGACCCCGGAGAATTACTAACTTCCATTGAATGTCAATTGAATAAGAACAAGATTCACCCTATCATCCACAAAGAAAAAATATTAACCACTGAAGAAATTATTTCGCTCCTTGTAAAAGACCGCAACATTCATAAATACAAAAACAAACAAACTATTTATGAAGAAAGTAAAAGACCTGCTGCCTTGTACTTCATTATAACAGGAAAAGTAAAAAGCTTCAAATCCAATGATGATGGAAAAGAACTCATAACCGGGCTATACAACGAAGGCGACTTTTTAGGGTACTGCTCCCTCCTGGGTCACGAACAATACAAAGATTCTGCCGCCTCCATGGAAGTAACTGAAATCGCTGTTATACCAGCAGATGATTTTTACACAATCCTCAATACCTACCCACAATTAACACAACAATTCATCTGGTTATTAGCAAAAGACATTAAGGAAAAAGAAATACAACTCTTAGGAATCGCCTATAACTCCCTCAGGAAAAAAACCGCTGAAGCCCTGCTTGCTATGTACAAAAAATTTAATCCCGATGGCGACCATTTAATACCCATCTCTATCAGCCGCATAAACATGGCCGCAGTTGCAGGTGTTGCAAAGGAATCTTTTATCAGAACCCTGGGTGATTTTGAAAAAGAAAAGCTGATTGAAATGAAAGGTAGTGATCTATTCCTGCTTGCACCTGAAAAACTCACCCGGATTATCAATTAATGCCACAGCCCACCACCATAATGATGCCCTCGCTCAATAACAATTATAATTTCACTCATACCCCCCACCCTAAAGCCAGACTCAACATATAATAAGTGCTGATAAGTACATACATTATCCTGAAGGTAACTATTCCCTTTCCTATGCGTTCATTATCTACTCCTAAATTACACCTGATCATTCACTAAAATGATAATGATCATCATTATAAAAGATGACTATTAACAACAAAATGATCACCATCAGCTAACCATCATCAACTTTTACACGGATAATAAGTTATAACTTAGAGTACACATATGTACAAAACTTATGCAACCTCCCCAAACACCCCTCCTATTCCCGGATTATCTTTTTGAGATAAGCTGGGAAGTATGCAATAAGGTAGGTGGTATTCATACAGTGATCAGCACAAAAGCATCCTTCTTACAACAAAAACTGGGCGACCATTATATTTTCATAGGTCCTGATCTCCTAAAACGAGATGGACAAAATACAGACTTTATTGAAGATAAAAACCTGTTTAAGGTATGGAGTGAAAAAGCCGCCACAGAAGGGCTTAAAATAAAAACCGGACGATGGGATATAGCCGGATCTCCACTGGTTATCCTTATAGATTTCACCACCTTCTACGATAAAAAAAATGAAATTTTTGGAGCGTTATGGGAAAAATACAGGCTCGACTCCATCACAGGAAAATGGGACTACATAGATCCCGCATTGTTTGGTTACGCAGCCGGAAATGTTATAGCCAGTTACTACCAGTTACACCTTAATGCTACTGATAAAATAGTGGCGCAATTTCATGAATGGATGACCGGCGCAGGTATTTTATATCTTGAAAAAAACATTCCGCAGATAGCCACTATTTTCACCACCCATGCTACCGTACTGGGCAGAACCTTGTCCGGCAGCGGAATTCCAATGTATGCCTCAATAAATCAGATCATACCTGATGAACAGGCTGCAACATACCAGGTGACCGCCAAACATTCTCTTGAAAAAACAGCCGCCAACACTGCCGATTGCTTTTGCTGCGTAAGTGATATCACTGCCAGCGAATGCACCCATTTCCTTGGCAAAACACCAGATATCATTACACCCAATGGTTTTCAGGTATTACCCATAGCCGAAAATCAAAAAGCCATTTCACGTCATAAGCTCTTATCAGTCGCAGCTGATATACTAAAGGAAACTTTGCCTGACAATACCCTGCTCATCATAAAAAGTGGCCGGTATGAATTTCATAATAAAGGTATTGACCTCTTCATAAATGCAATAGGCACGCTAAAAAAACAACCACTTCCACTCAAAATAATAGCATTCCTTTTTATCCCTGCAGCCCATGTGCCGCTAAATGAACAAACAAAGGATACGACATTAAAAGTAGCAACCCATCATCCATATGCACCGGAAAGAGATGACATATGTCAACTGCTGCGTCAAAACAATCTGAATATACCTGACCATTCAAATATCAGCATTATCTATGCCCCTGTTTACCTGGATGGTAATGACGGTGTATTCAATATGCATTATTATGACCTCCTGCAAGGGTTTGATCTCGCTATATTCCCCTCCTTCTATGAACCATGGGGATATACCCCATTGGAAAGCCTGGCTTACGGAATACCAACCGTCACCACAGATCTGTCTGGCTTTGGTCAGTCAGTCAACCAGCTGAACCCTGGTGAAAGAAAAGGCCTTTTTATTCTGCCAAGAAAACATATCAGCGATGATGTTGCTACAGACCAGCTGGCCGGATATATCAGTCAGTTCGCAGGCACTCCTCTCCCACTTAGGGTTGAGTTGAGTAAAAGCGCATTGCAGCTCAGTAAATATTATCAATGGCCCGCGCTACTTGAACATTACTTTCAGGCATATCATCTTGCCCTGGAGGAAAGCCAGCAAAGAGAAGACTTATTTAGAAACAAACCCCGCACGTTACCCGCAGATGTTTCTTCCTTTCAGGAATCAGTCCCTGCATGGAGAGAAATTCATATTTCGAATACACCAGCACCTGCGTTGAATACCTGCCGGTTATCCGGCTATGATAACTGCGACGACGACCTTACTGTTGCCTACTTCTGTATGGAATATGGCATTGAATCTTCCTTTAGAATTTATTCAGGTGGGCTGGGCATACTGGCGGGAGATTATTTAAAGACCGCCAGTGATATGAATGTAAGACTTATGGCAATAGGACTGTTTTACAGGGAAGGATTTTTCAGACAACAATTATCCGATACAGGCATACAGTCAGCAATTAATGACCAACAAGACCCTGCCAAACATCCACTTGAAGAAGTAAAAAACAGTGATAACCAACCATTGCAATTACTTATAACCTTTCCCGGAAGGCCAATACACGTAAAGGCATGGAAGATACAAATAAATAAAACATCGCTATTCCTGCTGGATACGGATGTTATTACAAATAATGAACAGGACAGGCTTATCACCTCCCGGCTTTACCCTTCAGATAAAGAACAACGCCTGCAACAGGAAATAATATTAGGCATCGGAGGTGTATTGTTAATCCGGGCGCTGGGTCTCCCAATTGATGTATACCACTGCAATGAAGGGCATGCTGCTTTTATTGCATTGGAACGTATCAGTAATGTAATAAAAGACAACCACCTTTCCTTTGAAGAAGCTTTCGAAATAGTAAAAGCCTCCCAGTTATTTACTACGCATACCTCTATGGCAGCATCAATTGATACATATAGCGAACCACTATTGCATAAATACTTTTCAGGTCTGCAAGAGAACTATTTTATCAGCTGGCAACAGTTCATGAAATTGGGAAAAACAAACCCTTCAAACGACAACGAAGAATTTTCAATGTTCACGTTGGCTGCCAGAACTGCACAGGAAATTAATGCAGTAAGCCGTATACATCAATATGTCACAGCCGGTCTGCTCCATGCTGTATGGAAAGATATCCAGCCTGATGAACTACCACTTACATACATCACGAATGGTATTCATATACCTACCTGGGCAGCAGAACAATGGCAACACCTACTACAGGAATGCGGCATTGACATCAAAACAGGCAATGGACCATGGGGGAAAATACTTACTATACAGGATGACCGGATCTGGGCACTCAGACTCAATGCTAAAAAACAATTCGTTCAATCATTAAGATCCCTGCTGGATAAACAACAATCCAGTCACCATCAGTCACAGGAGAAAACTAATGCCATCACAGAACTGCTGCAACCCGACACATTATGCATTGGCTTCGCCAGACGCATAACCGGTTATAAACGATCTGATATCTTATTTCAGAACATGGACAGGCTCAGACAAATTATTTCAAATACCCGGCAACCAGTAGTAATAATTTTTTCAGGTAAGGCACATCCTGCAGACACAGATGGTCTCCGTATGCTACAACATATTTATACCAATACCAGTGATCCACATATAATTTTCCTTGAAGACTACGATATGGACATTGCACGTATGCTTGTACAAGGAGTTGACCTGTGGCTAAACTTTCCTGTCAGAGGCAAAGAAGCTTCCGGTACCAGTGGCATGAAGGCCCTCATCAATGGCGTATTGAATTTTAGTACCCGTGATGGCTGGTGGGCAGAACAATATGCCGGAGACTGTGGCTGGGCATTAAAAGAAGACGCAACAAATCCGGAAATACAGGATTCATTGGATGCTGAAGAAATATACAACATGCTTCAACACGAGATCATTCCGCTCTATTATAAAAGGAATGAAAATGGCATACCAGTAAATTGGGTAGCCATGATAAAAAACAGTATGACCAGATCAGGGCAGGCTATATCCATGACTACTATGCTGTCAAAATATAATTATATCTATAAAAAATTGAAAGACCACACCATTGTCCTCCGCATGAACAATTACCAACTGGTAAAACACCTTGCAGAATGGAAAGATAAAATACGGAATGGATGGGATAGCATTAAAATTGTAAAAGTAATACCAGATAAACAACAGGTTCTTTCAGGAAAAGCAGGTGAACAATTGCACACCTCCATTACCATTGATACAGGCATATTAAAATCAGACGATATTGGCGCAGAGATCTTATTTACACTTAAACATCCTGACACAGACATGCTGTTCAGGAAAACACTCCAGTTGTGCCATCAGCAGAACAATGAATCAACGTTCAATGCCGAAGTATTATTACAATATTCAGGTGAATACAAATTCGCATTCAGAATCTATGCAAGATACCATTCAATGATTTACAAAACAGATATGCCATATGTTAAATGGGCATAGCTCCTCACCTAAAAAAATAAAATCATGAAAAAGACGATCGCTGTAATTGATGCTGTAAACTATAAGGAAGAACAGCTGATTGCAATTACAAATATTTTAAACATGGTAGAAAATGACCTTACAATTCTGATGATAGAAGATACTGCCAATATTAATTCCCTGCTGACCACAGGTGGTATTGAAGCCTTTGCAGGAAAATATTATGATGTCCTGTACAAGTCTGAAAAAGAAAAACAACAGCTGATTCAGGACAATACAACAAAATTGAAGAAGACATGCGAAGAAAAAAACATTACCTGCACCATTAAAAACATTATGGGCATAGCGGCAGACAGTGTCATCCTGGAAAGCCGCTTTGCTGACCTGCTCATTATCGGAAGGGAGCTTTCTTTTCCGGTTATATATGACGGAAACCCTACAGTTTTTGTAAAAAACATACTTACACAGGCACAATGCCCCATAATCGTATTACCTGATATTCCACCGTCTGTAATTGGGGTTGCATGCTGCTACAATGGTACTTATTCATCTATGTATGCTATAAGAGCTTTTGCCGCCATCTTCCCACACCTCATCGAGAAGAACTGTGAGATTGTTTACGAATATGAACATAATAATCAAAAAATCCCCTACGAAAGCCAGTTACAGGAATACCTCAAATCTTACAAAGCACATTCCAGGCAAATAATACTCTCCGGTGCTGTAGGCCATACGCTGCAATCATATCTTCATTCAAGACCTGAGCTGATAAGCACATTTGGCGCTTATGGAAGAAACGGAATTTCACGTTTTTTCAACCACAGCAGTGCAGAAAACATCATAAGAAAACTGAACGGGGCGATATTTATTACACATCCAGGTGAACACATCTAAAAACCTGTTTTTATGACAGAAAAAATGAGTTGATCTGGTGCGATAAAATAGCGAAATTTTAAGGAAATAACTGATGAAAACAGGCTTCTGCCAAATGCTCCCATTATGGATAGCATCAGTTATAAACAAAAATTTCTCATAATATTCATATCTAAATGTGAGCGATGAAAACTGCCTGAGTAATTACCTTCAGTACAGATTCACCCCGGCTTGCCTTAAATAGGGTAGAAATCATATCTCGCCCATAAGCGCCCATCACAATAAATGCCTTATCTCTGTGCAATAGTGTATCTAATAAACCGGCTCTCACCTTTCCTTCTGATGAAAAAAAATCCACATTGGTTCGTGAGATAACCAGGGTCATTTCTTAATAGCTCGATATTTGTACAATCAGACTTCCTACCTAATATTGTCCATTCTATTTGCTCATTAGTAAAAGCCATAGCATTGGACTCCACGGGTTAAATAATATTTATCATTAATACATTACCCCCTCCATAACTTCTAATTACCAAAACAGCCGGGAAAAAATCCCCCCATTTACCAGATATGACGTTACTTTGTACCATGCTACAAATTCAGGACCTTATCCAGGCAGGACAAATTGAAACTGCGATCCGGGAAACGGAAACAACGCTCGGCCAACTTTCACCAACCGACTTCCATTACGTGATCGGCAAAGACCTGCTACATCTAAAAAAACCATTGACAGCATATTTCAACTATGTTTATACCATCCTGACGGAAGACGAAGAACTGGACATCAAGGCCCTATACCTGGAAATGAATAGTTTTACCACACAATACGACCAGTGGTTCCTGCATTTACTGGCTTACGAGTCACTTATGAACCGCGACACCCCCGACTGGCTGGCAGATTTCAGTGGAGAAGCCCCCAAAACCCTTACCATCACAGGCTTTGAACCACTGCAGGAAGCCAACAAAAAGTACATGGAAACCGAAGGCTACCGCAACGATCAATTGCGGCAGGCATGCGAATTCCAGGAATATCTCGTCATACTCCGGGTGCAGGAACTCGTGATTGAAACCATTAAGGATAACAAAGGAAAAGCTCCCTGGGCAGAAATTCCTGTTTTCGTAGGGGCGCATGATTATGAAGATCTGATCTTTATGATCCATTAGTTCTCTTACCCTTTCTCCTCCTTTTAAGGATGCCTTTTCCAGACCTGCCAGGTCTTGTTATTTAACACCTGATAAAAATATTAAATTAACAGCGGGAAGCGTTCGTTCCCGCTGTTAACCTTATATGATAGCCCCATGTAAAGAATTCTTACCTTTGCTCCATGTCGCACAGCGTATTTTTAAGTAACACCAACTCCCCTTCAGGAAAAGACAGGAACGATATAATGATGATGGAATGGGAGTATGAGATGCCACTGTTATTACAACCTTTGTTAATAAGTGGAGGCTTCATTGAAAATGACATTTTATATTATGATGCCAAACCTGGTATCGAAAACCTGAAAAGATTTTACAACTTTCTGGATGCTACAAAGTCTCTCATTAACAATAAAAGCATCTTTACAGCATCAAAAAATAAGCTATTTAAATACCTCGACGGCCTGGAACAGCCTTATTTTAGCATGGATGCCCGGAACGTATTCAATATGGATGAGACACCCCATAACGAACAGGCGGCTATCTGGCTGGCAGATATTGCGTATAACAATGCAATGATCACCAGTGCCATGGACAACAACGACATATCCCTGTTGTCTTACAACAAGCTCAAGCATGTAAGCATGGCTTTTCATTCATTTGCTGAACTGCTGAACTACGGGGACTATAATTATGGATGGAAACACATCCATGAAGAATCGGGAAAAGAAGAAATTTACTATGAGAATGGATTATGGGGATTAAAGAGTGCTGAAGGAGCAATATTGCTGCCTCCTCAATTTGATGAATTTTATGAATTCAGTGAGCAGGATATTGCGGTGGTAATGAAGGCGCAGAAATATGGCTATGTGCACAGATCTGGTAAGGTCATAGTCCATCCGGAATGGGATGAGGCCTATGATTTTGATTATTCTTATCTGGCGATTGTTCAGCGCAATGGTCTTTTGGGACTGATCAACGTTTCGGGAGAAGTTGTGGTTGAACCAACATATGAAAACATTAATAAAGTCGGGTACAATGGTCAATACATTGCACAAAAGAATGGAAACTGGGGTATACTGGCGGAAGATGCAACAGTGATCATCGATTTCAAATATGAAAAAATAGAACTGTTGCATGAAAATGTATTCATGCTACTAAAAGATGGTTTTTACAGTCTTACTGAAGATGGTGAGCAGTTCGACCTGATAGTACGTAAAGCCCCTCCACAGGGCTTTGCCTGGGCTATCAAGGGGAAGGAAGTTTATCTTATAGATAAATATGGGATATCAAGAGCAAATAAAGATCTGGTACAACAGGACGCCGAAAGTAATGGCTACAGTTTTTATTATGATAAGGTAGTGCGTGACAGGCTGCTGGCATATGCAAAAACCCCTGATGAGGAAACCGCTATTGATGTCTACACACCGGTTGAAGAATTGTATAATATTGGCATAGATGCTTATAACAGGCAGGATTACCAGTCAGCAATTTATCACTATACGCTTGCTGCTGAAAAAGGATATGGTTATGCGATGAACAACCTCGCGCATATTTATTACATGATAGAGGGATATGTAGATGATGACAAAGCATTTTACTGGTATGGGAAGGGAGCTGCTGCCCGCAATACAAATGCGCTCAATGGATTGAGCCTGTGTTATCAGAATGGCATAGGAACGATCCCTGATATAGAAAAAGCCATTAACCTATTGCAACAGGCAGCGGAAGATGGTCTGGCAGCGGCACATAATAACCTGGGATTTCTGCTTTATGATACAGACCCGGAGCAGGCACTATACCACTACCACCAGGCAGAGAAACTTGGAGAACCGGATTACGGTTGGCTGGGATACCTGTATGAAGAAAACGGAAATTTTGAAATCGCCCTCCGGTACTACCAGAAAGATGCATCTGAAATTGGCGCGTTTAACCTGGGAATTTTTCACCAGCAGGGATTAGGTATAGCAAAAGACATAAAAGCGGCAATAGGATACTTTAAAACAGCGATAGAGGCTGGTTATGACAGGGGCCATATTCAACTGGGACAAATATACCTGTTTGAAGAAGGCTTTATCGATAAGGATCAGGCAAAGGCACATATTGCAGCGGCAGAAAAAGCAGGTCTTGAAATCCCTGATGAATTAATACAAGGCAGTCTGTGAAGCCGCAATTATTGTGATCTGCCACGCAGAACAGGGGGTGGCTCGGTTTACCACCCCCTGTTCTCGTGAAACCCATTGATCGACCTGATTCTTTTACAGTATTCAGGCTTAAACGTATTGCCAGATTTACAACGACACACCACCAGTTACTTCAATACGCTGACCATTCACCCACTTAGCATCATCACTACAAAGGAAAGCCACCACGCCACCTACATCATCAGGCAGACCTACACGCCCCAGCGCCGTTATTCCTTCCACAAATTTGCGCATACCAGGATTGTCATCCATCGCACCACCACCAAAGATGGCCCCAGGCGCCACAACATTTGCAGATATCCCCCTTGCGCCCAGTTCTACAGCCAGATATCTGGTATACACATCCATTCCGCCCTTCATGATCCCATACACTGATACTCCCGGATAAGAAATTCGCGATACGGCAGATGAAATATTGACAATCCTTCCACCATCCTGCAACAACGGTAACATTTTTTGAGTAAGGAAATAAACCCCTTTCAGATGAATATTCATCATCTCATCAAACTGGCTTTCAGTTGTAGTTGTAACAGGCGCCTGAAGACTTGTGCCCGCATTATTGATCAGGAAGTCGAAGCGGGTCGTTCCAAATGTGGTGTTCAATGATTCGCTTACCTGCTGCTCAAAAGCATCGAAACTTTTTATGTCCGATGTGTTGACCTGCAGGGCTACAGCCTTGCGCCCAAGGGCCTGAATAGCTGCTACAGTTTCCTCTGCACTCGCCTTGTTGCTGAGATATGTAATGATGATATCGTTGCCTTTCTGTGCCAGGCTTATTGCAATATTTTGGCCTATACCACGGCTGCCACCAGTTATTAATGCAATTTTTGAAGAGCTCATATGCTGTACTATTTTTGATTTAAAAACAGTACAAAATTCCGCCAAACGATAAATATGTACAATGGCAGCACCAATCCATTTTATGTATAATTCAAACTTTTGGTTTGTGCGCGATATGCCCCGGGTGGAATAGAAGTTTCATTCTTAAAGAATTTTGCAAAATGCGCAAAGTCTGAAAAGCCCAAACTATCTGCAATTTCAGCGATCGTCCAGTTTGTCTGACGCAAAAGGATCTGCGCTTCCTGTAAAATTCTTCCTGCTATCAATGCAGATGTCGTGAGGCCAGTGGTTTCCTTCAATATTTTGTTTAGATGATTAACATGTATGGATAGTTTGTCAGCATAATCTTTTGCAGCGCGGAGCTCTACTTTCTGGTTAGGATTTTCCAATGGAAATTGCCTTTCCAACAACTCAATAAACAGGGAGGTCGTCCGTGCAAAATTGCTGTGATTGGGATGAAGCATTATTTTTGACTGTAACTGTTGGCCCAGGTGAATGAGCTCAAGCGTGTAAGCTCGCAGCAGATCATATTTGTATGCATAGGTAGAAGCAATGGTGGTCTGCATCTTCTCAAAAATGTCTTTTGCATTTTTTATATCCCCTTTCTGCAGCGGAAATACAGGATGTTCCGGCGATTTATAAATAGGCAGCTCATCCAGCACTACCCCACTCCGTGTTGGATGAAGAAACGCTGATGTGAATACACAAAACATCCCGGACTGACGTTCCTGTGGCAACCACGTTACAGGACTTTTAGGCGTGGTAAAGACCAGGGTAGGCTGCGAAAGCTGTATGATAGTGTTATCAGGATATTCAATTTTTGAATGACCCAGTAATAAACTGACTTTATAGTAAGTGCGGCATTGATAAGGTTCAGTGGGTCTGTTCTGAACAGTCTGCCGGATTTTAGACAAATTAAACACGTTAAAGTGGCCGATCTCATTCTGAATACCCGGAGGCAACAAGGCACTTAACTCCAGAGGAGAACCGGAAGCGAAGCGTTGATCAAGTTCATTCAATGAAACACTTTTCATAACTTTCATTTGTAAAAATCAAAGTTATGTCATCTTCTTCACAAAATCCGTTCCCACTCCCCTGATAATAATTTAAATTCTCCCAATCCTTCAGCACCATCACCATTCCTTCAAATTTTTATCGATCAGGTTCTGTGCCTCACATCTTTTGAAGTCACAGCCCCTTATTAATCATCGTTCATGCCTCTTGCTGCAAATCCATGCTGTCATGCCACTATGCTGACGTAATCCTGTCCATCACTTAATAAGGAACACGGTATGCTACAGCATTCATATTAACGCCTGCACCTACTGAGGCAAATACAATATTCGTTCCTTTAGTGACCACCTGATTATCAAACTTACCTTTAATCATCAAATCAAAAAGTGTAGGAAGAGTTGCCACAGAGCTATTGCCCAGCCATGAAATCGTCATCGGCATAATGTCAACAGGTATTTGCTGTTCTTCCCCATATATGCTAAATAGTTCCCTCAGGATTGCTTCATCCATTTTTTCATTAGCCTGGTGAATGAGCAGCTTATCAATGTCTGAAATCGAGAGCGAAGCTTTTTCAAGACAATCTTTAATTGTCAATGGAACTGTTTTCAAAACATTTTCATACAATTTACGCCCGTTCATTTTTAAAAACAGTGCATCACCTTCAAAATCAGGATTGTATGAGCGTCCCATCCCCAACACGTAAGCCAGATCATCTGTATAAGATTTTGACACATGGGAAAGAATGCCAACCTGAAGCGTGCTATGCTGAGCTTCCAGTATAACTGCACCCGCACCATCCGAATAGATCATACTATCCCTATCATGAGGATCGCAAATCCGGGATAAAGTCTCTGCACCGATCACCATCACACGCTTTGCACTTCCGGATTTTATAAAGAAGTCAGCCTGAATGATACCCTGAAGCCATCCGGCACACCCCCATGTCAAATCATAAGCTACTGTAAGAGGATTAATAATCCCCAGATGATGTTTGACTCTTGATGCTAACGCAGGGACAAAATCACTGCGCCTGTTGTCTGCCTTGATGTCTCCAAAATTATGGGCAACAATAATATAATCCAGGCTTTCCGGGTCAATACCAGATGATTTTAATGCATCTTCTGCAGCCAGTCCTGCGATGTCTGAAGCAACCAGATCATCCGAAACATATCGGCGTTCTCTTATACCGGTAATTTTGCCGAACTGCTGGATGATATCTTTATTTGTCTTCGACAAGGCTGTACCATCTTTGTCGTAAAAAATATGATGTAAGAAATCATCATTTGAGATCCGTAAAGTTGGAATATAGCTGCCGCTACCGATGATTACCGCATTTAGGTATGTATCCATAAATTATTTCTTGATATAATGCGCCCGGATTGCTTGCTATCACTGACCGTCGAATTGATTATTACAATTTAAACAAATGTAATACATTAAAATTTATTTCTTTATATAAGTTTGCTATGAAAGCCACCTTGATTTTTTAAAATCGGTAAGGACTGAATGCGAACAGAACCGTTTAATTACAGGAATTATATGATTCTTATCAACGTGTTCAAAGTACGATAAACAATCAATATATTATCGTTTTTATGCCCTGTTAAATCTACAAATTCAAAATCCCATTCTTTAAATCAGATGTAAGAAATTCTCCGCCAAAGGATCCATCTCACTAAAATACATACCCGGAGATGCTCCTACTATTTTCCTGAAATCTTTATTAAAATGTGCCTGATCACTATATCCCAGATCGAACAATATATCATTGTAATTCATCCTTGTGGACTTATATCGTTTACTAAAGGATTTAATCCTGACAATTCCTGCATACTGCTTAGGACTCATCCCAACAAAATCAACAAACTTTCTCCTGAAATTCCGCTCACTCATCAAATGCGCATGATGCAGTAAACTTACATCCAGGTTCCCCTCAGCCACATGAATATCGCTCACTGCATGTAATATATTATGCTGGTAATGCTCCTGCTGATAATCCCCTATAAATTTCATCAGCAACTTTTCCAGAAAATAATGCCGCTGGATCTCTGAAGGGAAACCTGCCAAACGCTCCAGTAATAAGTAAATATCCTTTCCGAATACATCCCCTGCATCTAAAGTCGACGCCTTTATATGCGCTAAACTATCTTTTATAAACAGATGCGCTGTACCAGGCTGAAAAACAACCCCTACCAGATGCACCTTATCTGCATAACAAAGAAAACTTTTGTCGGGATACAGCCCTGTTAAAGATACCGCCGGCATAAGGTTAAACTTTACTTCATCGCGGGACAAACTGACAGCCTCTCCTAAATTAAAAACCAGGTCCAGTGTACCATCGGGAAGACGGCGGTGAATAGCAATATTACCTTGTACTGCAAGAACAGAGTAAAAACATTGTATATATTTTCCCAGATGTATAGGTCGGGTTTTAACAATACTCATGTAAATTTTGGCCGTTTTTTACAAACGAATATATACCATTTATATTTAACATTGTCTCCGATAAATGAACATTATGAAGGCTTTAGCATACCTCTTTTTATTATTCGCGGCACCCGCAATGGCACAGGATCTTGGTAACATTGAAAAATCCAGGATCATCGATTCTATCTCTCAAAAGTTAAAGGCATTGTATGTTTACCCGGAAGTGGCAGAACAAATGTCCAAACAACTACATTCAAATGCAGAAAAAGGGCAATACGCCAAAATAAAAAACCCAAATGCATTTGCAGACCGCCTGACAACCGACCTGTTGGCCGTTTGCCACGACAAACACCTGGGTGTACATTATGATCCCCGGCCTGTTCAGAACCATCCCATTATGGAAGACAATGTAGAACTGGCCAGGTCCAGGAACTTTGGGTTCAAAGAGTTAAAGATCCTTGATGGAAACATTGGCTATCTCAACCTGAGCTATTTTGAAGCAACAGGCAAAGGCGGGGAAACAGCCACCATGGCGATGAACTTTTTGAGTAATGCAGATGCCCTCATCATAGATCTTCGCATGAATGGTGGTGGTTCTACAGATATGGTACAATTGCTCGCCAGTTACCTGTTTGAAGGTGAACCTCAGCCATTGACCGATATTTACTGGCGCCCGACTAATACCCTTATCCAATTTAAGACACTTCCTTATGTGCAGGGTAAACGTATGCCTCACAAAGATGTCTATGTACTGACCAGTCAGAATACGTTTTCTGCCGCAGAAGACTTCTGTTACAGCCTGCAAAATCTGAAACGCATTACCATCATTGGTGAAACGACCGGAGGCGGTGCACATCCTGTAGAAGAAATAGCAGCCAGCGACCACTTCATCATCAGTATTCCGGAAGGTAGGTCTATCAGTACCATTACCAAAACGGACTGGGAAGGTACAGGTGTCAAACCTGATGTGCCAGTCCCTGCAAAGGATGCATTATTAACCGCCCAGTTAAAAGCCCTGACTAAAGCTCCGGAGGACAATTTTCCGGCTAAATGGGCACTGATGACTATAAAAGCTAAACTCTCACCGGTGACGGTATCTTCAGATAGCCTTAAAGTTTATACCGGTACCTACGGCGAAAGGAAAATTTTCCTTGAGAACGGACAATTGTATTTAGAGAAAACAGGTGGTGCCAAAAACCATTTAATTCCGATGGATAAGGACTTATTCTCAGTGGAAGACAAGGATTATCTGAGGATTAAATTTGTCCGGAAAGATGCGGTGATCACTGGTTTTACAAGACTTTTTGATGATGGAACAGCAGAACCAGGTGTGAAAGATATTCAATAAGCTTATAGAAAGAGGATGAACTCAAAAATAAATAACCCTCTTCAGAATTGCATAAAGGACTACTTATCTCAATTAGGTAACCGAATAAAACGAGGCCGTATCTCACTTCTGATACGGCCTCTTCCTGCTTCCGGAAAGCGATCAATCATCTTCCAGTTTCAACACAATCGTTCCATGATTAGGTTTAATCCGGTATAAACCACCCATGGTAGGTGTCTCCATTTTACCCTGCGTCACCACCAGATAATAAGTATGACCATCAAATGAATAAGTTGCACGTACACTATCCACCTGTTGAAAAGCTGTTTTCGCCCCTGTAGACACATAAAGATCCAAAAACCAGTTCTCAGTATTATTTTTACCTGTAGTAATTATCAGCTTATTTTCCTGCAGATCGATTTCAAAACTATCATTATTACCCGGCCAGGAAACATGTGCAGTACTTTGTCCTTTATTACTAAATACCGGATCTCCCCCACTTACCTCCTGCTCATTGCCATCTTTTATTTCCATTAGTCGAAAACCCGCCGGATGATCACGTTCTCCCCATTGAAACCCATCTACTATAGGTAGCGTATAGAAGAAACTCTGATTCACCTTTGTCACACTATTTAAGTATTTATCGGGTACGGCCTCATTAAACAAATGAATATCATCAATGCGCAAATGCCCATTCATCCATAAAAGATTTGCACGGTAAAAACGGCTATTGTACCAAAGGGTTTTCTTATTGCTGGTCCCCAAATCTCTTGTTACGGCAAAGGTGGTTGAAGGGGTTACCTTATACGTTTGCCGGAACCAACGACCTGATTGCGCCATCGTTTCCACCTGTACTTTTCCTTCCTGCTTTAACCGTGCGATGATTGGCAGCTGCATTTCCAGCCCTTTCTGCATAGCTGCCCAGGTAAAAGAATTCTCCTGCCCTGCCTGTGTATAGTTAAAACCCAGCACCGGATCACTGGAAAAAATATCTAAGAACCAGTTCACCCATTGTTCATTGCCACCTGCATATGGGTATACAGGTTCCAGTGTTGTTACCTTACCTCCATCTTCATACTGGCGGATAGGATCACTACCCAACATTCTGAATACAGGCACAGGAAGCTGCTTTTCAGCATGCTGGGCAGGCATATAAGAATTAATGCGACTTGGATAATAAGCCTGGTTCCAGTACCCACCCCAAAGCGTAAATCCATCTGTGCCTACCTGGTCCTTGCAATTGGCCGAAGCCACTATTTTATATTTATCATACATATAACTCAGGGAGTGGGCATCAATCACCCAGGAGGCTACTGATTTTGGATAGTACCCAAATATCTTTTTGAAGTCATTAAAATAAACATCAATAATCTTTTCGCGTTCTTCAGGCGTGTAGCCAACAGAAAAACCTATATCTGAATGCCAATCCCAGGCATATTTTCCTCTCCATTTAATACCTGCTTTTTCTATGAGTGGTTGTGGCAGTTCCCACCAGGCACCAATTTCAAACTGATCTTTGGGAAGGCTTTTAAGTAAACGCTGATAGCGGGGATCTATCAGCGCATCGTATTGAAGTAGAAAGGTGCCTCCGAGATGGTATTGTTTCATCAATGCAACCTGTTTTACGACCGTCTGGTAGAGTACGTCTTCAGTGATAGCAGGATCACGGGGTTCCAGCAACCGGATAAAATTGACGATATTCACAATCCTCCTGGAAGGAGTTACATCCGAATGATATGTTTGCCCATAAAAGGTATTGAATTGGGAAAAAAATAGCAGAAATACTAATAATGTGGAGCGATGACTTATTGGCATAATTGTTTTTTATTAAACATGAAATTCCTGTATACCCTAATTTTAAATCCTTTCATATCGCAGTGCCACACACCCACAATTCAGCGTATTCGATGCTGCCAGTTTTAATCCCAGACCTTCAGGCAGGGACATTTCAGTAAACAAGCGCCGTCCCTCCCCTACGATCACCGGGTGAACAACCATATGGAATTCAATTAGCTTCCGCATGGAATTAAGTTTATTGTGCTCAAATTAGGAAGTTTCAACGAATGAATCTGCACTCAATTTTACACCAGCCAATAGTGCACCTGCATCACCGCATTAACAAATACCGGTGGCGCTGCCTGCACCAGAATTCTGGCTTATCTCATACATTTAAATACAGCTTGTATTTCAAAAAAATATGGGGGAAATATTTGAATTGCCAGGGAAAAAAGAACGTTATACGCCCCTTTAAATACCCCTTGAAAATAAATAAATTAGGCAGAGAACTATTTAAACCATACCTTTAAGAAGATTACAATTGAGATTTACGCATTAGTAAGCTAGTTTTCTTTACAGCCTTCTTTTTTACCACCTGCATTATTACCTCAATCGATATTTTTCACTGATAAATAAATAGTACAAAATGGATATATACGTGTCCAACCTAAGTCCTTATGTTGTTAATGAGGACCTCACTAACCAGTTTTCCAAATTCGGCACTGTTAGTTCCGCAAATGTGATTATTGATAAATTCACCAATCGCAGCAGGGGATTCGGCTTTATTACCATGCCAGATGATACTGAAGCTGAAAAAGCTATTCAGGAAATGAACGGTGCTTCCATAGATGGAAAGGCAATCACGGCAAGTAAAGCTAAACCCAGGGA
>Ga0316604_10000255_pt1 | contig 76217 bp, 73 predicted proteins | sample OWC_soil_day20_C_FD_207650 | JGI IMG/M metagenome (GOLD analysis project Ga0316604, IMG submission 207650) | Wetland soil microbial communities from Old Woman Creek delta, Ohio, United States - OWC_soil_day20_CT | ecosystem: Environmental > Terrestrial > Soil > Wetlands | place: USA: Ohio... | reverse complement strand
TTCGGCTTCGCGAAATCAAAGATTTCGAGCCTCAGTCTTAAGTTCGCTCTAAGGGTTCGGCGGGGGCAATAACCCCCTCCGAACCTAAGGCTCACTTAAATGATCAGTCCGCTAAATCCTGCAGGAACAATTCGCATTGTTCGGCCGTCGGCGCTTTACCGTGCCAATCCACTGCATTTTCCATTTGGCATACGCCTTTTCCTTTTACCGTATTGGCCACGATCATGGTTGGCTTGCCTTTGACCGTTTGCGCAATCTGTACGGCATCATAAATGGCCTGATAATCATGTCCGTCGGCTTCGATCACATGCCAGCCAAATGCCCGCCATTTTTCCGGTATCGGCAGCGGCGACAGGACTTCCGCAATCGGCCCGTCAATCTGCAGGCCGTTATAATCAACAAAAGCCGTCAAATTGTCCAGTTTATAATGAGCGGCAAACATCGCCGCCTCCCAGATTTGTCCTTCTTCCAGCTCCCCATCGCCCAGCACCGCGTAGACCCGGTAATCCCGTTTATCCAAGCGTGCCGCCAGCGCCATGCCATTGGCCGCGCTCAAGCCCTGTCCCAGCGATCCGGTCGACATATCCACCCCCGGAACATCTTTCATACTGGGATGGCCCTGCAAACGACTGTCAATTCTCCGGAACGTCAGTAATTCGTCCTGGGAAAAATAGCCCTTTTCTGCTAAAACCGAATACAGCACTGGGGCAGCATGGCCTTTAGACAGCACAAACCGGTCCCGGTTGGGGTCCGCCACTTTTTCCGGACCTGCGTTTAATACCATAAAATACAATACCGTTAGTATGTCCGTTGCCGATAAAGATCCGCCCGGATGGCCGGACTGCGCTTCCGTAACCATGGAAATGATATTCCGCCGGATTGAATTTGCCCGTTTTGCCAAGTCTTGCAGCTGCCCGTCTGTCAGCTTTATTGTTTCCATTGTCATCCTCCTTATACTTTCGAGCGTATTACCCGGAAAACCGTAATGTTATTTAAACAATCAATGCCGCTTTGCCAGCAGTTCCAATGCCAGTTCCGCATTATGGAACGCCTGGGCCCGCAGAACGCTAATTGCTTCTTCCCAGTTTTTTCTGTTTTTTTTCACGGCCAGTCCCAATTCCTTGACCTTCGTGATGACAGCATCGGCAGTCATCGTTTGCAGCGTGCCGGCCGGCCGGTCCTTCAAGGTTGCCAAAAACCGGTCGATTTTCGGATCGTAGGAAATACCGACCAGCGGCGTCCGCATCACCGCCGAAAAAATCAAGGCGTGCAGCCGGATCGCAATCAGCATGTCCAGGTTCCCCACCAGCGACAGCAATTCCGCCGTGGTATAGTCTTCCTCCAGCACTACTGCTTTTTGTTTCATATTTTTGGCAATTTTACGAGCCGCTGCCACATCATCCGGCGACTGCATCGGAATGAAAACCACCCGCGCGCCCATTTCCGTGATCAGGCGATCAGCCGCCTCGGCAAGCGCGCGTTTGTAATGAAGCCAGTCCCGCCATTCCCGTACGGCAATGCCCACCAGCGGAGCTGCCCCTTCCAACCCGTTGCGCCGCAAAATCAACCGCCCGATCTCCTTATCGACCGGATGGAGGGCCAGTACCGGATCAGCCGTAACATACACCGGCGGCCTGGTCACCTGCAAAAACCGCAGTTCGTCCCGTGATCCTTCATCGCGGACCGTAATCAGATCAACACGGTTGCCGATTCGGCGCATCATGGCTTTTGCCAGCGCGCCGCGGACCGGACCGATCCCCTGCGCATACAGCATGACTGGTTTGCCCATTTTCTTCGCCAGCCAAACGATACTGAGATAATAATACAAACTCCGATTGCTCGTCACATCCTGCAGCAAGCTTCCGCCGCCGCTGATTAACAAATTACTGCGGGCCAGCACGCGGACAACACCGGCATAATTCAATCGGTGCACCGCTTCCACCCCATGCCGGCGGCGGGTTTCTTCCGGATTGCCGGAGATAACGGTCAGGCGGATCTGGGGATCCAGATCATCAAACGCTTCAATCATGGCAGCCAACATCGCTTCATCGCCGGCATTACCAAACCCGTAATAGCCGGAAATTACAATCTCTGTCATCGGCGCGCGGTCTCCTTCCCCAGGAAAAACGACAAATAGTGCAGAATTTGAACGCCAACCACCGCCAAAATTCCCATCACAACCCCTAATGCCAAACCGTCAAGCCCGCGCACAAACGACATAAATAACGGCGTGCGCATATGGGCGAACGTTTCGACCAAAGAACCCTGGCCGATTGTTGCCATGACCACCAAGGCAAAATGCAGCATGCGCGGCCACTGCCGCCAAACTGCCATGGCTGCCAGAAAAAACGCCGGGTGGCCGATGATGAATTCTTTTTCACGCGGGCGGGCATACATCGCATCTTCCAAAAACGCCCGCAGCTTCAGTTCAAACTCCGGTACCGGAACGCCTGCCGTATGGCCGGAGCGGCCGACAAAGACCCAGGCAACCACAGCGACAGCGGCTGCAATCACCATAGTCTTCACATACACTGGATAGTCCAGCAGCTTCACGACCTGCTGCCATGCTCCCCGCACGTCATGAGCCCCGCTAGTCTTGAATATTTCATAACGGGTTAAATACACCAATGAAATCAAAATCAATGGCATAACAAACGTTAATTTTACGCCGCGGTAAATTTCCATCTCCAAAAAGAACCGGACATCGCCCAGAATGGCGCTGATATAAAAACCGCCGATCATCGACAGCAATACCGTAATCGTCAGGCCGCACACGCCATCGCGCAAAATACGCAGCAAGGAAGCCCCCTGGGCCGGAGCAAGGCTCCGCCAGCGGTCCAGCTGCCAGGTCATCGCCAAAACAGGGAATAGGATTGCACTCGCCAAAGCAACTGCCTGCCGGACCACCATTCCACTGCCTTTCAACACTGGAATAACCATAACCAGCGTCAATACCAGCCATAAAAGATATTGGTAGCGCGGCGCAAACGAACGCAGCTGCGTCAGGAATAATACCCCGGCCGCTGTTGCTCCGGCAACCACCACCGACAACAACCACGGGCTGGGGAAAAACGGAGGAAAGGTTCCCGCCCGGCCAATCGAGAGTCCACGGCTCTCCATCTCCGCCCGCACACCGGCAACATAGGCCAAATTCGTTTCCAACAACGTTTTACCCGCATCCGGCTTATCGAATTTGCGCAGCATATTGATGCGGATATTCCGTTCCAGATCCGTAACCGCCCAGCGGTGCACCGCCTCGCTCAACTTGAGTTTCGGCTGTTCTTCTTTCGGGATTACATACACGCGGGCGGCTTTGTAGCCATTCAACGCCGCCAGCGCCGCCAGCCCTTCCTGTTTCACAAATTGAAGCTGCAGCGGGTGCTCAATCATCCCCAGCGTCAAATCCCTCTGCCGCATTTTTTCCATCGTCAGATTCAATTGCCCCGGATAGCCCAAGGCCTCTTCCCCGACAAACATCACCGTAGAGACCTGTTCCACCGCAGCCAGCCGGTCAAACACGGCTTCCACGTCTTCCGCCCGCACTTTGACGTAGTTCGTCGGGCGCGCAACCACCAGGAATCCTTGTCCGGCCACTTCCTTCATTTCGGCTGCCGACAGGCCCAGGTTCCATTTCACGGCTTTTTCGTAATTTCCTTTGGCCGCCAGCGCATTGTCGCGCCCTGGCAGCATCCGTACCCGCTCCGGACTTAACCGGCGGGCCAAATCGCTCTGCACCTCGGCAAACACAGCCGGATCCTGCCCGACCACATAGATGTCTTCCGCTTCAATCTGTCCCGATTCGACCAACGAGCGCCAATACGGGTCGGACAACGTTCCCGTCCGGTATTGATGCAGGAAATGCGACCCGGGCATTGCGGTCACCTTGCCGCTCTTGTTTAGCTTTTCCAGCGTTGTTTCGTATACGGCCAGGGAAGTAATCCCCGCCGCCTTAAACTGCTGCAGCAAAGCAGGCGTGGAAACGCCTTCCGCTTCCGCCAATTCTACGATATCCTCATAATCCATGACCATTTCAACACGCAAATTAGCGCTTTCCAAGGTATGCCGCTGCCAGCCAATAGCCAAAGCGGCAATCAGTCCCAGAACGATCAGAACGATCAATACCCGGTTATATTTACAATCTGCCAAAGTACTCCCACCTTGCCACAATCTTTATCTCGTTAACAGCCTGTAAGATCCCGCCCTCTTAGGTCGGGGATCAACAGGCTATAACACTCGAAACCCTAAAGGGAAACTTCGGCTTCGCGAAATCAAAGATTTCGAGCCTCAGTCTTAAGTTCGCTCTAAGGGTTCGGCGGGGGCAATAACCCCCTCCGAACCTAAGGCTCACTTATATCCTTTTTCTCTTCCCGCCCCAATCCCTGGGACATAAAATCCACGCCCGTCCCACGATCCCCGGACCGCTAAAACGCAAAGGCGCAGTCTTCCTGTAATGCATCCAGAACATAATTTTTATTCGGGATCAACAGTCAGAATCCTGCCGTTACTAAAAATCTTCACCGGTTGCCCAAGTTACGGATTATCCAAAGGCACGCGACTATCCATATACACAGTCACTTTGCCCTGCTCCATCGTAACCTCGCGCACACCCACGGCAAACGGCAGTTGCCGCAAGTCCGCCAACGGAATTTCCGTCAGCAAAGCGCCGCCGATGTTGCCGGCCAGCCGGTCATTCAGGCTGAAATGTTCGGTTACGAACCGCAGCTGCCGCCCATCCCCAACAATCCGGCCATCCATCGTCGCCTTGAAGGCAACCGGCCCAACCAACGCCAATTGCGCATCGATGATGACCCGGCCATCCCGCACCGTCACCACCGCATTTTTGACATATTTCACGTTGGCGTTCAGATACCGCGCCAGCTCTTCCTGCGTAATCACCCCGGATAACTCGATCTTTCCGGCCGTTGCCAGTACAAGGCGCCGGTCCATCAGCAAGGCCGGCATGTCAAAAGAAGCCGCAGAAATGGCAATCTTGATTTCATCAAACAACAGCCGGCCGGTTTGCGCCTTGGCCGCCGAAATCGTCATTTCGTCAAACTTTCCGCCCAGCATCAGCAAGGCCGGCGTTTTTTCGACCTGGGCTGTAACTTTTTCCGCCCGGATCTGGTTTTCCACGCTGCGAGCCACCAAACCGGAAACCAGCCGTGGAAGGAAAACCTGCGCCGCGACCACCAGCAACAAACCAAGAACCAACAACCCGGCAAGCAAACGCTTCATCCCGGTCACCCCTTTATGCCGCTTTTTAGGTACGCCTCAATAAACAAATCAATTCCACCGTCCATGACCGCCTGCACATTGCCGGTCTCCGCATTGGTCCGGTGGTCTTTCACCAAACTGTAAGGATGGAACACATACGAGCGAATCTGGCTGCCCCACTCGATCGCCTGGTAATCGCCGCCGATCTCCGACAACTTTTCCTGCTGCTTTTGCTGCTCCAGCTTAAACAATTTCGCCCGCAGCAACCGCAAACATTGCTCGCGGTTCTGGATTTGCGACCGTTCGCTCTGGCACTGTACAACCACTCCGGTCGGAATGTGCGTCATCCGCACGGCCGAATCCGTTTTATTGATATGCTGGCCGCCGGCGCCGCTCGCGCGGTAGGTATCGACCCTGACATCTTCCATATTGATGACCACATCCACCGTGTCCTCAATATCCGGCATCACATCCAGCGCGGCAAACGACGTATGCCGCCGGGCATTCGCATCAAACGGCGAAATCCGCACCAGCCGGTGCACGCCCTTCTCCGCTTTCAGATATCCGTAGGCATTTTTGCCGGAAACCAGCAGCGTAGCGCTCTTCACGCCAGCTTCATCGCCATCCAGAAAATCCAACGTTTCCACTTTATAGCCATTTTTCTCCGCCCAGCGCATATACATCCGGAGCAGCATCTGCGCCCAGTCCTGGGCCTCGGTACCGCCGGCGCCGGCATGCAGCGTCAAAATCGCATTATTCGCATCATACGGACCGGATAACATCAAATTCAATTCCAGATGCTCCACGTCCTGATGCAATTTTTCCATTCCATCCGCAACTTCCGGGTATACGCTTTCATCTTTCTCATCCATGCCCAACTCCCACAGCACCTGGATATCGCTGTACCGCTCGGCAAGGCTATTGTATTGACCGACATCATCTTTCAATGCCGTCAGTTCCTGCATGATTTTCTGCGCGCCGACCGGTTCATCCCAAAAACCGGCATCCCCGATCATCGCTTCCAGTTCCGCGATTTTCTCTTCTTTGCCGGCTACGTCAAAGAGACCCCCGTAATTCGTTTAATTTATCCTGAAAATCCTCCACGTCACGCCGTAAATCCTCTAATAGCATTGTCTATAATCCCCCTAAAATAATTGTGATCCAAGACTAAATTTTAACACTATACAGCGGATAAAGCAAACCGAATAAAACTTCAATAAAAAAAGACTTAGTATGTACTAAGTCTCTTGCAGCCATAAAATAAAAAACAATAATGTTTTCACTATGCTCGACATCTTTCCGCAATCGGACAATATCCAAGAGCGGAGGTCAAGCGACAGAGTCGGAGCGATGGATATTGTCCGATTGCGGAAAGCAGCAATAGAAATTATAAATGAGTTATTATCATCCAACAAGCGGTTCAAAAGGGTTGAGATGCCAGGAACAACAAGGCTTGCGACGCGACGCGACGCGTACAAAATCGTACGTGGAGCGAGCAAACGCAGTTGTGATTGCGCAACTCTTGGCGCTTTAGCGCCTTAGAGTTGGCGGCATACTCCTTGCGGGTGCACCGCAGATTAGCCCTTTTCAACCGCTTGTCACTTTACGCTACAACTATACTATTAGACCACCGTCCGCACTTATCGCCCCACATGGCGACAATGCGGTCATCCATCATCACTTTCACAACCTCGCACACGTTCGCGCAGCCGTTGCAGATGAAGCTGGTCGGCTTGAACGAAGACTCCAGCGCCGCGTAGCCGCGGAACGCCGTCGTCCGGCCGGTGCTGGCAATATGCTCCCGCGCCAGGATTGCGGACCCGATCGCCCCCATCACGTTATAGTACTTCGGGATCACCACTTCATGGCCGATTTCCGCTTCAAACGCGGCCTTGATCCCTTTATTGGCGGCAACACCGCCCTGGAAGACAAACGGCGGCGTCAATTCCCGGCCCCGGCCCAGGTTATTGATATAATTCCGCACCAAGGCTTCGCACAGGCCGCGGATAATCTCCGCTTTGGAAAAACCATACTGCTGTTTGGCAATCATGTCCGACTCGGCAAACACCGTACACCGGCCGGCAATACGAACCGTATCTTTCGCACTGAGCGCCAAATCGCCGAATTGTTCGATCGGAATTTTCAGGCGTTCCGCCTGATGGTCGAGGAACGATCCGGTACCCGCCGCGCAAATCGTATTCATCGAAAAATCGGTCACCATCTGGTTGCGCAACACAATGATTTTTGAATCCTGGCCGCCGATCTCAAAAATTGTCCGCGCATCCGGATGAAAAGTGATCGTAGCCGTTGCATGGGCCGTAATTTCATTTTTAATGATGTCCGCTCCGACCAACAACCCTGCCAACTGGCGTCCGCTGCCGGTCGTTCCGATCGCCTGCACCCGCCAGCCAGGCTGTAAGGAATTCATCAAATCACCCAAGGCCTTCTTCAAAGAAGAAACCGGCTGTCCCTCCGTCCGGTTATAGGACGAATACAAGACCGTGTTTGTGTTGTCGATCGCGATGATATTAATGCTTACCGAACCAACATCAATTCCAATATAAATATCTTTTACCATCGTATTTCCTTACCCCTCCCTTTAGCGGGCCGCTATTCCGGGCATGCCGGAGCGACGAATTTTTTTGCCAATGACCAGATCCAAAAATGCCTCCAGACGGGTCTGATTATTCGCAGTTCCGCGCTGTTCATCCAACGCCAGGGAGACGATCGGCATTCCTAAATCTTTGGAAACTTTAGGAATAATACTTTGTGTTACCAGTTCCGGCAAACACGAAAACGGCATCAGATGAATAACCCCATCCAAACCTTTCTCCCAGTAATCAATCATGTGGGCGATATTTTCCTGTTCATGCCCGCCCAAATCCATTTTCAAATACGGTTTTGCCTTGTCGATAATGGTTTCCATATGCGATTTGCGCCAGGGCAGAAACTGCAGTCGCTGCTTCAGCCACTGCGAAACATACTGCGAGTTGACAACCTCAACCCCCATGGACGCAAGCGTCTCTTCAATCTCCTGGTTGGCATGGCCTTCCATCGTGACATAAATCTCACCGACGATGCCCACCCGCACGGCCTGTTTGGGATCCCACAATTCGACCGGCACGGAATGGAGAATCTGCCACGCTTTCTTTTCCGCGATCTTCACATCGCTCCGCTCATTGCAGGTGGCGAAAAGGTCCTCAATATCCCGCCAGGCCCGGGCAAAATCGCCTTTATTTTTTTCATGCGCCCGCAAGATGCGGATCCGCTCCTGGATCCGGTCCATCGCGGCGATCAAATCAAACACAAAATGAATCGTCTGCGCTGTATGCCACCAAGAATATGTTCCTTTCAAGGCCCGGATCGTTCCGAAAAACTCCCGCGTATGCTTAAACAACGATTCAATCACAAAAAACTGGACATTATAACCCATGCTGGCCAAAATTCGCCGGTGTATTTCCGCATAAAACCCTGCCCGGCAGTTATCATCGCCGCCGGTCGTCACAATCGCCTCGGCACCGGCCTCTACAGCCTCAATGTAGGTTCCCATCAAACACTTAAACGGAAAACAGAGAAATTCCGGACTATATTTCACTCCCAGATCAAATGTCTTCTGGGTTGGTTTTTGTGGCATAATCACTTCATGGCCCACCGCTTCCAGCAACTTCTTATACGCAAGCACGGGACCCATATAAGGAAATGTCACTTTCAATACCTACACACCACCTTATCCCACCGGGTATTTTTTTCGCCGCAGCATATCGGTAAACGCTTCCACCCGGGTGCTCAAATGAGCCTCGCCGGTGTGCTCGTCGACCCGCACCGTCATAAACGGTTTATGATGATCGACAGCAACGAACTCCAACAACCGGCCCAACATCGAATCCGGGCCGCAGCCGAAGGCCGTCACATGGATGATACCGTCAATTTTCGGGTCATCAAAGAAATCATTCCCTGCGCCCAGCAATTTGTTGGTAAACGTCCACGGCATCGTTTTCGAATAACGCTGCAATTTCTCAACCACCAATTTATCATCCAGCATTTCAAACGTAACTACATCGGACCCCATCGACCGGAGCTTCTTAATAATATCCATGCCGACAAAAGAATCGTAGATATTGTACACGTACCCTAACAACGCGATCGTAAGCCGCTTATCCGTCTTCAGCGGCTCGCACGGCGGTTCCGCCGTCTTATTCAGCGCCGCCAGCGCTTCGTCAATATTCATTCCGGACTGGTGGTACCGCCGGAATACCTCCCACTGTTCCCGCGCCGCCGCAAACGCCTGTTTCACGTCCCGGCTGCTCTTACCCAGCATTTTGGCAAACTCATCGCAATTGGGCATGTCCACCAGCGATTCCTGGCGGCATTCCACATCCGGATCCAACATCCGTCCTGCCAGACCGGGAACCGTATTGCGCATCATATCCGGCAAGCCAAGAAATTTAGGGCAGAAGCGCTTGCGTTCTTCCACTGAAATCATCCGGGGGATAAAGACCGCATCGACATCGGTGGCCAATAAATCCACCACATGGCCGCAAAAGATCTTGATCGGCACGCAAATTTCCGCTACCGAATTCCGCACCCCGTTATCCACAATATGTGGGGTCGTATGACCCGACGTTACTGTTTCAATGTTCAAATTATGAAAAAACGCCTGCCACAGTGGATCATAATAGTAAAAAAGCAGAGCCCTTGGCAATCCCACTTTCATACTCTCACCTCCTTAGGCAAACGAATAGGTATGTGGTTCAGTCCAATGGAAAACCATATTTTTCTATTGGGCTAAAAAACGTACATTGATTGAAATTTTTTTGTTGATAAATCTGTTTTGTGTATACTGGTAGAATTATCTGTCAATAGTCATTTTTCCTGCTTTTTTCGGCAAAAAAGCGGGGAAAATCACGTACTTTTTTCAGTACATCATTTTCCCCGCCTGCAAAACTCCCGTCAAAGCCGTATGCCCCTTCGCACAGCCTGTAACACCCCGCCCTCTTAGGTCGGGATTAACAGGCTGTAGCTCGAAATAAATTCGACTAAACTTCGGATGGAGTTTTTACTCCACCTGAAGTAAGTCTACATTTATTATTTGCCGCAGCAGCGTTTATATTTTTTCCCGCTGCCGCAAGGGCACAATTCATTACGGCCAATATGATCCTTGTTCACCAACGGCTGTTTGGCCGTCTCTTCTTCGCCGTGGCTCGCATGTGCCTGGCTGAGACGGTCCTCCGCCTGGGGCTGGGTTATGATGTTGACCCGGTAAATATATTTGACCACTTCATCCTGAATATTTTCAATCATGGCCTGGAACATGTCAAATGCTTCCAGCTTATACTCGATCAACGGATTTTTCTGTCCATAAGCGCGCAGTCCGATCCCCTGCCGCAGCATATCCATTGCATCCAAATGGTCCATCCATTTCGAATCGACAACCTTCAGCATTACAACTTTTTCCAATTCGCGCATATTATCCGGCCCAAACATGGCTTCGCGGGCGTCGTACGCTTCAACCGCCGCGTCCTTCAACTCCTCAGACAACTCCTGACGGCTCATTTCTTCCAATTCAGCCTTAACCAGGGCATCATCGGACAGGGAAAAGTTCTCCTTACAGAACTCGATCAACCCGTCATAATCCCACTCTTCCTGATAGACCTGGGGATTTGCGTAGAGATTCATCCCGTTCTCGATCACCTTATCCACCATCGCCAGAATATGTTCCTTCAGGTTGTCGTTCATCAGCACTTTGTGGCGCTGGCTGTAAATCACTTCCCGCTGCTGGTTCATGACATCGTCATATTCCAAAACGTTTTTCCGGATATCAAAATTGCGGGCCTCCACCTTTTTCTGGGCAGACTCAATAGACCGGGTAATCAATTTATGCTCGATCGGCTCATCTTCGTCTATTCCTAATTTTTCCATAATACCGGCAATATTATCCGACCCGAACAACCGCATCAAATCGTCTTCCAGTGAGAGGTAAAACCTTGAAGAACCGGGGTCGCCCTGCCGGCCGCAGCGTCCGCGCAGCTGGTTGTCAATCCGGCGGCTCTCATGCCGTTCCGTGCCGATAATGTGCAAACCGCCCAACGCCGGAACACCTTCGCCCAGCACAATATCCGTTCCGCGGCCGGCCATATTGGTAGCAATCGTTACTGCGCCGCGTTGGCCTGCCTGTGCCACGATTTCCGCTTCCTTATCATGGAACTTGGCGTTCAATACATTATGTTCGATTCCTTGCCGTTTCAACAGCGCGCTTAACTCCTCGGACTGAACAATCGACGTCGTCCCAACCAAAATCGGCTGGCCGGTCGCATGGCGGGCAGCAATTTCCACCACGGCCGCCTTATACTTCGCCCGTTTATTTTTGTACACCACATCCGGCAAATCTTCCCGGATCATCGGCCGGTTTGGAGGAATCACAATAACATCCAGATGATAAATTTTACGGAATTCGTCTTCTTCCGTCTTGGCCGTGCCGGTCATACCGGACAGCTTTTTGTACATCCGGAAATAATTTTGGAACGTAATCGACGCCAGTGTCTGGCTTTCCCGTTCGACTTTGACGCCTTCCTTCGCTTCGATGGCCTGGTGCAGTCCATCGGAATACCGCCGTCCGAACATCAGCCGGCCGGTAAATTCATCGACGATGATGACTTCGCCGTCTTTCACCACGTAATCGCGATCGCGTTTCATCAAGGCATTCGCCCGCAGCGCCTGGTTAAAATGGTGGGACAGTTCGATATTTTCACTATCGTATAAGTTTTTTACACTCAACATTTTTTCCGTTTTGGCAATGCCGCTTTCCGTCGGCGCTACGGTATGCGCTTTTTCATCGACCGTATAATCTTCGCCTTCTTTGAGTTTCGGCACAATCTTCGCCAATACGAAATACATATCCGTCGACTTTTCGCCCGGTCCGGAAATGATTAGCGGCGTCCGCGCTTCGTCGACCAAAATGCTGTCCACTTCGTCGACGATGGCGTAATTCAGCGGGCGCTGCACCATCTGCTCGGCATAAATCACCATATTATCCCGCAAATAATCAAAGCCAAACTCATTATTCGTACCATAAGTAATATCGCAGCTATAGGCCGCCCGGCGCTGGGCAAAGTCCATATCATGGACGATCAGGCCGACCGACAGACCGAGAAAGCTGTATATTTTCCCCATCCACTCGCTGTCGCGACGAGCCAGGTAATCATTGACCGTAACCACATGTACCCCTTTGCCGGTCAACGCGTTCAAATAAGCCGGGAGCGTGGCCACCAGGGTTTTTCCTTCCCCGGTACGCATCTCGGCAATATTCCCCTCGTGAAGGGTAATCCCGCCCAGCATTTGCACATCAAAATGGCGCATGGCCAGCACCCGGCGCGATGCTTCCCGCACCACGGCAAACGCTTCATGCAGTATCGAATCCAGCTCTTCACCATCTTCCAACCGCTGGCGGAATTCCGCCGTCTTGCCCGCGAGGGAAGCGTCGCTCATCGCTTGCATATCTTTTTCCAACAGATTGATTTTTTCCACATGTTCCATCATCCGCCGGATTTCTTTTTCGTTATCATCACCAAATATTTTTTTGAGAAATTTCAGCAACCAAGTTCACCCCTTAACACACTCTATTCACATAATTCTATCAAACCCGCTGGTAAAAGTCAAAGGCAAGGAGGGCAGTCCGTTTCTCGTGACCAAAACGCTCCAATGCAACGGTCTGGCCCATGATTATATATAACGCTCCACCGAATCTCGTCAACAGCCTGTAAAACTTCGTTAACAGGCTGTACGACTCGAAGTAAATTCGCTCTAAGGGTTTGCGCGGGTTAAAAACCCTTCAAACCGAAGGCTCATTCATACCGCTAATCTTCCGCTTATGGATGTAATCATGGGCCCGCCTTGCCGCCGCTAAAAAAGTGATCAACAGCTCCCCTGACCGCCACACTCGCAAAAGGTAAGGCAGGCTGTTTTGAGCAGCCTGCCTTTTGTTGCTTCTCTGCGATTAGAATTCCGGCTCGATCAACCCGTAATACCCGTCTTTGCGGCGATACACCACATTGACGTCTTCCGTCTCGGAATTGGTGAATACATAGAAATCGTGATTTACCATGTTCATCTGCATGATCGCTTCTTCGATGTCCATCGGTTTCCAGGCAAAGCGCTTGGTTTTCACAACCTTGAACTCTTCTTCCGCTTCCTGCGCCTGAGCAAGCGCTGCGCTTGCGGCGCTGGCAGCAGCCATTTCGCCTCTCAGTCCTTCCCGGAGTTTGCGGTCAAAGCGGCTTTTATATCGTTCAATCTGCTTATCCAGCTTATCAGTCACAGAATCGATGGAAGTATACATATCAAGCGTGGACTCTTCCCCCCGCAAGAGCATTCCATTCACTACCGGAATCGTAACTTCAACAATGTGACGACCTTTTTCTACTGTGAGGACTACAGTAATTTCGCCTAGCATCCGGCTGTTGAAATACTTAGTAATCTTACCAACACGTTTTTCCACATAGTCTTTTAATGCTGGCGTAATCTGAATGTTTTTACCGCGTACAGTCATTGCCATAATACCTCATCCCCTTTCCAGTGTCCCTATTTGTATTATTCACCAAACACAGAAAAATTCCTATCGGAAATCGTAAAAATTACAGAAAAATTTACAAAAAATAGCCATATTTCGGAATGTATACAAAATGTTGTTTCAGGGCGTATTGCACAGGCAGGACGTGTGGTCAATGGGACGGTTGATCACCTTTCCAGCGGCGGGACTGGGCTCATGATTATTTCCATAAGCGGAGGTCAAGCGACAGAGTCGGAGCGGTGGAAATAATCATGAGCCCAGCCTGTTGCATCGAACCTTTCGGTCACCATAGCCGTATGAGAACCGTCCCCTTGACCTTTTTCAACAGTCTGTATAAATACCAAAAACCCGGCCATACTATAGCCGGGTCTGATTCGCAATATAATATTAATAATGCAATAAATTAGGCCTTGATAACGTTAGCAGCTTGCGGTCCACGTGAGCCTTCAACGATGTCGAAGTCTACTTGTTGACCTTCAGTTAAAGTTTTGAAACCCTCGTCCTGAATAGCCGAGAAGTGAACGAATACATCGCCGCCGTCTTCTCTTTCAATGAAACCATAACCCTTTTCTGCGCTGAACCATTTTACTTTACCGATCATCAGAAATTCCTCCTAAATATGTACTACAGACCACACCTGGCCACAAACATGAGTATATCACCGCTGGTTTTTACTGTCAACCTACAATATCTTTGACAAGAACGACTTGGTCCGCTCTTCTTTCGCATGATAAAAGACGTCATTGGGCGTTCCTTCCTCAACAATCCGGCCTTCATCGATAAAAATAACCCGGCTGCCGACCTCGCGGGCAAAGCCCATTTCGTGGGTCACAACCACCATGGTCATGCCATCTTTTACAAGGGTTTTCATGACATCCAGCACTTCTTTGACCATCTCCGGATCCAAAGCCGAAGTTGGTTCGTCAAACAACATGACCCGCGGCCGCATCGCCAAGGCCCTGGCAATCGCCACACGTTGCTGCTGTCCGCCGGACAACTGCTCCGGATACGCGTTCGCCTTATCCGCCAACCCCACCTTCTCCAATAAATCCAGGGCTATTTTCTGGGCTTCCGGTTTGGGCATTTTCCGCACTTTGACCGGCGCCAATTCAATATTCTCCAACACCGTCATATGGGGAAACAAGTTAAAGCGCTGAAACACCATGCCGACTTCCGCCCGCACAGTATTGATCACGCGCTCCTGGCGGCTCAGTGTAATCCCATCAACCACAATTTCGCCCTCGCTCGGCTCCTCCAGATAGTTGATACAGCGCAAAATCGTGCTTTTACCGGATCCGCTCGGCCCGATGATAACGACCACTTCGCCTTCCTCAACCTGCAAATCGACCCCGCGGAGGACATGTAAACTGCCAAATTTTTTATGCAAATTCTTAATGCTTATCATCAATTTTGTACCTCCGCTCCAAATAATCCACCAAGCGGGAAATCGTCAACGTCATAATCAGGTATAAAAAAGCCACCGTCATCCATATCTCAAACGAACCGTACGTCCGGGCGATAATCAACTGGCCGCGCCGGGTCAATTCTTCGAAACCGATCACCGATACCAGGGAAGAATCCTTCAACATGGCAATAAACTCGTTGCCGAGCGGCGGAATAATCCGTTTAAACGCCTGCGGCAAAATGATATAGCGCATCGTCTGCGGCCAGGACATGCCCAAAGAACGTCCGGCTTCCATCTGCCCTTTGTCAATCGACTGGATCCCGGCCCGAAAAATTTCCGCAATATACGCGCCGCTATTGATACTGCAGGCCGTCACCGCGGCTACGAACGGGTCAATGCGCTGTCCGGTCAGCACCGGCAAGGCAAAGTACATTAAAAAAATCTGGACCAACAGCGGCGTCCCACGGATAAAATCGACATACACCGTAGCTACCAGCTTGACAGCCCAAATTTTCGACAAGCGCGCCATGCCCATAAACATCCCGATAAATAAACCAAAGCCCACGCTCAACAGCGTGATCTGGAGCGTGACTCCCGCCCCCAATAACAACAGGGGAATTGAGTTAACAATTAAATCAAGATCAAAATTCATTCCTCTCACCCTATCAAACCGATTTCCTTCGCCTGTAAATACAGTAAAATTATATGCGTGTATGCATACCCTGTCAACAAAAAATAATAGGGCGCAAAATCGTCTGCGCTCCGACGGGACAGGGGGACTAGGAAACCGGTCCCCACGGTCCCTTGCGTGGCATAAGCCTCATCGGGCCTATCAGCTTACCCTTTTTGAACATCCTTTGATTTGATTTTGATTATACAATCGGCAAAAGCATCGGTACTCCATAAATAGTTCAGGTGGAGTTGTTTAACTCCACCTGAAGCGCCTGTTCTTTATTGCGGCGGCTTTTTGCCAAACCATTTCACGTAAATTTTCTCGTACTCGCCGTTTTTCTTCAGCTCATCCAACGCTTTGTTGATTTTTTCGCCCAATTCGGCGTTTTTCTTGGAAGTCGCGATCCCGTATTCTTCCGAATTCAGCGGTTCGCCAACAATCTTGGCCCCTTTGCCGCTTGCTTGGGTAAGGTAATATTCGTTAACCGGCAGATCGTTTACTACCGCATCCACACCGCCGTTTTTCAACTCCAGGAACGCTTCTGGAGCGGTGTTGAATTCACGGACTTTCGCATCCTTTACCTTCTTGGCTTCATCAGCGCCGGTAGTGCCGATTTGTACGCCGATATTCTTGCCGTCCAGATCTTTAAAGCTCTTCACCGCTTCGTTATCCGCCCGAACCACAACCGATAAGCCGGATTTATAATACGGTTTGGTGAAATTCACTTTCTTTGCCCGTTCTTCCTTGATGGTCATTGACGAAATCGCAACATCGATATTACCGGCTTCCAGCGCCGGGATTAAACCATCAAAGCCCATGCTTTGAATTTGCACTTCATAGCCCATTTGCTTGCCGATCGCCCGGATTAAATCCATATCGAAGCCAACATACTCTTTTGATTTCTCATCCTGGAATTCAAACGGCGCAAACGCAGTATCCGATCCTACCTTCAGCACCTTTGGCTTCTCCGCCGCTTTTTGCCCGCCGCAGCCAACCATTGCCAGCGACAAAGCGAACACGCACAAAACAACTACCGCAATCAGTTTTTTCGACATTCCACAACCCCCTACTATTAATATTCAACATCCATAATTATACAAATAACACAAAGAAAAAGCAATCATTTTGTGAAAATTTACCTTATAAAAAACATAAAGCCCGGAACGTATTCCGGGCCAAAACTATCTTAATAAATAACTATTATTGCTCTCTTTTCTTCGCAAAACATTCCCGGCAATAAATCGGACGATCATTGCGTGGTTTGAATGGGACTAATGTAGTTACACCGCACTCAGCGCATACCGCCTCATACATCTCCCGCGCTCCTGTGCCGCCGTTCCGTTCCCGTTTCCGGGCATCCCGGCACTCACGGCAGCGAGCGGGTTCATTTTCAAAACCTTTTTCGGCGTAAAACTCCTGCTCACCTACTGTAAATACAAAATCCTGCCCACAGTCTTTACATTTGAGAGTTTTGTCCTGAAAAGCCATTAATGAAATCCCTCATCTCTTCTCGAAAATTAAAAACCCATGCTTAGCCGACCTGGTCTTTGCCCCCACACTCGCCTACTGGAAGGTTCGCTACCAGAAACTTAATTCCCCTCACTACTACTCCTCTCGGTGTCGTAACAGACAAAGCATGCTCTGCTGCCCGCACCGGCAGGACTTACCCCTAAGCCGCACCATGCTCAAAGCTCCATTTAGAGCCTCTTACGTGGATCGTTTCGCCTGCGACTGGCATCGATTTTCAACCACAGACCTAAGCAAAATGGTTCTTACAATAAATTATAGGTTTCTGCAGCAGAAAATGCAAGTAAAATCAAAAAATTCTTTCTAAAAATTCCAGTTGCAGGAAGTTTTATTGCGGAAATATCCGAATATTAGTACAATAATACCATAAGACCACAACGAAGACTTGATCAAAAAAGTCTTCGTTAATTTGGGTCTGTTAAGGCGGCATACTATATGTTGACAAAAAACCGTAGTATCCTGATAGGAATAATCGTATTGCTATCCATACTCGGCTTTTCCCTGTGCCCTGCTCTTTGCCCGGCCTTGCAGGCCCAACCGCAGCCGAATATCATTATTCTCAACTCGTACGCCAAAGATATGCAATGGACCAACGAACAAATCCGGGGCCTCATGAAAGTCTTTATCGAATCCAGCCAACAGGCCGTCTTCCACGTGGAATATTTGGATGGAAAACATAGCCCCGAACCGCAAAACCCCCAACTGCTGCGCCAACTGTATACCCTCCGCTACACAGAAAAAAAAACCGACCTGTTGATTACTACCGATGAAGACGCTCTGGACTTTGCCTTGAAATACCGGGCCGAGATCTTTTCCAACGCTCCCATTGTCTTTTCCGGCGTGTCGCCGGAAACAGCCGCGACTTTGCTGCGCGGACAAGGCAACGTGACCGGCATTTACGAAAAACCGGATGTGGAAGGAACCCTCCGTCTCATGGAAACGTTCAATCCTTCCCTCGAAACCATTTATTTGATCTATGAAAATACGGAACGCGGACTGGAAGCCAATAAACCGCTCACTGAAGCAATCCAAAAAGCAAACTCCAGGCTTGCGGTTGTTCACCTGAACACACTTCCTTACCAGGCCATCGTCGAAACACTGCAGACCGCTTCGGCCAACAGCGCGGTTCTTGTTGCCGCGTATTCCCGTGATGCGGCCAACGTCAGCATGGACGCCCGCCAATTCATCGATGCATTCAGCGCTGCCAGCCGGGCACCGGTTTACATTCTCTATGACACACAACTGAGCGCCAACTCTGTCGGCGGCTGCCTGCTGTCACCCTATCTCCAAGGGCAGGAGGCAGCCCACATCGGCCTGCGGATACTGCACGGAGATCCGGCAACAGACATTCCGCCCATCACCATTCAGGATAGCGCAACCACGGTGGATTATACTCAATTACTGCGGTATAACCTGCCGCCCGATAAGATCCCTGCCGGCAGCACCGTTTTGAACAAACCGCCGCCTCCCGTATCCGTCTATGAAGAATACAAAAAAATCATCTGGACAGCTGGCGCTTTGGGCCTGCTTCCGATATTGTATATCGCCATTTTGATCTCCAATGTCCGCAAGCGCAAGCGAGCCGAAATTAATTTAAAAAAAAGCAACCAGGAACTTTCCGTTCTCTACCAACAAGTCGTCGCCTCAAAGAATAACCTTCGGCAACAATACGAACAGCAGGTAGTTTTACAGACAGCCCTGCATAAAAGCGAAGAACGTTACAAACTGTCGGTAGAAGGCGCCAATGACGGGTTGTGGGATTGGGACATCCAAAACAGAGAAGTGTATTTTTCCGACCATTGCTGTTCAATGATCGGGTTGCAAAAAAACATCTGGAACAGCGCCGATCCTGAATTGTTGAGCTATTTACAAAAAATCTCATCCCGCAAAAACCTGCACCGCTCCATGGCTGCGTTAAAACGCCATTTGGCCGGCAAGACCGACTTTTTTGTCAGCGAACAGAATATCCATACCCCAGATGGTGAAAAATGGGTTCTACTGCGCGGAAAAGCCCTTAAGGATGCCGATGGACAACCCATCCGCATGGCCGGTTCCATCGGCGATATTACCGAACGCAAAAAATTCGAAATGGAAATCAGCTATTTGGCGTATCATGATTCCTTGACGCGCCTGGCCAACCGCATAGCGCTCTATGAAAAACTTGACAAAACCATCAAATTATCCTCGACCATGAACCATACCGGCGCCGTCTTGTTCATCGATATCGACAACTTTAAATTCATCAATGATACCTACAGTCATTCCTACGGCGACAGGCTGCTCAGCAACCTGTCGAGAGCATTCGAAAATATCGCCAAAGGGGTCGGCATCGTAGCCCGCATGGGCGGCGATGAATTTGTAATGCTGTTGGAAAACGTAGCCGGCAAAGAAGAAGCGGAGCTCTACGCCCAAAAAGTAATCGACCTGTTTGACAAACCGCTGAAAGTAAAAGATAAGAGCTTCCAGGTTACGGTCAGCATCGGAATTACCTTATACCCGGCCGACGGAAAAACAGCCGGCGAATTATTGACAAATGCCGACCTGGCCATGTACCGGGCGAAACGCCAGGGAAAAAACCGCTACCTGTTCTTCGATCAATCCATTGCCGCGGCACTGCGCGAAAAGGTAACCATGGGCCGGAACCTCCGCAACGCCCTCGCCAATGACGAAATTTGTCTGTGGTACCAACCCCAAATCCACCTTCCCACACGAAAAACTTCCGGTCTGGAAGCCCTCGTGCGCTGGCAAAGCAAGGACCACGGCCTGGTGGTCCCCCTGAATTTTATCGATTTGGCGGAAGATACGGGGCTGATTGTCCCCATCGGCCTGTACGTGATAAAAAGCGCTTGCCAATTCATCACCGAACTGCATAACGAAGGCTATCGCGGCCTGAATGTAACCATCAATATTTCCGTCCTGCAGCTGCGGCAGGAAGATTTCGTTCCGTCCGTCGCTGCCATCCTGAAGGAAACGGGAGTAGCCGCGCACTGTGTAGGCTTTGAAATCACAGAAAGCGTTTTGATGGAAAACATCGAACTGTATCACAGAAAACTCTTGCAGTTGAAAGAGATGGGCATCACAATCCATCTGGATGATTTCGGCACCGGCTATTCCTCGCTGCGTTATCTGAACTCACTGCCGATCGATGTCATCAAAATCGACAAATCGTTCGTTGACGGGCTACTCAGCGACAAAGGACAACGAGAATTGACCCAGGTCATTATCAATCTGGCCCACCAGTTGGATATGACCACGACAGCCGAAGGAGTGGAAACACCAGCCCAGTTGGAACGGCTGGCCGAATACTGCTGCGACAAGGTCCAAGGCAACTTCTTCAGCAAAGCGGTACCGGAAAACCAGGTCCGGGCATTACTCGAAGAAAATTGAAAATCATTAGAAAACCCGGCTTGCGCCGAGCTTTCATAGCGACGGTGGAAGCCGCTGGTTGCGCTTATGCACACCAGATAGAGAAGGATCCGGGGAAAACGCTTCATTTTTCCCCGGATCCCCTTTTTTATACGCTTCATACGCTAATATTTTTCATCCAGCCAATATTAGGTCCGCTGCGAAACGCTTCGTAAGCGCCGGAAACTGTTTGCTGCTGCTGCATCTTGTTGCGAAGCAGCTGCAGCGCAGCAGCAATCTGCTGTTCCTGAGCCATAATCGACGTCAGCAGCGCCCGCCCGTCAGGCGATCCGCGGTATGTCTTATCCCCTGAGGCCGAAATCATTTCCTGCAATTTTTCCCGTTGCTCCAAGAGTGTGTTCACCAGGGAGAAATCCCGTTTGGTGACAAATTTAATCATTTCCCGCGTTAAAAACGCATATTCCTGCCACAATTGTTCCGTCGTCATCTTATCTTCCCACTGCTTGTGCAGGACGCAATTGCTTTATCGCCTGAAACCATGCATCACGCAGTTCAGTCAAAAGCCCTTTTGCCTCCACCAGCATTTCCTTATCCTTTTTCAAATTGGCTTGGATCAGCCGGTACTCTATATACTCATACAGTTGAAACCAGCCCTGTGAAAGTTCATACTGCATATCCAGCGTGCACATAAACTCTTTCACGATATCCTGCGCCCGCATATTCTGATTATGTGACTTCTGCAAATCACCGGCATCCAAAGCCAGTATGCTTTCGCTGACGAAGCGAATGGCTCCGTTGTATAACATCAGCGTCAATTCTTCAGGCGGTGCAGTCATAATCTGTTGTTGCTTGTATGCATTTGCTGATGCATTGGCGTTCATGGTCGTTCCTCCTCACCAAATATACCCATTATTTCCCCTTATGAACTCGTTCCAAACTGCTGCGCCAGCCAGGAACTTTGGGATGACAGCTTTTGCAGGGCCGTATCCATCGCCGTAAACTGAGCATAATAGCGGTCTTCAATATCCTGCATACGTTCATTCAAATTGGACATGTCCGTAGTATAAGTCCTGACCTGCTTTGCCAGATTGCTTTTTGTATCGCCGCTGATCGAAGCCGTGATGCCGGCCTGATCAACAATCTTATCCATGCCTGTTTTTAGTGTATTGTAAAGGCGGACGGAAATCCCCTGCTGGCTGCTGGTCATTCCTGAAGCACCGAAAATTTTGTTCACCGCATCAGAATCGGCTGCCAGTGCAGTCCGCAATTTCGTTTCATCCAGATACAGCTTGCCATTTTCCGAATAAGAGCCGGTCGTAATCCCAATCGATGACGCCGTAGCATAGCTGCCCGTGATGCCCGAAACCGGCGTGGAAATATTGCTGCGGACGCCATCAATCAAATTCTGCAGGATCGAGTCGTGCCGCAATAGCCCGCTTTTCGATTTTGCCGTCCAAGCCGTAATATCGCTTTCTTTCATCTCGGATTTCTGGTCATCCGTCAATGGCGCATAGTCGGAATACCGGTCTTCCGACAATTCTCCGTTCACCGCGGCCAGCATCGCATTATAGGAGGTAATAAAGTTCTTCACGTTCTCGACTGTTTTGTCAATATCCGCCGACGCTGAGATCTTAACCGGATTCGCAGACGATCCGCCCACCGCCTTCAGGGAATAGTTGACGCCGGAAATCGTAAAGCTATTGGTAGACTGCGTAAGAGCAATCCCGTCCAGTTGAAACGCCGCATCCTGTCCCGTATCCGCAGCAGTATTAATTTTCAGGTTATCAGCCAGAAAACTGAGTCCGGCAGCATCGCTGCCTGTAAAGTCAATACCGGATTGCGCCCCGGTACTATTTGTCGACAAAAAAAACCGGTCCAACGTCGTATCATAGCTTGCCGTTACATTGACGCCGGCTTTGTTGATATTGCTCACCAGCTCATAGATGCTTTTGCTGCTGTCCACCGTAATCGTTTTTGTGGTATCGCCGTTTTTGATGCTGATGTTAAATGCGCCGCTGATTCCAAACTGGTTTGCCAGCGTATCTTTGGAATTCCCTTCCGCCGTAATCGCATCACTGCTGATTTTTTTCACGCCGTCAGCCAACGCCGTCACTACCAGATCATGGTTAATCGTCACCGCATCGGCATTGGCCGTTACCGTCGCCACCGTTTCATTGCTGGAAGCTGCGGTCTTCGGCGCCAACGTAGCCTGCAGCTTGTTGGTAAAAACCGTATCACGAAACTCGCTGATTGTATTATACATCGTGTTGTAATCGGCTTTTTTCCATTCCAGAAGCGTTTTTTTCTGACCCATTTGATCATACTTTGCCCTGCGGGCCTTCATCAAACTCTTGACTGCCTCGTCAATATCCATCCCAGAGGCCCCCAGGTTGGAAATCCTTGTCGCCATGCCATTTCCTCCTTGACCGTAAACAGACGTCCCTGCCTGTTTCTCTTGACAGGATCATCAAACTTTTTTGTCCAGCAATCCGCCAATATACTTGCTGATCGCCGCCATCGTATCCAACAGTTGATGCGGCGGAAACTCCTTCAATACCTTATCATTTTCCTTGTCGACCACCTGGACAACCAATCGGCCCGTTCCCTCATGCAGTGAAAACTGGATATCCGTATTCAGCGACTCCATGAACTTCGTCATTTCGTCCGTCATATTTTCCATATCTTCACGGCTCAATGCGTTCTTATCATCCTGCTTACCTTGTACTGCGTCCGTGCCGTTCTTCGTTTCCAGTGAACGGTCTTTTGCTGTCGTGCCGGCAGCACCGTCGGCCACAGCCGGCGAACGCACCGCCGTCAATGCACTCATATCATTCGAGACTACCGGGGTTATGTCCATATTCATCACCTCATACCACAAAGTAATGCTCTCTTGATTATACTATCGAACGATTTGGCAATTTCCATTAGCCCCCCGAAAAAATATTTTTGGGACAAGGGAACAGGTTCTTTGTCCCCACTCAAAAAAGGGTTTTGGCAATGGCAACGGGAAAATTCAAATAAAGAAATTTTTTTGATAACCCAAGGAGGTTCACTCCGTGCGAAAAAAACCGATCAAAATGGCAAAAAAAGCGGGCTTGCCGCCGGGCTCCCTGCTCCATATCGGCGATCAATACAACGGAGCAGCCCAGGCACAAGCGCTGATGAAATCATGTAACTGTTGACGGTCATCTCCACCATCTTCGTCCCCGCGACCTTTCTGGTCGACGTGTACGGCATGAACTTCGACAACATGCCGAAGTTAAGAAAGGAATGGGGATATTTTGTCCTATGGGGCATCATGCTGTCCATCGCCTTAGGAATGCTGCGTTTTTTCCGCAAACACAACTTTGGAACAATTGAAAAATTGCAATGTGGCGATAAACCCCTTAGAGAGAAAAAGAGGCGGAAGCTTGCGCTTCCGCCTCTTTACATTGCAATTTTTCAATTGTTCCAATTACCGGAGCAACTGGAGAACGCCTTGCGGTTGTTGGTTGGCTTGCGCCAGCATTGCAGTAGCAGCCTGATTGAGGATATTGTTCTTTTGGAACTCCATCATTTCTTTGGCCATATCTACGTCGCGAACGCGGGATTCAGCAGCCGTCAGATTTTCTGAGGAAGTTCCGAGGTTGGAAATCGTGTGCTCCAGACGGTTTTGCATTGCGCCCAGTTTGGCACGTTCGGTAGATACGGTTTTGATTGCATTATCGATTGTAGTAATTGCATTATTAGCACTCGCTTGGTCACTCACGTTGATGCCTTTTTGAGTGACAGCGTCAGCCGATACACTTCCATCAGCGCCAGTAACAGCAGCGGTCGAAGCCGTAACGGTTTGGGTGATTTGGTCGCCTTCGTAAGTTCCAGGCGTTGCAATTGCAGCATATGCAGTATCAAAGGTAAAGTTTGCAGTCAAGGTTTTACCAGTTGCTGCATCCCCAAGCACTACGCTTGATTGATTATTATATACAGTTTGCGTAGTTCCGTAAGCAGTGCCACCGCCATTATCAGCCGACGTCAATTTGAAGCTCAAAGATTTCGGCGTCATGGTAAAAGAATATGTATCATTTGCCGCATTGTCTGCATCAGTCGCTATCGCCAAGGTCATCCCGTCGGATAATGTTACTGTGCCAGCTGCAACAGCAGCGCTATTGAAAGTCGAACCACCGTCAGTAGAATATGAAGCTGCAGTTACAGCACCCGATCCATCTACAGCCCCAATCTTAACGATAAAGGTCTTGCTTGTCGATCCAGTGTACCCCGTGCTAGCAGATATAGTACCAGCACCGCCTGAAGCATTACTGGCAGTTGCGGCCACACCACCACCCGTGGCAGCCGTACTAGTTACACTTGCGTATAAGCCGTTCAAGCTCTCAGACGACGTGCTGATGCTTGTTAAACCAGTGTCAGTACCCGAAAAAGTAGTGCTTACAAGACTGCCAGCAACGCCTAAGCTTTGCGCATCCATAGCGCTTACTGAAAGGCTCATATTCTGATCGGCGTTTGCACCGACATGGAATGTGGTTGACAAACCGCCTGCCAACAGGTTCTTGGTGTTAAATTCAGTCGTATTGGAAATACGGGTAATTTCTTTGGCCAATTGATCCACTTCAGATTGGATCTTCGTGCGGTCATCAGCAGTATTCGTATCAGTCGCCGATTGAACAGCTAATTCACGCATCCGTTGAAGAATGCTGTGAGTTTCGTTCAATGCACCTTCACCAGTTTGGATCAAGGAAATACCGTTTTGTGCATTGCTGGAAGCCTGATCCAAGCCGCGGACCTGAGCACGCATTTTTTCACTGATTGCCAAACCAGCAGCATCGTCGCCAGCACGGTTGATGCGAAGGCCAGACGAAAGCTTTTCAAGAGACTTAGCTGACGCACTGTTGGCTTGAGATAATTTACTGTAGGTATTAAGGGCTGCCATATTGTGGTTAATTCTCATAAAAAATTCCTCCTTGAATTTTGCACGGGCGTCCTTGCCCATTTTTATTTGTCTCAGCGCCAGCCATTTCGTCGGCCGCCGTTACGGCTTTTGCTGTTTGACAACTTCACTAACTATATCGCACTAAATTAAAAAACACTTAAGTGCTTTTTAATAAAATTCCAATATTTATTTGAAATTTATTTTTCCTTGGCCTCTTCCTTCTGCACGCTTGCGACCAAACCTTCCAGCCCAGTCAAGTCGGCAGGCATGGCTGCCTGTTGGTTTTCGGCAATGATAGCATCGTACAGTTCGGCCCGGTAAATTTTCACCTTGCGCGGAGCATCGATCGACAAGCGGACATTGTCGCCCTTGATGTCGACCACCGTCACTACGATATCATCCCCGATCATGAGCTTTTCCCCGATTCTGCGAGTCAGCGCCAGCATGGCTATCTGCCTCCTTCAGAGGTCTTTTTGCCCGGAAGTCCGTCAGGGAAAAGCCGGTATCGGGTCGTATAATCCGTTTTCTCCAACACAATCTGCTTCCCTTTGCGGTCCCGCGCATTAATCAGCACCGGCGCCACCAGGTTGGCCGTCATGTTTTCCAACCCGCCTTTTACGGTAGTAATATTGTAGACCGCCGGCGGATTATCGCGTGACAAACCGATTTCCGCCGCCACATCGTCTTCAAGGACAAATTCGTAATCTGCGAAGAAGGCAAAGGGATCAATCAGCAAAAAAGTCAAATTGGGCTCTGTTACCGACTGTAAAAAATAAAACGGACTATCCGGCTGATAATCCAGAAACACAAACCGTTTTTCAGCAGGAAAACCGGGTATTCCTTGCGGAAAATCAAAGATCTGGTCTTCAGATATCTCAAGCTCGCCAAACCGTGTCGACTGTACGATCATCATAGGTCCCCTTTCTCAGTTTATTCCCATGCGTTCTTAGTTTCCCGTTCTTATAAAATAGGGACAAGGAACCTGCCCCCTTGTCCCACTATGTTATCCTATCTACTTGGCTGCCCGTCGTCCAAAAACGAATACCCTCATACTGCGCGATCCGGATATCGACGCTGCCGGGCGTATATTGCGCCTGAACCGGACTCGGTTCCGCCTGTATCTGCGGTTTGACCGGGGCCACGGTAATTTCCGCTTTCTGCATCATGAAATGGATCTCCGGCGGCGCCAACGGCGCCCAAGTAATGTCCAGCGGTCCTTCCAAGGCCTCATCGGCGGCAATTTCAGCAATCGCCGTTTCCCCGCTTTGGATGCGAGCCAGACGGTCGCCGTTTTGCGCCGTGCGGGCAATCGTTTCCAATACGGTTTGCCGTCCTGCTTCCGCTTGATCCAGCGCAAACTGGGTCGGCGTTTTCAAGCCGATTGAGGCCCGGCTCGCAGTCCCGTCGATTTCCAAAACACCAGCCGGCTGCCGGATCTCCAGTTTTGCCGCTTCCGTTTCGATCGACAGCTTGGCCTTGGGACTTTGCAATTCCAACATGGCCGCACGGCTCCTGATCTCAATTCGGGCAGGCTGTGATTCCCCCTGCAGCCGGATCATTTGAGGAAATCCACCAATGACGGCGGCATAATGCGGGCCCCTACTGACAGAGCTGTACTATACACATTCTCAGCCGTTTTAAAATCGATAATTGCCTTGGGAATATCAATATCCTCGTTCGCGGACAAATCTTTCTGGATAGTCGTATTGCTGTTGGCCAAAATATTGGTCATCATTTCATAGGAAGAACTGCGAGCACCCAATTCCGTCTGCGCTTTTAATACAGTACTATGTCCGTCCTGTACCATGCTCAGTCCGGTACCGGTCAGCCAGGCCACATCAGGAGTGGCCTTCAGCAATTCATCTTTTACCTGCAATAAGTTATTCAATGCCGACAACGTTGTCACCGTTGTTGGATTTCCGTTTGCATCCAGCGTATTGATCGTTTCCGTCGGGCCAAAGGCCTCAATCCCTGTCAAATTCACGCTGTCCCTATTCGGATCAACCAGCCCGTTCTGCAGCGGCATGGAGATTTTATTGTTATCGCCATGGTAGACAACCATTTCCACCGTTTCCCCAGTATCGGTATTCGTCACCATTTTGCGTTCCAATGGCAAAGTTTTGTCCATCTGACCAGCAAACAGGTAGCGGTCGCCGATCTGCGAATTGCCCATCTGTACGACAGAATTGATCAACCCATCCACTTCCTGCCCGATCGCGTTTAGCGCATCCACCGGTTTACTGCCGTCGGCACTGGTCACCAATTCCTGGGCCTTAATCATAACGGAACCGACATCGCTCAGGATGCCGTCCGTCGTATCCATCCAGGAAGTGGCATCCTCTACATTCTGGGTATACTGTTCGTTATTCGCCAAACTCGTATTAAAGTACAAACTTCGGGCTACCCGGACCGGATCGTCGGACGGGCGATGGATCGATTTGCCATCCGAAAGCTGTTCCTGCAGCGTCGTCTGCCGTTCCAGCGATTTATTCAAGCTGGAAAGATAATTGGAACTGATCATCCCGTTTGTAATACGCATCCCTGCCACCCCTCGTCATCCTTAACGAACCATTTCGTTAATCAGTTTATCCAACATATCATTCATCGTCGTCACTACCCGGGCCGACGAATTGTACCCCTGCTGAAAGCGGATCATATTCGTCATTTCCTCATCCATGTTGACCCCGGCGGTAGAAGACCGCCAATTTTCAATCTGAGCCACCAGCGTCTGCTGATTGTCCATCAACCGCTGGGCGTTCTGGCTTTTTACACCCAAACCGCCGATCATCGACGCATAAAAACTATTTAACGACGATGTTTTTCCCAGCGTCGCCACATCCCCGCCCGGCAAAGCCGCCAATCCACTTGGCAGCAGGTCGGTCACATTCTGCTGAAAACTCTGGAACAGCTTCACGGCGTTGTCGCCGCTGGCGTTCCCCTGGTCCGCCGACGTTTTGGCGGCGATCTTCGCTAATCCGGTCGTGGTCTCGAATAATTCCGAATTGACTTTCAGCGCGTTCAGCCAGTCGCCACTTTCCATGGAAGCCGCCGCAGAGGCATCACCATAGTTGACAGCGGCATCCCCGAAGAAATTCCGGTCGGTGCCGACCGTTGCCGTGCCATCGTTGTCCGTTCCGTAGCCAGCCCGGTGAATGGCGTTGAAATCCCGCAGCAAAAACTGGCTGACCGTATCCAACTGGCTCAAATACCCCTCATCCCCAAGAATGGTATTGTCCCGAACCGTTTGCAGTCCGTTCAGTTCGCCGCTGGAAAATTGGATATTTTGAAAGGAACCGGCATCAATTTCCGTCACCGCATAATGAAAATCCGGATCGTAGTCCGTACGGGTCGATAAAGTCAGACGGCTATTCGCATCCACCAGTAGCAGCGATCCACTCTGCACGCGGTAATTTCCCTGCGCATCCTCCGTCACATTCACATTGATCAAGGACGACAACTGGTCTACCAGCACATCCCGCTGATCGCGCAAATCATTCGCCGATGCACCGCCGCTCATCTGTTCCGTATAAGAAATCTGTTTATTTAAGGCCAAAATATTTTCCGTAATCTTATTGACATCGTTGACCTTTATTTCGATTGAACTGTTTATGTCCGCCAATTGGTCCGTCAACTGCGATGCCGAATGCTGGACGGCATCCACCAATTCGACCCCGCGCTGCCGGACTGCAATCCGCGCACTGTCGTCGGACGCATTGGTGGCCAGCGTCTGCCAGGCCGTGGCAAACTGGGTCAGCACGGTCTGGATCCCCGTATCCGACGGTTCCTGAAACACACCTTCAATTTTTGCCAACAACGTTTGTTGCTGCTCGCTGGAACCCAGTGTCGAATTTTCCTTCCACATCTGGCTATCCATGAACGCATCACGAATGCGGGTAACGGAGGTAATCGTTACTCCTGTGCCTACCTGCATCGCGCCCTGCGAGCCGTAAATCGTTTCCGACGGCGCGGCGACCAGGTTCACCGACTGCCGGGAATAGCCGTCCGTATTCGCATTGGAAACATTGTGGCCGACCGTATTCAACGCAACCTGCTGCGCCGTCAGGCCACGCATCACCGTATTTAAACCGCTGAAAGTAGACGGCATATCTTTCTCCTCCTTGAGACAAACTCAGCGGAATCATTCCGCTTCCGTATTATAACGTGACAGGGCCAAGCGGCTAATCAGCCAACGCTTCGACGTTGTCACTTGACCTCGGCTTATGGCTGATTAGCCGCTTGGCCTTTTTGAGCAGCCTGACTGATTGTTTGGAAAAGATCATCTTCATATGGACCTTTTCTACAGTCCCTTGCCGTCCGGTATTTTACGCCTTTTGATCGATCGTCGACCGTACCGCGGCGCTCTGGCCAGCCTGCCCCTGCGGAGCGTATGTAGGCGCTGCCATATTGCGCGTCAACAAATTCACAGTATAATTGACAAAAGTAAGCGCCTGCTCAATCAGCCGGGCATTTGACCGGTTTAACGGCATCAACTCGCCGCTCACCCCTTCAAACTCCTTGCCGATCGTAATCAGGCGATCCGCAACCGGGCCCGGCGCCAAAACGACAGCCTTGGACAACGTCAGCTCCTCCGGCGAAATTGCATACATCCCGGCGAGTTGCGACTGGATCCCCTTGCGAATTGGCTCCATCTTCGCGACCTGCAGGACCAGCAATTCCTCCTGCCGGGTCAACTGCTCCAAAACCGGCGCATCGGCAGCAATCAGAACCTCCCGTTTATACGTACTCAGCCGCAGCAACGCCCGATACAGATCCAAGGTTTGCTGCAGCACTTCGACAAAATTCCCCCATAACGCCTCTGCCATGCCGCCTCCTACCGCAAGCCTGCCGGCAAGCCGCCATCAAGCATTTTCTTCGCGATATCCCGGGCCTCGACATGGTACGTACCGGCAGAAACCTGCGCTGCCAGCTCCTTCACCTTATCATCCCGCACTTCGGGCACATCCTTCAACGCCTGTTGAACGGAACTGATTTCCTGCGCTTCCGGTGACAAAATCACCTCGTCCGGCTGCTGTACCGATCCGGTTTTTGCGTTCGAACTGCTTTTCGTCACTTTCGTTTGCTCGCCGTACAATTTGGCCGCGCCCTTGATTGAATTAGAATTGGAAATAATCACGACTTACACCCCCTACACAACCCCTGGGACCTTCTTGTTAATACTATCGTATAACTCCGCAAAAAAATTAATACCCGCCGGCAATTTTTTTGTCTCTCAACGTTGGAAACGTTCACCGATGTGCATTTTCTGCGTTTTGGACTCCGCGGGCTTGTTTTCCGGCTCAGGCGCCTGCGGCTTCAGCTGTCCCAGCACATTGCGGGCGCAGGCCTCGCACAATCTGCCCTCGACAATCGGCGCACCGCACGTTTCGCACGGATATTCGATTTGAAAATCACTCATCAACCGATTCTGTCTCACCATCCGCAAAATAATTTTTTGGGCCACACCGGTCCCCTTGTGGATCTCCTCCAGGGACGCCTTGCGTTTCTTGCGCAAAAATTCGACAACCTTCTGTTCATTCTCCTCAAACACTGCATAACACGCCGGGCACATTTTCGTCGGATTTTCCATGTATATTTTTCCACATTCCGGACAATTCGCGATTCCCATTAATAAACACTCCTTTTTGATTGTTGAATCAGCAGAAATTACCATTGCATTTTCCGCCCCAATTGCAGTATAATTGCTCTTACCGCACTTTACCGTGTTAACATTTCCGCTGTATTTTCAGACTTTTTCTATCAGACGACAGCCAAAATACAGATAAAAATATTTTGTCAGATTTCTCAAACAATCGTGTTTTTTTTATAAAACCAAGCAGGATTATACTTATTTTTGCCTAAGTATATATTACTTCACTATATGAGGAAAGGCAGTTTTTCGTGTATATGCTAACACTATTGCAAGGTACGGAAACAACTCCCGCCAATAAGGAAGTTCTAAAGAAAATAATTGCCCACTTTATGGATTTGCTGGAACTTAAAAGCCCCAAGCTTTATCAGCACAGCCATCAAGTAGCCAACTATGCCGTAAGCGTCGCCGCTAAAATGCGGCTGCCGCGCGAAGAGATCGAAAGGATCCGCGTGGCGGCCCTGCTGCACGATATCGGCAAACTTACCGTACCCAATGCAGTTTTAGCCAAACTTCCTTATCTGTCGACGCGGGAAATCTCCGTTTACAAAAATCACTGCAATGCAGGCAGTTATATGCTGGAAAACATTCCGGCTTTTCAGGAAATCATTCCTTACATCCGCTACCACCATGAACGGGTGGACGGCAAAGGCTATCCCAAACGCCTCAAAGGAGTGAACATTCCCCTCGGCGCCCGCATCATCGCGGTGACCGACCATTACGACAGCAGCATCAATCCCTGCACGCAAAACTGGACCAAAACGAAAGATGCCGCTATCCGCGCCTTGTTGAATGACGCCGGTACCGCTTTCGATACCAATGTAGTCCGCGCCTTTATTGACGCCCTCGGCTGATTACGGCGACCCACTGGCCAGCGCCAATCCGCGAACTTCCAATGCGCCAGCCTCACATAATACCTTTGCGCACTCATCCATTGTCAAACCGCTGGTGAAAATATCATCCACCAACAAAATATGTTTGCCTGCAATCAATTCCGGACGCGTGATAAAAAACGCGTCCTTTATATTTTCCCGCCGTTCCACGAGCGGCAGCCGCCATTGCGCCATCGTATTTTTCTCCCGCACCAGCACGCCGGCCGACCACGACCATTGCCGGGTCATGATCCAGGGACGAAAAATCAGTTCCGTCTGGTCAAAGCCGCGCACGTCCCGCCGTTCCGGATGCAAGGGAACCGGAAGCACAAGGTCGGGAACAAAGGACAACGGAAACGGCCGGGACCCGGCGGTTCCCTCCTGCAGCAACTGCTGCAAAGACAGCGCATATCGTTCCACACCGCGGAATTTCATGTCATGCAGAACCCGTTTCAAGCCGCCTTGGTAATGGCATACCACATAACATTCCGTCAAATAGCGCAAATGATGGGCATGACCGGATAGCAGCCGCGGCGCAAGCACTCCCTGCCGGCAAGCCGGACACCAATCGCCATGATGCGGCACGGATGCCTGGCAGGCCGGGCATTTTGGGGGATAGAGTAAATCCAACATTGTCGTCCATAAACTTTCCATGGGCTTCAACATAACAGTCCCTCCCCGCGTAATCTCTCTGCCAGCAGCGAATAACGGCGCCGGGTCCGGTCATTATCCAAGGCCGTCTGCAAAGCCGCTTTCGTTCCCAGCAAGATCACCCGTTCCTTGGCCCGGGTCACGGCCGTATACAATAAATTCCGCTGCAGCATCATCCGGTGTCCAGGAACCAACGGCATCACCACCACCGGATATTCGCTGCCCTGGCTTTTGTGCACGCTCATCGCATACGCCAGGCGCAATTGATCGATATCCCGCCGTTCATACACCACATCCTGGTCCGGATAACGGACCGTCACGCGACCCGACTCAATCCGGGCAATCAAACCGATATCACCGTTAAAGACATTCTTTTCATAATTATTGCGGATCTGCATCACCTTATCGCCGGGCCGGAATTCCTGATTGATTCCGTTCACCGACTCCTCATACTCAGCCGGCGGGTTCATTGCCGCCTGCAGCATCCGGTTCAAATTTTCCACGCCGCAATCCTGGCGGTGCATCGGCGACAACACCTGCACATCGCCCCAGCCGCCATAGCCGGTTGCCGGCAATTCATCGCTGCACAGTTCAACAATCTTACGGGCCACAGCCTCGCTGTCGGCAAGCGGCAAAAATTGAAAATCCAGACTGGAAGAAATATCCGGCAGCAACCCGCGATTAATGCGGTGTGCGTTGAGAATGATCGGGCTTTCCCCGCTTTGCCGGAACACCTCCGTCAACCGGACCACCGGCGTCACCTCGGAGCGAATGATATCCTTCAGAACCGATCCCGGCCCTACCGCCGGCAGTTGATCCACATCGCCCACGAAAATGACCCGGCAGCCGTCCGGCACCGCCTGCAGCAAATAACTGGTCAGAGAAATATCCAGCATCGACGCTTCATCGATAATCACCACGTCGGCCTCCAACGGATTTTCCGCCGTCCGCAGAAACAACGGCGCCCCTTCCACACCGCCCGTCGACTCGAGCAAGCGGTGGACCGTTACCGCCTCGCAGCCGGAAGCCTCGCTGAGCCGTTTGGCCGCCCGGCCCGTCGGCGCCGCCAGCTTAATCACAAAGCGCTGTTCCTGCAGCACACCGAGAATTCCCTTGACCACCGTCGTTTTCCCGGTACCGGGGCCACCGGTCAAGACCAATACCCCATGCCGCAAAGCCGATACCAGCGCTTCATGCTGGGCCGCCGCCAACTGAATCCCGGAATGGGCTTCCCACTCCGCCACCGTCGCTTCATGGTCGCCCTGCGCCGTAGGCCGGGCCCTCTGCTGCAATTGCAACAGCCGCTCCGCCGCCCGTTTTTCCGCATAATATAAGTACCGGGGGTAAATCAATACCATCCCGTGATAGTCTTCCGTATACAACTGATCCTCACGAATCAGGCGCTGCAATACTTCTGCGACCACCAGACGCTCCACCCGCAGCAGCTTGGCCGTCTCCTGCACCAGCAGCTCTTCCGGCACACAGGTATGCCCGTTCAACGAAATCTGCAGTAAGGCATACTGGATGCCGGCAGCCAGCCGCTCCCCGCAATCCACCGGCATGCCGAGCGACATTGCAATCTGGTCCGCCGTGCGAAAACCAATCCCGTCCACATCGGCCGCCAACTGGTAAGGATTCTCCTTCAACACATCGACCGACGCCGAGCCATAATGGGCGAAAATCTTCGCCGCATAAGCGCCCGTCACGCCGTGCAGCTCCAAATACAGCAACACCTCGCGCATCTCAGCCAGTTCCGCATACGACTGGCGGATCATCTCCGCCTTCTTCGTACCGATCCCCGAGACCTCCACCAACCGGTGCGGATAAACATCCAGCACCTCCAGCGTCTGCGCGCCGAAATGCTCCACCAGACGGGCGGCCATGGAAGGGCCGATCCCTTTCACCGCGCCGGAGGCCAAAAACCGTTCAATGCCGGCCGTCGTGGTAGGAGCAACCCGCCGGTAGGAGGCCACACGGAACTGCCGCCCGAAGCGCGCATGTTCCACCCATTCGCCGTCCATATCCAACTGGTCGCCGATAAACGGCGCAGAGACATTCCCCACTACCGGCACCGTTCCGCCTTCTCCCGGCAGCTTCAGACGAAACACCACGAAACCGCCCTGTTCCGCCTGAAATGTAATGTTTTCCACCAATCCGGTCAATTTCTCCACGCCCGCCACTCCCGCCTGAACCTCATACCAAAAATCATGCCTATATATTCGCGAACAATCGTTCTAATTCCTGCTTGTTTTCCCTTTATCCATAGCGTCGAAAGCGGCTAACTACATCTATTACTATATATAGCAAAATATAAATTATTGCTCCCCGCTAAAACGAAAAAAACTGCTGCCGGGTATCAGGCAACAGCCGAAAATCCAGTTATTCACTTACTTAAACGTCTGAGCATATTTTCATATTTTTTCCCTGCTTTTGCAACAGAGGCCATAAGTTCTCGTTTTTCAGCCTTAATCATTCTTGCATCAACTGTTTTTCGACGCGACTGGATAGTTTTTTATTCATTACCATGAAAATCAACTTCTCTTTCAGCATCATTACATTATAGTAATTTTATATAATCCTGCGCACAGTAGAAAAAGCGCATAACGTTAACAGTATGTGAAGTTTCATCGACCTTATAAACAAGCACATAGTTCTTAATCACTACTTTGCGGTATCCTTCGATTACCAACCGTCTGTCTTGACATCGTTCATACATCATTGGATTATCTTTCAAAAAACCATAACAAACAGCCACTTCATCAAGAAAATCTCCAGCCGCCTTTTGGTTAGCCAATTGTACAGCAATGTATGAAACAATATTGTCTAAGTCTTGATGCGCAAGTTCTGAAACAAGTAATTTATACATTATATTTTTCTTTTATACTTTTTATAGAAACGTCCCCGTCAAGCATTTTTCCTTCTGCCAATTGATCTTCAGCGGCTGCAATCTTACTATAGACATCGAGCATAAACATTTTTTTCTCATACATTTCCATACTCATAATAACCATATCGCCATACCCATTTTTTGTAACGAAAATTGGTTCATTGGATGCATGACATCTGCGAGAAATCTCACTGGTGTTTTTCAAATCGCGGATTGGAATGATCTGCGGCATATTACCAGCCCCTTTCTATGGCTTTATCGTACCATAATTATACATCAGTAATCAATGGGGGTGAGCTGAAACATTATTTCCTCCGCATAAGCGGATAATTACCATAAGCCGAAGGCAAGTGCCATATCGACAATCAACTTCTACCGTGAAAATAGCAAGATCATATCCATGAGCCGAGGTCAAGCGACGATATCTATACCATTACCGCAAAAATAACCGGATCACATCCATAAGCGAAGGTCAAGTGATAACGTCGCAGCGTTGGATTTGATCCGGTTATTCTCGGTTTTTTTGTGATAATTATAGCCACTCATTCAACATTTTTTACCGTTCCCTCGCCGAAGCGGATAATTACCATGAGCCGAGGTCAAGCGTCATGAATGAGCCTTGGTTTTGAAGGGTCTTCTTTAGCCCGCACAAACCCTTAGTGCGAATTTAGTTCGAGTCTTACAGGCTGTTAACGAGATGAGTCGAGGCGATGGTAATTATCCGCAGTACTCCATCCATTCCTCATACCGCGCATCCAGATACGCCTTGATCTCTGCATACTCATCGGCCAGCGCCTGGCTGGCCGCCGGATCCGCATGGCTGGCCGGATCGGCCAGCCGTTTCTCCAGCACCGACAGTAGCCCCTCATACTCGCGGATCTCCAGTTCCAGCGCCGCCATCCGCCGCTCGCCTTCCTGCCGGTCCCGGCTGCGCGGCTTCACCGCTTTGCTACCTTGGGACCGTGCCGCCTCTTCCGCAACACCGCCAACACCATCGGCTTCATCACCAGCCGCAGCGCCCACCGCCAAACCTGGCTCACTCTTCCCGCCAGCCGGTTTAGCCCTGGCCGCCGCCAGTTCGGCCAGCCGGGAGGCTTCCGCCTCGGCCTTTGCCGCTTCCGCTTTGGCGGCCTGCTTCTTCTCGCGATAATAGCTGTAGTTGCCCACATAGACGGTCAGTTTTCCGTCGGCCAGCTCCAGGACATGATCTGCCACCCGGTCGAGGAAATAGCGGTCATGCGACACCGTCAAAAACGTGCCCGGATACTCGCCCAGCGCTTCTTCCACCGCTTCCTTGCCGGGAATGTCCAAGTGGTTGGTCGGCTCATCCAAGAGCAGAAAATTCGCCCCGGTCAGCATCAGCTTCAAGAGCGCCAGCCGCGCCTTTTCGCCGCCGCTCAATTCGCCGATCAGCTTATACACCTCATCGCCGCGAAACAGCATCGCCCCCAGATAGTTGCGCGCCTGTTCCTCGCCGAAGCCAAACTCCTTCATCAATTCATCCAGCATCCGGTTGTCCGGATCCAGTCCCTCATGCTCCTGGGCAAAATAGCCCAGCCGCACCCGGCTGCCCAATTTCACCGAACCCTTGGTCGGCGCCAGCTCGCCCGCAAGCAGCTTCAGCAGCGTCGTCTTGCCGGCTCCGTTCGGGCCGACCAGAGCCACACCCTGCCCGCGCCGCAGCAGCAGCGACAACTCTTCAAAAATCACCTTGGGTCCGTAGGCCGCCTTCACCCGGTCCAACTCCGCCACCCGCTCCGCACTGTCCGTCAGCATCGGCAATTCCAACGTGAACTGCCGTTTCTCGGCCGGGGCGTTCAGCCGCTCCAGCCGGTCCAGCTGCGACTGCCGCCCGCGGGCCTGCTTGGACTTGATCCCGGCCCGGAAGCGGTCGATATACGCCTCCGTCTTGGTGATGTACTCCTGCTGCTTGTCGTATGCCTCTTGCTGGCTGGCAACCCGTTCCTCCTTCTGGACCAGATAGCGGGAATAATTGCCGCGGTACGCCGTCAGCGTCCCGTTTTCCAGCTCCAGTATCCGTTCCGCCACCTGATCGAGAAAATAGCGGTCATGCGAAATCACCAGTACCCCGCCGGCATACTCGCGCAAAAAATCCTCCAACCATTCCACCATCCCGATATCCAGATGGTTGGTCGGTTCATCCAAAAACAAAAAATCCGGCTGACGGACCAGCGCCCGCGCCAAACCGATCCGCGTTTTCTGTCCGCCCGAAAAATCCGCCACCGGCCGCTCCAGATCCTCGGCCGAAAAACCCAGGCCCGCCGCCACCCGCCGGATTGCAGCCTCATACCCATAGCCGCCGCCATGCTCGAACCGCTGCACCGCCGCCGCATAGGACTTCATCAGCCCCGCCAGCCCTTCTTCCTCCGTCTCGCGGGCAATCGCCTTCTCCAGACGGTTCATCTCCGCCTGATGCGCCAACACATCACGAAACCCGGCCAGCAGTTCCTCATACAGCGTTCCACCGCCAAACCCGCCTTCCTGCTCGACCCAGCCGACCGTTTCCCCCGCCGGCAGCGTCACCGAACCGCTATCCGCCGCCTCCCGGCCCATAATACAGCGCAGCAGTGTCGTCTTACCGCAGCCGTTCGCGCCGATCAAGCCCACTTTCTCACCCCGGCGCAATTCAAAACTGACATCAGCGAACACCGTATGCGTCCCATATGCTTTTGTTAAATTTCCTACCCGAAACACGCTCATAATTCACCTCAAAAATCATTAAAAAACCCGGCTGCTTCGCCGAGCTTTGGACTGACAGATTCCATTCGGCAAAAAAATTTTATTTCCTGCAATCGCCCGCCAACAATACAAGAATCGCCGTTTCAGTCAGGCTGATTATTCATATTTTTTCTAAATAAGGGCTTGAAATCCATGGAAAACTTTGTTAGCATAAAAACTGCACCGGATGCAAATTGACTAGGGAGATGACGTAATGATCCATCAAATCGTATCGCACCCGCAGCAGATTGCAGCAATCCTGCCGCAATACCGCGAGAATGGCGATACTACCTTGATCCTCTCCATGGACGGAGAAAAATTTGTCGTAACAGTCCAGGTTCGTACGTTTATACAGCAATTAGCCCGCCGGCAGGCGATCGATCTTGGCGCGCTGCGCAGCAATGCCCGGGAAGTAACCCATAGCCAGCTTCTACAGCCATTGGCCTTCTGTCCGGCAGTCCTGCTATGCCCGATGAAAGTCCGCCAGGCGAAAATAAAAGGCGACAACTGCACAGGATATATCAATGCCTGCGCCGTCGAAAGCTTTGAACAAGCCGTAACCAACGAAGAAAAACCGCACTGCAAGGTGCATTTATATAACGGGATGACTCTCACCGTTTTTCTGTCAGCCCGGGCCATAGAAAACCAACTGCGCAACGCCAGGCTGGCCGAGGCCCACGCTCCATACCAGACCCTTTTCCAAAATTTCAATACTCTCGATCTGTATAGCGACCACACCCGCAACATCCTCATCAGCATCGAAAGCCTCACCCACGGCCTGCTCAACCTTCTGACCATTAATGACAACCAAACACCAACTACCCAAAAAGCCTATCCTGTCAAAAAGAAGAAGGATAGGCTTCCTCTTTTCACTCCACGATCCGGGCCGTCAAAAAAATCATGATCTCGGTTTCATCCTGCGTTGAGCCGCTGTTCTGGAACAACTTGCCGAGCAGCGGCAAATCACCGAGCAACGGGATCTTCGTCCGGCTGTCCACAGTGCTTTTATCCAAAAGGCCGCCGATGACGATCGTTTCGCCGTTTTTCATCCGCACTTCGGTTTCGGCCTCCCGGATGGCAATCCGGTACGCCTTGAGATCCGCAACATACACCGGCGTACTGACACCGGTATACAGGGCGGCAGAAATCCAGCCGTCCGCGTCAATCCGGGGCGTATACTGCAAAATGATCCCCGCATCTTTGTATTCGGTCGATGTCGTCGTCGCCCCGCCGGAAACCGTGGTCGCAACCACCGGGATCTGGTCGCCGATATGGATGCGGGCCGCCTTGCCGTTCAAAGTCGTCACTTTCGGCTTGGCCAGCAGCCGGGCGTGATTACTCTGGAGCAACGCATTGATCTTGGCTTGGTAAAAGAATCGGTACGGCGTCCCCGCCGGACTGCGCCCGTAGGAAATCGCCCCCATATTGGCCGCCTCAGCCGAACCAGCATCCCCGGAATACTGCGGCGTCGGCTGCCAATTCCACTCGACGCCCAAGTCTTTGGCAGCCGACTGGGTAACCGCCACAACTTCCGCCTCGACCGACACCTGCCGGTAGGGAACATCAATGTCGGCTGCAAGGGCGCGAAGCATAGCAGCCTCTTCCTCCGACCCGTACAACAGGATCGAATTGGTTTCCATATCCGCCCGCAGCCGGCCCGCCCCCTGCACCCGGTTGATCACATCCGTTTTCACCAGACTCGGTCCTTCCACCGTAAAATCGGTCGAATTTGCGTGATCCGCGTTCGTGTTTCCGCTGCCGCCCGTATCCCGTTTGTTTCCTTTCCCCGCCTCCGCTTCCGCCTTGCCCTTATTAACGGCCAAAGCCAGCAGACCGACCACCTCTTCGGCCTTGGCATGTTGCAGTTTAATGACATGCACGGCGTCAAAGCCTTTGTGGAATTTCTCGGCCGCGGAAACAACGATCACTGAACCAAGTTGTTGATAGGTCAGCCCCTTGGCTTTCGTCACCAATTCCAGCGCCTCCTTGAAGGGCACCTCCTCGAGGTGAATAGTGATCCTGCCCGTCACCGAATCATCAACAATCACACTGGTTTCGCCGACCGAAGCCAGCGCGGCCAACACATCCCGCACTTCCGTATTGGTAAAGTCCAGACTCACTGCCGGCCGTTCCTCCGCCTGCGCCGCCGGAACCAGCAGAAACAACAGCAGTACAAACAACCATCCTATCCTTCTCATCCTTGCGTACACCCGCATCACCTTTCCATCGCCAAAACGACCGTTCCGTCCGGGCCTGATAGCGTAACCGAATCCCTGGTAATCGCCGTCACTTCATAGGGGCCCGCCCGTTCTCCCAACCGGCAGGAACGGCTTTCCGCCCCGACCTGCAGCACGGCGGCCCACTGCCCGCCGCTGCCGGCGATCCCGTGTAACACCGGCAAGACAGGATGACCGGTCGCTGCAACGCCGCTCCCTGCTGCCGCTACACCATACGCACGCGTAAGCCCCGGTGATATCGGCTTCTCTGTTACGTCCACCGCCGTCGGCCGAAACTCCGGCGGCGCGGCAAACGGATCGCGCAACGGTTTCCGATCCCGTGCGGACGGTACCGGATTCACCGCTGAAACCACAACCGTCTCTATCGGTTTTTCTTTGTGCACCGCCACCGGTGCCGGCACCACGGTAAAAACGTGGTGGGCAAAAAAAAGAACGGCGCCTGCCAACAGCAATCCGCCGATCCTAACCGCCGCCACATGTTTCTTTTCCTTCCCAACCTCTTCCCCTGTCTCGTGCCCCATTGTCCGAATTCCCATCTCCTCCCTGCTATTATATAAATCCTTCGGCATAAAAAACCGATCTCCTTTTCTTTTTCAAAGAAAAATCAAAGAATTCTATTTATAAACTGGGACCATGATAATTTCCATAAGCGGGAGATTCGTGCCATGAATGAGCCTTGGAAATAATCTTGGTCCCAGCTCTGCCACTAGAAAGGATATCGAAGACGGTCAACAGAACCGTCACCTTGACCGCTCCGTAAATTGTGATTTGGGCTGCTATAAGCCGAGGTCAAGCGCCAGAGGCGAGGCGGTAGCAGCCCAAATCACAACGCTTACATCGCAAACATCGATCTTAGCGTTTCTGCTCTTTTAGCAGCGGCCCGAGGATCTTTTTGTACGCCTCCACTCCCGGCTGGTCAAACGCATCCACCTGTGCCAACTCCCCCTCATAGGCAATCGACAGCGCCAAAAGATACATCAATTCCCCCAGATGGAACGCGTTCAATTCCGGCAGATGGAACGTCGCCGTCAGCCGCCCGTCTCCCGCCAGCGCCGCCGCATTGGACGCTAGCGCCGCATCCAGTGCCTGGCTCAGCGGCAGACCGGAAATCTCCGTCAACTGCGGCACTGCCGGAAACAAATCCGGGATCATAGGATCATTCGCCCATTGGTCCACCTGGACAAACTGCACCACCTTGTCACGCGGCCCGTCCTGATGCAGCTGGGTTTGGGCATGCATATCCGTCGTCCCGACCGCCACCACCGGCGTCCGGCCGTAATACACGTCGCTGCCGCTGCGGTCGTACCGCTTGCCCAGCGACTCGGCCAAGAGCTGGACGTACCATTCCGCCGTCGATTTCAGGTAATCGCCATACGGCATAAACACCTCCGTCCAACAGCCATACTGTACCGCCGCCAGGTATTTCAGAACCGCGTTCCAGAGCGCCGGGTTCTTCCGCACATCCGGTATCCGGCAAACCTGGTCCATGCTTCGCGCCCCGGCCAGGAACCCTTCAATATCGAAGCCGAAGCAGGTCCCCAGGAGCAGCCCCACTTCGGAAAAAACGCTGAACCGGCCGCCCACGCCGTCCGGCACGTCGAACACCGGCCAGCCCCGCTCCACCGCCAATTCCCCCAGCAAAGTCGGCTTCCCATCCACCGGCGGCCCCGTCACCACCGCTACCGATACTTCAAGGACCGGCGCCTGCATCCGCAGCGCCTCCAGCATGACCATGAACGTCGCCATCGTATCCAGCGTCGAGCCGGATTTGGAAATCACGATCAGCAGGACCCGATACGGCTCGCCCTTCCGGTCGCATACCGCCTGCGCCTCCGCCGTGAGCTGGGCCAAAAGTTCGCTCGTCCGGCGCGGATCCAGGTTGTTGCCGCTGAAATAACACTTCGGCCAGCCGCCGCGGGCCGCCGCGTCCATGTTGTTCCAGAATTCACCGCACTGCACGTCAAACAAAACCTTATTGCCGAGATACGAGCCGCCGATCCCGAACGACACCACCGCGTCCGTATGATGGCGCAGACTCTCGCCAAAAGAAAGCAAACGGCGCACCGAAGCCGGCGTATTCAAATTGCCCTCCTGCACATACGGCAGTTGGGTAAACAACACCGGTTCCGGAGCGCCGTCCTTCGACAGATGCCCCTCCACGACCCCCGTCGCCCGCATCCGTTCCACGGCGGCGTGGGCAGCGTCTATTTGGGCGGCAATGGATGCGACATCCGCTTCCGTCACCCGCCCTGGCCCGTACAAATTCGTAGTATCAAAGGCAAATCCCGAATCCAAACGCAATACCGTATCCATCTTACCGCCTCCTATGTTTTGTTGAGAACCCGACATGCTATCCAACGCTCCGTTCGTTTACCGCCGTTCCCAAGCCCAGGCGCTGCGGATGATCCGGTCCAGATCGCTATACACCGGCTTCCAGCCCAGCTCCTGCCGGATGCGGGCCGAAGACGCCACCAGCACAGCCGGATCGCCGGCCCGCCGTTCCGCCTCGCGTACAGGAAAATCGATGCCGGTCACTTCTTTTGCCTTCTCGATCACTTCCCGCACACTGAAGCCGTTTTCCGAACCCAGGTTGTAGACGCGCGATCCGCCGCCGTTCGAAAGGTGTTTCAACGCCAGCACATGCGCTGCCGCCAAATCCGTCACATGGATATAATCGCGGATGCAGGTTCCATCAGCCGTCGGATAATCGGTCCCATACACGTCGATCTGCGGCCGCCGTCCGTTGGCCGTACGCAAAATCAACGGGATCAGATGGGTCTCCGGATTGTGGTCTTCGCCGATCCCGCCCCCAATGAGCGCACCTGCCGCATTGAAATAACGCAGCGACACATAACACAAATCATAGGCCGCCGCAAAATCCTGCAGCATCCCTTCGATCACCAGCTTCGTCCGGCCATACACATTCGTCGGACAGTGCGGCATATCCTCTGTAATCGGCGACACCTCCGGCTCCCCGTACACGGCCGCTGTGGATGAGAACACGATCTGCTTCACGCCGCACTCCTGCATCGTTTCCAGCAAAGCCAGTGTTCCGGCCACATTGTTGCGGTAATACTTCGCCGGCTGGGTCATCGACTCGCCGACCAAACTGGAAGCGGCAAAATGGACCACCGCTTCGATTTCATGCTGGCGAAACGTTTCCGTCAGCTTCTTCCGATCCGCAATATCGCCTTTAATAAGCGTGACACCTTGAGGAACAGCCCAAAGATGCCCCGTGGATAGATTATCATAGACGGCGACCTTTTGTCCCGTCCTAAGCAATTCTCGCACCGTATGCGACCCGATGTACCCCGCGCCGCCCGTTACCAACACTGTCAAAAGAAATCCCTCCGCTCACTCTTCCCCGTTGATGATCTTCTTCAAATACGGCAGAAACCGTTCCCGCAGATCGGGCCGCTTCAGCGCAAACTCCACCGTCGCCTCCAGATAGCCCTGCTTGTCGCCGATATCATAACGACGGCCCTCAAATTCATACGCATACACCGGCCGCTTCTCCGCCAACTGCCGCAGACCGTCCGTCAACTGGATCTCATTGCCCCGACCCGGCGGTGTGTTTTCCAGGATATCGAAGATTTCCGGCTCGATAATGTACCGCCCCAGCACCGCCAGCCGCGACGGCGCCTCCTCCCGGTCCGGCTTTTCCACCAGATCGTCCGCCTGCCACAACCGCGACCGGATCAACGTCGGCTGGACAATCCCATAGCTCGACACCTTGTCCGAGGGAACCTCCTGCACGCCGAGCACCGTTCCCGGGTAAGAATCATATACGTTCATCAACTGTTTCAAGCACGGTACCGGTGAATCGACAATATCGTCCCCCAGCAGCACGGCAAACGGCTCGTTGCCGATAAACTGACGGGCGCACAGCACCGCATGCCCCAAACCCCGCGGCTCTTTTTGCCGTACGTAATGGATCGTAATATTCGAAAGTTCCGTTACCAGTTCAAGTAAATCGTATTTGCACTGTTCCTTTAGTGTCTGTTCCAATTCGACTGCGCGATCGAAATGATCTTCGATCGACCGTTTGTTACGACCGGTAATGATCAATATTTCCTCGATCCCAGACTGGATCGCTTCTTCGATAATATATTGAATTGCCGGTTTATCAACAATCGGCAGCATCTCCTTCGGCTGCGCCTTGGTCGCCGGCAGGAAACGTGTTCCCAATCCGGCCGCCGGAATCACTGCTTTTCTTACTCTATGCTCGTTCTGCATACCGCACCGCTTTTCGCAACGTTTCTTTCAGCAAATCCGAATCATTCATTTCCGAGTAAATGCGAACAATCGGCTCCGTTCCGGAAGCCCGGAAAATCACCCAGCCGCCTTCCAGCGTCAATTTCCAGCCGTCGGCCTCTTTCACCGACAACACCTTCAAACCGTCCAGTTCGACCGGCGGCATCGCCCTCAGCGCGGCAACCAGCCGTTCCTTTTGTTCTGCAGTCAAATGCAGGTCGGTCCGGTCATAGTAAAACCGGCCCACCTCCGCCATCAATTCGCCGAGCAGCATCCCCAGCGGTTTTCCATAGGCCGCCACAATCTCAATCAGCAGGAAGCCCAGCAAAATTCCGTCCCGCTCGGGAATATAGTTTTTCACCCCGATCCCGCCGGCTTCCTCGCCGCCGATCAGGATATCCTCACTCATCATCAATTGCGCCACATGTTTAAAGCCGACCGATGTTTCATACAGCTTCAGGCCGTATTTTCCCGCCACCCGCCGGATCAGTTCCGTCACCGCCAGGGTTTGGACCACACCGCCGCTCCAACCGCGCTTTTCCACCAGATACTTGATCAGCAAGGCCATGATCTGGTGGGCGTTGATAAACCGCCCCTTCTCATCCAGAGCCCCGATCCGGTCGCCATCACCATCGGTCGCCAGCGCCACCATTGGCCGATCGTGCAGAACCACCTCTTTCAGCGCTCCCAGATTTTTCATGACCGGCTCCGGACTGATGCCGCCAAACGAAGGATTGACACTGTTGCGCAGTTCCACTAAATCAAGTCCGTAACTCTTGGCCAATGCCGCACAGTAGCCGGCACCGGAACCATGCATACAGTCAAATACAATCTTGCCCCGCATGGATTTCAACACATCCGCGTCCAGCATGGCCCGCACGTGGTCCAGATACGCTTCCCTGGGCGAAAACAGTGTAATCGGCTCACTGTTCACCGGTGGCAAAACAGGAACTCCCGATGCTTCCCGCTTATCCACATACGTTTGCAATTCCGCCATCATTTCCGGCGAAGCCGAACCGCCGAACGACGCCTTGAATTTCAATCCGTTATATTCCGGTGGATTGTGGCTGGCAGTGATCACGATACCGCCCGCCGCCTGCCTGTCCATCACCTGCCAGGTCAGAGCCGGCGTCGGCAAAATACTGTCCGACAGCCAGACCTTCACACCCATCGACTGAATCACCGCCGCGCAGCTTTCCGCATACTGCCGGGATAGGAAACGGGCATCATAGCCGATCACCAACCCTTTGTCCGCTTCGCCCCGGTCCAGGATATAATCGGCAATCGCCGCCGCCACCAGACGAACATTGCTGAATGTATAGTCTTCACTGATAATTCCCCGCCAACCATCGGTACCAAATTGTATAGTCATGTCAGACCTCCCGTACTTTCGTTGTTACAATTTTCGCGATTTTGCACCTGTTTTCCTGCTCAAATGACAAGACAAATAGCCGGACACCCTCTCTCGCCCAGATTGTCTGCGCAGCAAGAAGATCTCCGGCTAATTTCCTCTTCAATTTGTCCTGGCTAGATTCGTATCATGGTATGAACCATAAGCTGAGGTCAAGCGATATGAATGAGCCATGGTTTCAAGGTCGATTTAACGACCTTGAAGCTTTAGAGCGAATTTAATTCGAGTCTTACAGTCTGTTGTCATGGTCTATCGACCGTGACTTACAGACTGTTGACGAGATGAGTCGAAGCGTTGGTTCATACCATGATATCTTAATGTTGATGCTGTGGATGCTGCATCTGTGTCATTTGCGGCATTTGGACCGGCCCAATTTCCGTCGTCAACGGGTAACCCTTGTCTTTCCAGGCTGGAACTCCACCAGGAACCATATATGCATCATAACCAACCATGCGCAGCGTATACGCCGCGAACGTTGCATTGCTGTCCACTGCACAAACGACATAGACAACCGTATCCGGATGAATCAGCGACATTTTTTCCACCAATGTCGGCAATGGAATACTCAGCGATCCTGGAATATGACCGGCCTCATACATGCCCTGCGGCCGCACATCCAGAATCAAAAGGCCCGGTGTCTGCGAGTCGTAAATCGATTTGAGATCTTCTAGTCCTACCCGGTAATAGGCCTTTTCCGGTGCCGCTTTCAAAATATCGTCCATCTTGGCCACCAGCATCGGACAAAGATGGCGTTCCTGCATCATCTTCATCATGTCCGTCATCGGCATCTGCCCATCGGGCATACATGGATTCGGCTGTCCCATCATGGGCTGGTGCTGATCACCGGCCATCATGCCCTGCTTCGGCTGATGTGCCATCGGCTGATCCGGCATAGCCGCCAGCGCCGTCCCCATTCCCAAGACCACCAACAAACAAGCCAGGGTAACAATAAACCATCGTTTATTCATGAAAATACCCCCTCTTCTTTTTTTGCAGGCCATCTCATTGTCAGGCTTACTTCTATTATGAAATAAAGAAGGGGGGGTTGTCATTATTTTTTTGAAAATTCTTTTTATTATATTCTCGTATAGGCGGTATACAGCGCCAGTATGCCCAAATATTCTCGGAACGCCGTCGCCGAATTTAATAAACTTCCAGCCGATGGCAGCAGCCTATGCCAGGAAAACTGCCGGTCTGCGTTCGTTTTAAAGTCCGCTGGACAAGCGATCGCCGCAATCCCGACGCTCTGGAAGATCTGCATCGAACGCTCCATGTGATAAGCCGACGTCACAATCACCGGCCTCTCGAAACCGTTTTCCGCCAAAATCGGCTTGCACAGCACCGCGCTCTGCTGCGTATTCAGGCTCTTGCTTTCCAGCAGGATGTGCTCTTCCGGCACACCCAGATCGAGCAAATTCCGCTTCACAATGGATGCCTCATCGCCAAACCCTTCATACAATTCACCGCCTGTGTACAAGACCGGCAGATTATACTTCAAAGAGAGACGGGCCGCCATCAACATCCGGTTGGCCGAGCTGCCGCCCAACTGGCCGGAACCATCAAGATCCGGCGTTCCATGCGTAGAGCCCCCGCCCAGTAGGACAATCACATCCCGACCTGCAAAATCCGCAGGAACCGTATAACGATCCTCCAATGAACCGATCAGCCAACCGCTGACCCAGCCGGTGGACAAGGCATACAACAACAAGGCCAGACAACACACCGCACCCGCGCCGGAACTCCCCCGGCGGCGAAGCCTACGGCTCAGCCAAAGAAGCCCGACCACAAAGCAGCCGGGTGGAAGAACAAAACTGTAGATGGCTTTGATGATATACAACAGCATGGCACTCACCTGTGTTTCCTCTCTGGCACTAAAATGGAATCAGGCATAGAACGAAATTACTTTTTTATTGGAAACCACAATACATATACGCCAATCTCAATAAAAGTTCCTGCCGCATCAATCAACACATCCAAAATTTGTACGGCGAGCCTCGAAATCATCGTCTTATGCAACAGTCTGCCGAATAATCAGCAAAATCGGCAATAGATAAATTCGAATGTCCTCTGCGTAATAACGTTTCATGTGAAATTTCTAGTCAATCACCGATTTGCGTTCTTAACCTGGCGATCGCCCGCTTCCTCAGGCCATGCGCCGCCTGCACACTGACCTGCAATTCACGGGCCACATCGGCCAGACCGGCTTCGCCGAGCAACGTGGCGGTAACAACCAGCCTTTGCTTGTCCGGCAGTTCCGCAATGGCTCGCCGGACGGAGGCCGCCATCAGGCCGTTCTCCACTTCCGCATCAATCCGGATCCCGGCATCATCTTCCGGCCGGCTTTCCTCCCAGAGGGTCTCCCGCTGCCAGCGCCGACGTTCCCGTTTAAACAAATTCCATACCCGGTACCGCACCCGGCTCTCGACATAACCGGCAAACGGCACGCCGCTGGCCGGATTATAGGTTTTGACTCCTTCCACCACGGCGAGCAGGCCTTCGGCCTTGGCATCTTCCCGGATGGATCGGAGATGGGCTTGTGCGGCCTGTTTGACAACCAATCCTTCAAACCGCCGGCAAATTTCCGCAAATGCTTCAGGTTTCCCCTGTTGAGCCTGGACGACCAATTGGGGTAGGTCGTCACCGTTGCATAGAATATACATTTTCCTCACCCTTGGTGAGGAACCGGTTCCTCGGTTATTCGCGCTAGGCTTACTGTAGCATGGCCCTGACCGGCAGCGCGAATGCCGTCCCAGCGCTGAGTCGGCGTAAAAGCGGGCGGCCAAATCTTAGGTCAGCGCAAAAATAGCCCGAACCATTTTGACCTAGGCTTCAGTCGACATGGTTCGGGTTATAGGTAGAACATTGGAAACGAGAAAGCGGTCACGGGGACGGTTCTCGCGACCGAAGCAGCGCAATGGGACCATGATTATTTCCATAAGCGGAAGATTAGCGAAAGCGGTGGAGCGTTGGATGTAATCATGGTTCCACCGTAGTATGGAGCCTTTTGGCCATCCAAACTGTTCCCTGACCGCAAAGAAATAGGCCTCCCATCATGCGACGAGAGGCCTGTTTCCTTTACAATTTTGCCGTTATTACTTTCGTCAAATCGCTAATGCTTGCTGTCAGCTCCGTGAGCCGGCTTTCGATACGCACCAGCAGGAACCCGGCGACGATCATCGGAAATCCGTAATTAGAGGCATAATTCATGATTTGTTCCATGGGCGGACTCCTTTTCCGGCGGTCTAGGCCAGAGCGGTTACTTCATGGCTGTTGATGCGCGCTTCTACGATCTGCACCAAATCACCGCCTGTGCTCGAAAAAATGTTCTTGGCAATGATGTCTTGCATCACTACCTGTGCCTGCGCCAGTGTCAAATCAGCACGGGGATCGACTAGGCTGAGAGTGACTTCTTTGCCGCTGGCGTTGCGGAAGACAAGTTCTAGAGTCTTGGTCATGGCAATTCCTCCCTTCTGTTTCCTGTCAGGCAAAGTAGGCCTAACTTACAGGAATTACTGGTTAATGAGGTTTCCTTCGTTGACGCGGGAAATGGTCGCTACCGGGTACGTTTGCAGGCCGCCCAGCCCTTGTCCTACAGCGTAGGCATCCGCGTCTGCGGCATCCACTTTCAAGTTGCGGAAATTGCACTGGCGGTAGACTGGGTTGCCGGCTGCGTTCAGTCCGGTTTGGACCTTCACTACGAAGCGGCTGGTTTGCGGTACATTGCTCACTGCCATATCGTCTCACCCCCTTTCACTCAGATACATTCCTCAAAACGGAATTGTTCAACGAGCTGGTCAATAATTTTTTCAGCAATGGGACAAAGAGACACCGCAGTCCCCAATTTTCACAATCCTTCGATCGACCTTTTTTCTTTCATCCAAGTCCATAAATTCTTCATTTCTTGCTCCTCTTTTCGTCTCCCACGGATACATTCCTATGGAAAAGCATAATCAATGCTGCGGACTCTTGACCGCACATGCTGCTGATCAGCGCCTTCTGAAAAACCGGAAATTATGGTATGATAAAAGTAACAACGGTACGATTATTGCAGTCAACAATCGGAGTGGGTTTTATGGGAAAAATGCTAAAAAAAGCAAAATAAGGATAATGTTCTACAACTATTTGTAAGCCTCTCAAGCATCGAATAGTAAATTATTGGAGGAATAGCGATGAAAACAGGATTGCTGGTCCCGTTTGACGGATCAAAGAATGCAATGGAAGCCTTGCGCCTGGCCATTACTTTGGCAAAAGCGCTGGGTGAGAAACTTCTCGTCTTGAATGTACAACCCGGTTTTCGCACCGTTCACACCAAGCTATTGTTCAGTGAAGATGAAATGCGGGAATACCAGGAACAACTCTTCCAGGAAGCCATCGAACCGATGAAGAAAGAACTGGACGTCTCCGGCGTCAACTATGAACTAAAACTGCGGATTGGCGATGCCCGCCAGCAGATCATCGCAGAGGCCAAAAACAACAATACCCGAATGATCGTGATGGGTTCCCGCGGCATGAACCCCATCCTCGGCGGAGTCCTGGGCAGTGTCAGCTATGGCGTTGTTAACGCAGCCGTCTGCCCTGTCACCATCGTTCCTCTAGCGTCGCCTCCGGAAACGAAAATGGCCTAAGGAAAAACAAGAAAGGAACGGCAGATAGGCGGAAATGCAAGGGGACGATTAGTCTCCTTCCTACTGGCAAAAACGTGACCATGATTATTTCCATAAGCGGAAGATTAGCGTAGTGGTGGAGCGTTGGATATAAGCATGGTCAAATCGTTGCATTGGAGCGCTTTGGTCATGAGAACCATCCCTTCCCGCGCAACTCCTCGCCTATCTCCCGACAACATAACACATGCTAACCGATCAACAAATCAAAGCGGAAGCGGCGCTAAACACCTCTTATTCCAGAGGTCTGGCCTGCTACCGCGCCGGCGACGTGAAAAAGCTGCGCTTTTTTCCGGATATTTCCGGTTTCGAAGCACGGGTAAAAGGCACCCGCTGGTACGACGTCGCGGTGGAATTCAATGAAAATCAAGAGATTGGTCATTATGACTGCACCTGCCCGGCTTACTACAGCTATGAAGGCGCCTGCAAACACATCATCGCCGTGATGAAAGCCATCCAAAACAACTGGCATCATTATTTTAGGCCCCTCCCGGCATCTCCGCCCTCCCTGCCGGCCAGCGCGCTCCGCGACCGTTTCGCGCCGGCCGGGACATCGCCCGGAACGTCTCCGGCAAAAAATCTGCCCCCTGCGTTGCCGTTCACCCCGGAAGCGCAAAACCTGCTGGCTTTTTTCAAGCATGCAGGGGCTGCAGCGGAACCGCCTGCCAAAACCATGATTCGTCTGCAGCCCCTGTACTGTTTGGACGAAACCGGCTATCGCAAAGAACATTGGCTGGAATTTTCCATCGGCACCGACCGCCTGTACGTGGTGAAAGATATTCCCCAATTGCTGACGGCTTGGCAGGACGGCCAGAGCCTGGTGTTCGGCAAAAACTTCACCTTGCAGCCGCAGTCTATGGCGTTCGATGAGCCTTCCGCCGCTTTGGCATCCATGCTGGAGCGGATTTTTCTTGATGAACAGCAGCGCTCTGGCTGGAGCTTGTCCCCGGCTTCCAGCCGGGTCTTTGGCGAGCCCCGGCGCTTGCGTCTGACCGATTCCCATTTACTGCTGTTTTTCACCCTCATGGCCGCTCATTCGTTTGACGCCCAAATCAACGGCCAACGCTTCGAAAACCTGACGATCGTCGAAGGCCGTCCGCCGCTGGCCCTCACAGTCAACGCGGTTTCCGGCGGCCTGCATTGCAGCTTGCAGGCACCGCCGGGGAGCTGGCATGGCTTGGATGCGCAATTCCGCTATTTATTCCATGCCGGGACGATCTATAAGACGGATCCTGATTTTTCCCAACAGGTCCGGCCGCTGCTTCATTGTTTTACGGCCGGAAAACCCTCTGTCCTGCCCATTCCCGACGAGGCGGTATCGGATTTTGTGTCCGGGACGCTGCCGGCGCTGGAAAGCATTGCTGCGATCGAAGTGGAGCCATCTGTGTATGACCGGTTTTACAAAGAGCCGCTGGAAAAGCGCGTGTATCTGGACAAATTCGGCGAAGGCATCAGCGCGCGGGTCGAGTTTCATTACGGATCGGTCGCCGTCGATCCACTGTCCGGCGCTTCCGCCAATGACGAAGCATTGCAGGGAAAATGGCTGCTGCGGTCGACCGTGGAAGAAAACCAGTTGCTGGCTTTGTTCCGCCGCCACGAGTTTGCCCCGCTTGGCAATACGTTGGCCCAGACGAATGAGGAAGCTGCTTTTTCCTTTCTGGATGAAACGTTGCCACAAGTGCAGGAAATCGCCGAAGTCTATTATTCCGACGCCCTAAAATCCGGCTGCATCCGGCAGCCTGCCAAAATCAGCGCCGCGGTGCGCCTCGATGCCGAACAGGACCTGCTCGATTTCTCCCTGCAGTATGAAGGCGCCTCCACCAAAGAACTGCTGGAGCTGCTGGCTTCGTACAAAATAAAAAAACGCTATCACCGTCTACGGGACGGAACGTTTATTTCCCTCGATTCCGCCGAATTCCGGGCGGCCGCCGATTTGATCGAACAGCTCGGGCTGAAACCGGCCGAAGTGGAAAAACAGCGGGCGACGCTGCCGAAGTACCGGGCTTTATTTCTCGACAGCCTGGCACGGGAGAGCGGGGACTTTTCCCTCGAACGCAACGGCGCATTCAAGCAGATGGTGCAGGATATCCGGGAACCGCATGACGTCGAGTACTCGCTTCCCGCCGGAATACAGGGCAAGCTGCGCGATTACCAGAAAACAGGCTTCAAGTGGCTGAAATCGCTGGCCCATTACGGCCTGGGCGGGATCCTGGCGGACGACATGGGCTTGGGCAAGACACTGCAGGTGCTGACTTTTCTCTTATCGGAAAAAGGGGCGCTGCCGGAGCCGTCGATTGTCATTGCGCCGACCTCGCTGGTCTATAACTGGCAGGATGAGGTGGCCAAATTTGCGCCGGACCTCAAGGTGGTTGTCGTTTCGGGACTGCAGCGGGCTCGTTTCAGCCAGATGCAGGACATCGAGACGGCCGATCTGGTGGTCACCTCCTATGCGCTGATCAAACGGGATATCGCGTTGTACGAAGACATGAAATTCAAGTATTGCTTCATCGACGAGGCCCAGCATGTAAAGAACGCTAATACCCTGAACGCCAAGGCGGTAAAGCGGCTGAAGGCGAAATGCTATTTTGCCCTGACCGGGACGCCGATTGAAAATAGCCTGACCGAGCTGTGGTCGATTTTTGATTTTCTCATGCCGGGGTACCTGCGGTCGCACAAGACGTTCAGCAACCGGTTTGAGATCCCGATCGTCAAAAACAAAGAGGAAAAAGCGCTGCAGGAATTGAACCGGCATATCCGCCCGTTTATCCTGCGGCGCATGAAAAAAGCAGTTCTTAAAGAACTGCCGGAAAAAACGGAAATTAAAATGACGAACGACATGACCGCCGCGCAGGCCAAGCTGTACAGCGCCTGGCTGCAGCGCGCCCGCTCGGAATTCGAAGAAGAGGTACTATCCAACGGGTTTGAAAAGAGCCAGATCAAGATTTTGTCGCTGCTTACGCGGCTTCGGCAGCTGTGCTGCCATCCGTCGCTGTTTATCGAAGAATACCATGGCGGCAGCGGCAAGCTGAACCTGCTGACCGAACTGATCAGCGATGCCGTCAGCGGAAAGCACCGCATCCTGCTGTTTTCCCAGTTTACCGGCATGCTGGACCTGATCCGGCAGGAATTGTCGGCTTTAGAGATCCCGTACCATTACCTGGACGGCTCGACCAAGGCCGAGGAACGGATCCGGCTGGTGCACGCCTTCAACGGCGGCGAAAAGGACGTGTTCCTGATTTCGCTGAAAGCTGGCGGTACCGGCCTCAACCTGACCGGCGCAGACGTCGTCATCCATTACGACCCGTGGTGGAATCCGGCGGTCGAAGACCAGGCCACCGACCGCGCCTACCGGATCGGCCAAAAGAATCCGGTCCAGGTCTACAAATTGATCACCAAGGGTACGATCGAAGAGAAAATCTATCTCCTGCAGCAAAAGAAAAAGGAACTGATCGACACATTGATCCAGCCCGGCGAACACTTCCTCAGCAAAATGAGCGAAACCGAAATCCGCGACCTGTTTTGGAGTTAGGCTTGACTTATTTTGAAAATTGACTTATTTGGCGATCCAGGAAACAGTTCTGGTGACCACTGCGGATTTGTTTTGTGTCCGTACCTGTGTTGCTCATTTTACACTTTTTTTTGGTCATCAAATTTGTTAATATAAAGAGTGAGGAAGAACAGAAGAAACCCGAAAGAAGCTGATAAAATGACCAATGAGGAGTTTCAAACAGCAGTACTCTCGGAATTAAAAAGCTTAAATGGTCGATTTGACAACATGGAAAACCGTATGGACCGCATGGAAAGCCAGTTTGCCAATCTGGATAGCCGCATGGATCGCCTGGAAAGCCGGATGGAATGTTTGGAAGGCCAGACAAAAGAGAACACCGGCATCATCAAAGCCTTACTGCATCGTACAGAGGAACTGGATGCAAAATATGACAATCTTCTCAATACGACAGCGACAAAAGACTCTATTGCCAAGCTGGATACAAAAATAGATCGCATGGGCGCCGATATTACCTTTCTCATCCGAAAAACAGCAGAACACGAAGACGATATCCGCAACCTGAAATTAATAAAATAAGTTGATAGGAACAATGAACAATTGATGCAACTACAACAACCCAAAAATAACCCGCAAGAAAATCGTATTGCTTGGGGCCTGCTGGCCCTGGTCTTTGCTTACATGCTGGCCTTAAACGTCCTGATGCCCATGCACCGGGACGACTACGGCTACGCGCTGATCTGGGGCACGCTGGACCACTTCAACTCCTGGGGGGACGTATTTCAATCCCTTTACAACCACTATATGACGCACGGCGGACGGATGGTGGCCTATTTGGTGCTGGACGGCTCGTTATATCTGGGCAAACAATGGTACAATCCATTCATGGCCTTTTGCTACACGGCGCTGATGGTCTTGATGTACTGGCACTCCCAGCGGAAAATCTCGCTCCGCTTTAACCCGTACATTTTACTGGTCATTATTTTGTTCGCCTGGCTGGGCTTTCCGCACTTCGCGGAAGTCAACCTCTGGATGGCCGGCGCGACCGGTTACCTGTTTACCGCCGTACTGATCCTCGCTTTTCTGCTGCCGTACCATTTCGCACTTTTGCAAAAACCGGTATGGAGCGACAATATGCCGGCCGTGGTGGGAATGTTCCTCGGCGGCATCCTGGCCGGCTGGACGATTGAAAATACCGCTGTATCCATGACGCTGGCAACCGCCGGCTTTACCTTGTATTTTTATAAGAAGAAGTCCTTGCAAAAATGGATGGTTTCCGGACTGCTCGGCGCCATTGCCGGTACCGCCCTGCTCGTCCTGGCGCCCGGTAACTACGTCCGGGCTGCTGCATCCACTACCAAATTCATTTACCATGTTACGAATTTAATCGCCGCCGGAGTCGAAACCCTGTTTTACGTCTTGCCGATCGTCTTGTTCCTCGTCTTCGTCTGGCGGTATTTATTGCTGAACTATGCCAGGAAAAAAGGCATCCTGGCTGCCGGCCGGCAAAATGCCAAGAACACGCTCACCGTCTCGACCGTGTTGATGGCCGGAGTGATTGCCTTTTTGCTGGTATCGTATCTGAACGATAATTTCTTCTCCCAATGGCTCGGCAATGCGCTGTATAATCAGGTCGCCATACAGTTCGGCTTCGCGACCGCCAAATTAAAAGCACAACTGTTCAATACCATGTCCGGACTAGAAGAAATGTTTGTGTATCTCCTGACCGTCTCGTTTATCTTCCGCTATGCCTGTACGAAAGCAGGCTTGCGCAAAAAAGACATCAAAGCCATTTCCGCTGCGGTTTCCTGGCGCGAAATGCTGGCTGCTTATCCGGCCCTCTACCACGCAGCCGCCTGGATCGCGCTGGCAATCGTCAACCATTTCGTGATGGTCGCTTCGCCCCGGTTTCCGGCCCGCGCCTCTTATGGATCGGTCGCATTCCTGATCATCGGCGCCGCCAGCGTGTTTACCATCCCGGAAGTGCGGCAGTATTGGCTGGACAATGGGCGTAAAAAAATCCTGATCGGCCTGATCAGTTTCATTCTGGTTCCGATGGCGGCGGCAACCCTGTACCAACATGCGGTGATCCACCGCGAAGACGGCCAGCGGATGGCCTATGTCGCCCAAATGGCCGCCCAAGGCCTCACCCGCCTTGAAGTGGAACCGGTCTCGATTAAAAACAGGGTGCTGCGGCACGTGTATTTTGAAGATCTGGACAACCGGGTCTCGAAGTCGCATCTCTGCGATTACTACCGTCTGGAAGACATCCAACTAAAGGGAAAGTAGACAACGGTAAAGCGTTGAATTGTTAAACTTGCGAATACCAGAACTGCTAGGCTCATGAGCAGAAGGATACTATCCATAAGCGAAGGTCAAGCGACAGAGTCGAAGCGTTGGATAGTATCCTTCTGCTCTCGATAAGAAACGAGGGTCCTGCTAAAAACATTCACGGTTTTCAGCAGGACCCTTTTCATTTACCTAGCATCCTTGAACGACACCAGTTGGATTTCTTTTTCCTTAACCAGACTAAGCACCCGGCTGCTCAACACTGCTGCCAGTTCTTCTTCAAACGGATGCGCCCAGCCGCACTCCGTGCTGAGAACATGGTCGTCATCGCCGGGATGGACCATCACTTCGCTGACGCCGTCCGGCAGGTTGCGGACAACATTTACCAGGCACTCTTCCCGCAGGCTGCCGCCCGCTACGATCCCAAAAAAGTGGTCGGGAACGCGAAAGCCGCGTTTGCGGGCCTTGGCTCTTGCCAGCCGGGCCAGAAACACCAGCCCGGCGCGCTTGATAAACTGGCCCGGTTGCTGGGGATAGCCGCCGGTAAACCCGAGCGGCACAACCGGAGTCCGCAGGGCCGTAATGTTATACTGTTCAGCCAAATCCAGGACAATCTCGATCACGCCCGGCAGTACATGCAAATGCTGGTGGCTGTCGATATGTGTGATCGGCAGGCCGCTGGCGGCAATTTTCTTCATTTGCGCCGTCAATTCCGTGCGCACATCCTCCAGCTTGATCCGGCCCCGTAAAAACCGGGGCAAAAATTGCGGATATTCCTGAAACAGGCGTCCCTTCTCATCAACCAGCGACGGGATCTTCGCCGGATCCATTACCGGTTTTTCACCAATCAACGTCAGATGAACGCCAATCCCCAAGTCCGGATGAGCAGCGGCCCTTGCAACCGCATCGTCAAACGCTTCGCCGCCCGGCATCAAAGAGGCGCTGGTGATGCAACCGGCTTCATACCCCTGTATGATGGCCCGGTTGACCGATATGTGACGCCCAAAATCGTCGGCATTTACAATTAATTTCTTCATATTCTCTCCTTTATAAGCCGTTAGCCGGTGCGATCAGGTGACCAAGGGGACGGTTAGTCTCCTTCTATCGGCAGAAACGGGACCATGATTATTTCCATAAGCGGAAGATTAGTGGTAACGGTGAAGCGTTGGATGTAATCATGGTCCCGCGAACCATCCCCTTGGCCGCAAAGCTCTGGATAATATCCGTCTGACTATTCTCGAAACTACTCACCAGTCTTCAGTCGCAACCGGAAGATCACATACTTGCTGGCGATATAGTTGAACACCGCCACAATCCCGCTGGCGATGATCTTGGATACGGCGTCATACACGCCCAGCCACTCCACCAGCACAATAATCGAAAAAATATCGACAAAATAGGACAACCCCCGGAAAAACAGAAAGCCGGACGCCTCCTTCACCAGCACCGATCTGTTCGTCTCTTCGCTTTTGAATACAAACAGCTTATTCGTAATAAACGCGAACACCACCGCCAAAATCCAGGCCAGTGACGCCGACACTTTATAATCCAGATGCATGAGCTTCGTAAAACCCATATAGCTCACAAAATTCACAACCGTTGTCAGGATGCCGAACAAGATATATGCTCCGGTTTCCCCTTGTACTAACTTTTTCAATCGTCCTTCACTCCATCAGCCCGAACTCCGCGGCTTCCTTCGCGGTACAATACCCTCTTGCCGTTGTACTCATTCACCAGATATAGCGGCCGCCGTTTCGTCTCGTTGAATACCCGTCCCAAATATTCGCCAATGATCCCGAGGAAAATCAGCTGGATTCCGCCGAGAAACAGAATTACCGTGATCAGGGTCGGGTAGCCCTGTACCGGATCACCGAACATGAGCGTGTTGAAAATAATCACTGCCATATAGGCGAACGCAAAAAAGGAAACGATAACACCAACCACTGAAGACAGCCGCAGCGGCAGTGTCGTAAAGGAGGTAATCCCCTCAATAGCCAGATTGATGAGGCCCAACAGTCCCCATTTCGTTTCGCCGGCCGCCCGTTCCGCCGAATCAAACAAAATTTCTTTTTTCGTATAGCCGACCCAGCTAAACAAGCCTTTGGTATAGCGCTGGGTCTCGCGCATCAGCTTGATCGCCTCCACGCACCGCCGATCCAACAGCCGGAAATCACCCACGTTTTCCTGGATTTTGATCGTCGTAATTTTTTGCAAAAACCGGTAAAACGTATTGGCAGCCCAGCGCCGCAGAAAATGTTCCCCGGTCCGTTTTCTCCGCTTGGCGCTGACATCGTCATAACCCTGCTGCCAATAGGAGATCATTTCCGGGATCATCTCCGGCGGATGCTGCAAGTCGGCATCCATGATGATCACGGCATCACCGGTCGCGTAATCCAGCCCGGCGATCATGGCCAGTTCCTTGCCAAAATTGCGCGACAGGTCAAGGTACGAGATCCGTGGGTCCGTCTTGGCCAACGACTTGATGATCGCCACCGTATTGTCGCAGCTGCCGTCATTGACGAACAAGACTTCAAAATCGCAGTCGCTGATCCCATTGATTGCAGCCATAAGCCGCTCCCACAGTTGCCCGATGACGGCTTGTTCATTATAGCACGGTATGAGAACCGTTATTTTGCTCACTTATTTCACCCTTTCCAGTAAACCGGTCAACATTAAATATATTACGACATTATAACATATCATAGCATATTTTCCGGATAAAATAAAAAGAACGGCATCAAAATCCGTTCTAATTACAATATTCACCAAAACAGTCATTCTGAACTCATTCTACTATAGCAGAACCAATCAAAGATGGTTTTCAGCCAGCCATTTTCCGACGTGCATCATGTACATTTTATTGATTGTCTGTAATTCATGCACTATCTGCTCATTTTCTCTTTTCATTTTTTGAAGATTGCGCAAAGCCTCTTGCGTCTTGTCAAATAGGCGCCGTTCGAAGCCCTTTAAGTTCGTTTCTACTACCCTATTTGCCAAGCCAATATCTTCGTACAATTTTCTATGCTTATGGTAACTAACAATACCAATGGTAGGCGTCCCCACCGCAATTGAACAGATATTTGAATGGTACCGCATTCCCAGCGTTAAATCACTTTTCTTATACAAATCAATGGAATAACCCCCATCAGTTACCGTTCCATTTAAACACGGGGCAACCGAAACCATCGTTCTCAGATAAACATCTTTTATTTTCCGAAACACTCGTGACATGATTTCATAGTCTTTCAGAATATGGGGCACAAACACAAAATGAATGTCCTTTTCGGTTTCTAGTATTGTATTGACATACGAACTAAAGCCTTCTACAAATTCTTCTTCGGAAATGTGACTGGGTGAATTTTGCGGAGTATACCGAATTTCCGGCATGTCGCCTGCAATATTGACTGCTATAATCCTTTTATTTTCTGGAATTTCCGGATGGTGATATTCTTTTGGACTGACAAAAAATCCACCATCCGGTATTTTCATTATTTTGTCGGTAATCTCTTTATCATAGTATTTTTGCAATATCTGCATCGAACCATCGTTTCTTACCGTTACGATATATTTACTCGAATTAGTAATTGTATGCAAAAAATTCCCAAACTTATTTCGAGTGCTTTGTGAAATACCTTTGCCATCATCCACTCCTAAGCAATTAAATAAAATAGGCGGATTGATTTGGGCCAAGATTTCATCAGAAATATCAATCGTTGTCCCGGTCGCCGAATAATCCCAAGCAAGCTCAAAAAAATTCCCTCCGCCAATAATAATTAGGTCAAACGTATTGGCATACTTCACAAAATTCTCATCAAATTTCCTTAAGCCCCACGATTTGTAAAATTCCCTAATCTCAAGATTCGTATAATTCACTTTTCTTCCAGTTTCTCGCGCAAGTGAAGTCCGGAACCCATTATGATTTGCAGCATCTCCAATATTTCCATTAAAGCTTGCGATGTGTAATGCCTCAATGCAGTTCTTTCTCATACGTAAACTTCCTTTATTGTCAGTTATTCATTGATCCCGCTAAAATCACCATAAATTATCACAGTCTGCAAAATAAGAGAAAATCTTTTACGGTGTAGCAGCCGCTTCTTCTAAATATAACTCCGCAATCTTTAAATCTATCGGTTCATCAATATCAATCGAATGCAGCCGATCCATGATGTAACCAAATTGATTGTCATTAAAACTGGTGTTGCTATCGAGGTCGGCAATGTAATTAATGTAGATGGCGCCATTCACCTTATAGTATTTCGGCATATCCTGCCTTCGTACCGTACTGTTCAATTTTAGCAGGGGAGCTACCTGCATTCTGTTGTCAATCGTTCTCAATAGAATCGGATGTTCTTCGACTTCACAAATGCTGACCAGGCTTGCATAATTATTTTTTATAAAACTTTCGATGGCTTCATCAATTTCAGCAGTCGTTCTGAGTGGTTGCGTTGGCTGCAAAAGCAACAAAATATCGTATTGTTCATTCCGTCTATCAAGCTCTTCAATTGCATGAAGTACTGCATCTACCGTCTTGGAAGTGTCCAATGCCAGATAGTCCGGCCGCATAAATGGTACTCTGGCGCCATATTGGCTGGAAACAGCAGCAATTTTTTCACTGTCCGTCGTAACAACCACGGAATCAACATATTTGCTGTTTAGCGCGGATCTGATTGTATGCGCAATAAGCGGCAAACCAGCAAGCAATTTAATATTTTTATCCTTGATTCCTTTGCTGTTCCCCCGAGCCGGTACTAACGCTAAAATCCTCTTATTCTCAATCATTAAATGTCACCTAAATCAATAAATTTTTTCTGAATATCAATTTCCCATATATTTTTCGTTTTTATGATTTTCAGAAACTCTTCCGTGCTGTTTCCCTGTCCGAACATTGTAGTTGCCGTTCTATATTGCGCAACACGATTGATCGCAGACAAAATTTCCGGAACTTCTTCCCGGACAGATTGAATATTTCGCAGTTCTGCCAATTTATACCGTCCATACTGCCTGGTTCCGATATCGATAGAGGGTGTCCCGTAGATACAAGCTTCACGCACTCCTGCACTGGAATTGCCAATAATAAAATCAGCATTTTTAAGCAACGTTAAAAAGTACTCAAATCGCAAGGACGGGTAGACCTTGAATCTGGGATTATGCTCCAGTTGCTTGAGTTCATTAATGATGATTTCCGATCCGGTGTCATTGTTCGGATATACAACAATGTAATTTTTTTGTGATTGCATTAATGCTTCCAAAACAATTTTTATGTTCCGGCCGATTAGATGGTTTTCTGTTGTCACAGGATGGTACATAAATAACGCATAATTATCAAACGGTATTTCGTAATATTCTTTTACCTGCATAATTTCAGGTAAACTTACAGACAACATGACATCAATGTCAGGCGAGCCGATGACAAAGATGTTTTCCTTCTTTTCACCCAGTTGAATGAGCCGCACCTTTGCTTCCTCGTTCGAAACAAAATGCAAGTGGGCAAACTTCGATACGGCATGCCGTATGGATTCGTCTATCGTTCCTGAAACTTCTCCGCCTTCAATATGCGCTACGATGATGTTATTCAGCGCCCCGACAATAGCACCCGCCAACGCATCGATCCTGTCGCCATGGACCACGATCATATCCGGTCTTTTTTTATTGATATACCCACTCAGGTAACAGATTGTATTACCTAAATTAATGCTCATACTTTTGGTGGGTTCCAGTCCATAAGCAACATAAACATTTTTATAGTGATCCTTCAATACCTCGTTATACGTATTGCCAAATCGTTCAATTAAATGCATACCGGAAACATATATATATGCTTCAAAAGCCTCGCTATCATCTACACAGCGAATCAACGGTTTGATTTTTCCATAATCGGCTCTGGTTCCCGTAATAAATAAAATCTTTTTTTTCTCAATCATGGCTCAAAGTCCTGTATCATATCATAATCAAGATGTTGGTCTTTTTCAATGTCACAGGTAGCAATTTTCCCTAACACTTCATTATATCTCTCAGCCAAAATTTTCCCCGTCCCGGGCCGTTTCACCCAAATATTCTCTTTTGTGTATGTGTCGCCTTTTTTTATGTCTTTGATTGCCACTACAGTAGCAAATGCGAAATCAATAGTAATTTGTTCTTCTTGGGCAGCCGTTTTACTGCCGCCCAGCATGTCCGGGACTTCATTGGCAGCTTGCAGAAGCTTTCTCAATTCGTTTTCGTCCATGGAACAAACAATATCCGGTCCCTCTCTATCCATATGATCCGTAAAATGTCTCTCCACCAGGGTTGCACCCAAGGCAATCGCAGCAATACAGGCATTATTATTCAACGTATGATCAGACAACCCAACCGGAACATCCGGAAATTCCCGCATAAGTTCCTGCATAGCACCTAGACGAACAAGCCTGGGGGCGGTTGGATACAGGTTAGTGGTATGCATAAGAGCATACGCTACACCTTTTTTTTCAAGAACATCTACCGCTTTGGCAACGCTTCGTATATCGTTCATCCCGGTGGAGACAATCATCGGTTTTCCAAAAGAAGCAATGTGCTCCAGCAAAGGCAAGTTGTTCATTTCACCCGATCCGATTTTATAAGCCGCTACGCCAAATTTCTCCAGCCGGTCCGCTGCGGCTCGGGAAAAGGGGGTACTCAAAAATAGTAAGCCCAACCCCTGCGTATAGCGCATGAGCTCAAATTCTTCTTCTTCATTCAGCGCGCAACGGCTCATGATCTCATAAATGGATACATCGGCATTGCCCGGTATAATTTTTTTTGCTGACGCACTCATCTCATCTTCCACGATGTGGGTCTGGTGCTTTATCAATTTTGCGCCGGCTCGAGCAGCTGCGGCGACCATTTCTTTTGCTACTTTCAGGTTTCCTTCATGATTAATTCCAATATCAGGAATAACCAACGGTTTGTATCCTTCACCAACGCCGATATCACCTATAAAAAAGCTCTTTTTCCCCATAGTCATTCCTCCGATCTATTTTTCATGCTTTGTTTTTGTTTTTGTACCTAAAAACGCTATAAAGCAACCACGTCTTCTTGAACTTGCCAGGCAACGTTCTAGTCCGTCAAATATTTTTGCATCTCATTTATAGTCGCAGGTATTTTTACACCTGATTTTTGCATATTCATTTTGAGAATTGAATATTTGTCCAATGCAGTTTCATCTAAGCCAATGAGGTGTAAGGTGCTTAGCAAAACCAGTCCTTGATTTTGTGAAAAAACTTCTGCATATAACATTGCCGACGATCCAAAACTAATTAAATATTTAATCGTACTGTATTTTTGCAAGATAATTTCTATTGGTTCATACGTTTCAAAAAACTGCATACCGGGAACTTCTCTACTGTATTTTTCAAGTTTATCAGCGTGTTCCGCCGGATGAGGTTTGTATAGTAATTTCATATTTCTTTTGGAAAGCATTTTTTGTATCTCAGACAACAACTTAATTTCCGTCTCGGCACTGATGACTTTTTGATCAACCTGCTTATTGCCTAAATATAAGGCAACTTCTCCTTGTTCCAACGCCTTGTATTCATCCATCATCGGGGTCAGTCTCTGCAATGCCAAGGTAATGGCCGATTTTTGGATTGCTATTGGATCCGGAGAAAATCGTTCCAACAACTGCGGCTTATACAGATAGTCTGCCGTTCCCGCTTTGGCAGAGCCGATACTGTCAAAATTATACACCATATCCGATTTTAGACCTACGATACAGCGCAATATTTTCAGCAAAACAAGTTCAGAAATTTTTGATGTCCATTTGCGTTTTTTCAGAAAGTAAGAGGCGCTTCCTTCATCAAACCGAATATACTTGGTATTTCTGACTAATTCAACCGCTAATTGATTGCCTAACATTTTATCGTTAGCCAAATACACTTGATCAATAGTTCCCTCCAACAGCAACTTGGTTCGATACTCATCCAACAGATTCTTTAAACCCTTCTTTTTTATTTCTTGTTTAATATATCGTTTGTCAATAACAGTGATCCTTGACCAAATACCCGGATCACTTGCCATTTTAGCGAGGCATTTGCTCTTTCCCCAAGCAGGATATCCTTTCGGGGTAAGCAACAGTAACTGGTTCTTCATTCCTGCCGTAACTGAATTGGCCAAAATGTAGGCCGTCAGCATATGCAGCGGCGTATTTACAATATATAAGTTATTCAATCTTACTAACCCCCTGCGCTGCAAAAATAGTTTTGGCCATTATTTATGATAATTCATTTTCTGCCGGTTGTCTTCCGTTTTTTTCATGTTTGCGTTATTTATTATACTGCTATCGAATGGTTGCAACAAGCGCAAATCTATTTACAGGTTCTCCGTTGTTATGAAAACGAGTCGTTGCACATCGCGCTTTAATTCTGCAGGATGGAGCCATTCCTGAACCATGAACCGCAATATTCTTTCATCAGTTACATCAACATCACTCCGCTTAATGCGAACTATGTACTCGGGAGACTTTTGTTGATAGCTGCTCAGCAGGTATTGGTCCTTCCGCCGAAAGTGAACTCCGTCAACTTCCGCTTTGCCATGATAAAACTTTTCATAGTTTAATCCCAATCGCCGTTCATCACCAAAAGCCTGTTTCATAAAGGCCACATATTCATAAAACCTGTAATTTCGCTTGAAAACATTGAGGTCAGTCGTATTGTCTTGAAACAAAAACGTGGTGTGTTCCTGAAGCACCGGACTATTTCTTACGTTTTCAATTACGGCAAGCTGCTTGTACCAATCTTTTTCATAATCCATATAAATTCGACCATTCATTGCGATGAAAGTAACGGTCAATACGGCCAACATTACTTTACGAATTTTTTCTTTTTCTTTTATTATCTCAAAGCGGTTGATTAACAATCTTGTTCCATACGTCAAAATCATAGCCACACTAAGCGGTATTAAGAGCTGATGACGGGTAGAGTGGAAATCAAGAGTAGGAAAGTTGCCAACTGCAAAATAAGGAAAAACTGCAACAAAGAAACAGCCGATTCCCAATGCTAAAAACCGCCTGTCATAAATTAATTCTTTACCCGCATATTTTTGTGAAAATCGATACAAGAAATAAATCAAACAGATCATCAATGTAGGCGCAGGCCAAAACAATACAGCTCGATCAGTAGCAAGCACAACCGATCCATAAAAAGAACCAATTGCCAAGATAGGAGATCCTATAATATTCATGATACTGAAGCTATTGTACCCGGCATACATGCCGTAAGGAACTAAAAATGTTTGTTTGACGCCCCAGTAAACCAGGGGAAGAAACAGTACATCCAGATAGAAGATGCACTTTGTCAGCAATAATTTTACATTGGTAATAGCAATCTGTTCAATATATAGAATATAAAATAACAGCAACACGTAAAAAACAAGTAACGAATTCGTCGTAAAGCTGATAAAAAATAAAATGAGGGAAATAATTCGAAGAACACTGTTTCTTCCATTAAGATATTTGGCGAACAGCAGAAATGCGAAAAAAAACAGTCCATACGAAAATGCGTACTGAAAAACTGAGTATACCACTCTATTCAGGTTACACGGAAAAACCGTAAAAATGATAACCACGAACAACCGTGCTTCGTCGTCCATCTCACGGATATTTTTTAATATTCCATTCAGAGACAGCGATGCCAGCAAAAAAGAAAAAAATACGATTCCATGAACTAGCGTAATCCCGTTTGGCAACGAGAAAATATAATTGCCGATATAACCTGCCCACGGTGCGCCAATTTGCTTTCCTGCCTCAAGCAATAGATTGGGATCAAGCTTATACCATAGCCAATCATCCCAATACAGCCCCTTGTTGAAGAAAATCAGGCCATGTGCCAAGGTATAAATACCAATAATCCAGAACACAATTGGATCAAAAATACATTTTTTCATAAAATCCCCTGTCTGCTTCATTTGATTGTATTTCATTTTTAAGTTTTCTTAACTTAAAATGGGTGTTCATAGTCTGGAGTTAAAAAGTATTCGTTAACTATCTTGGTTTTAGTTTTGCTGAATATTGATTTTGTTTCCCATGCTATCATTATAACTTAGTTGTATTGACCCCCTAGTTTCTGCATAGGTTGTCAGAATAAATTAGCCACTAGAACTCATACAATCTTAATTTCTTGAGTCCTTGCAATGGCTGGCTCTGGTATCCTAAAGATTGATGAGGACGATCCATATTGTAATGTTTCTCGCACAACCATCACAGTAGTTTGACACACTTTCTTTTTTCTTGCTTTGGTTGTTAGTAGAAGCTGCGACGCGCAACGCCGAACCACTTGCAAGATGTAGTGGTCGGAACCATAATCCCTTGTTTTTTGTAATCGACTGCGAAGCCTTTAGTCTTTCGACTCCGAACCCGACAGGCGGGAGAGCTTTTTTAGAAGATCGTTTTGCGGACCAGTTCGCCAACTTTCGCACGAAGATCTTTGATTTCAGTTTCATATTGTGGTTCAATATCCTTAGGTCGTTGGTTTTCCATTTCTGCCATTGCGTCGACCACCCAGGTTTCGATCTCATTGATCGTCAGGTCATACGTTCTTGTTGCTTGTGCTGCAGTCGTATTTCCACGAATGATGTCAAGAACAGAATAATCCGAACCAATTTACACCACCAGTCCGGTTTGTATGAACCACCGTTCCGGAATGATGGCTTCGCCACACCAGTATATTCAAAGAAGCAAAGCATCTTTTCTTTTCGCAGTTCACCCACGATTTTCTATTTCTTCTTGCAATTGTTCTTTTTCCATCTTCATCATCCCCCTTACGCACAATGATGTGCGCAGAAACCAGGGGGACAATACACCAATTAGCTGCCCCCAAATTTGGACAAAAAGAACTTCGAGCTTATTTTCCAAGTTCATCAAGAAAAATTGCATGGAAATCATGCACCCTGCCATCTCTTTCAAGCGAGCAAAAATCCGAGCCAGGCTATACTTGCGTTTACCGTCCCAAATTTACTTCCGACGCATTGCGTTGTCTGGCATCCAGACATTTGCGGCTTTACGCATTGCACTGTTAGCAAGTGGTTTGCCCAACCGCGATCCGCTGAGACGGATCCCATGCTCTTTGCAATACGATAGGTTTTCCCAATTGCGATAATCCGATCGAGCAATACCGTTTCCGGATAACAACTATGTCGCTATGCTATAACGTTCAATAGTTTCCTAAAATGTCTTAACTTCGTTGTATGAATCCTACGATAGATTTTCAATGCGGCTGTACCCATTTTACAAACTAATTGCTACCTTGGTTCCAAACTCAACGGCGGGCCCGGCTTTGCCCCAGACAATCGGCCGGATATACGGCTGAGAAAGGTTTACAATCCGATCGCTAACTCTGTAACTGCGAGATTGATACATCTGCTTTTGCTGAGCGAATGGTCGAAAGCAACCTGATTTGTAGCTGCGCCAGTCTGCGAGACCATCGAGTTGTTATTCGGAGATCTGTTCCAACACACGCTCCACAATCTTCAGATTTCGTTTTACATATTGCAATGTTTTTTCAACTTTTTACGGATCTGTTTCTTGCAGAGACTGCTTTATTAGGTAAGGGTCAAATAGACTTTTCTGGCTGTTTCACGGTAAGTTCGTGGTCTTCTCTGCTGTTCGGTGTTTGGTTATGCCTATTCTTGTTAATTCAGACCGGCGTTCCTGCATTATCCGACCATCATTCTTTTCTTATCCGTCCAAAGACCTGCACCTAATGAATGGAATGTAATGTAATATAAATTATTTATTCTTTGGTTAGATAAACTAACTAGATGCTTAACAAAGAATATTAGTATAAATATTTTCTTTTATAGACACTAATTAGATATCCTTTATCGATTATCTCATAGTCGGGTTTTATTTGAACAAATAATTCTTTCAGTAAATTCAGCTCTTGCACTCTGCTTACTGATTGACGATGCACATAACGGTAATCCCGAGATTGCCTTGCAATAATTGGAGCTTCTACAGAAACAATGTCCTGGTTTAAATTTCTCTCAATATCACTGTCCACAAAAATATAAATTGGTTTTTTTCTCTTTATTGTGTCTATACACATTTGCATTTCTTTATTCGTTATTAAAAACTTCGATACATCTAAGAAAGGCAAATCATTATATCGATTTGATAAAAGTGGTAGAATTGTATCATACTTCGAGATTAAACATATATTGTTATTTGGTGAATATTTATGTATTTTATTAACTGCATCATAAAAATATTTCGGGTTAGCAGTAGAAACTACATGCATACTGTCAAAAGTCCATTCATAGTTGACATGAGTCGTAAAGACTTGCTCAAATTCTCGCTTAGAGTGGTAATAATGACTAACGGCTGGAATATACGTAATAAATGCTAAAAAAAGTAATCCCGCGATTATGCTTTTGTTATATTTTTGAAATACGTCTAGATTTTCAATGGCTAACTTTATAAATAACACTATTAACAATGCTATTATCGATCCGATACCAAATAAATGTGGCTTTTGACCTGTCCATAAATAATAGATAAACATCCCTTGTGCATATATTAACAATAATAATGCAATATATCTTTCAGCATCGTTACTTTTTTTAGCAATTGCAAACGTTAAATAACCCAAAACGATTATCACAAAGGTTGCATACTGCTTTCTTATATTTACAGGATATCCAATTAAACCATTAATATAGTAACTGGACATATAATCAGGTCCAACTTTCCCGTATAAATAACAAAAGATTCCTGAGATTAGAATTATCGGAACCCAAATTATAAGTTTTTTAAAGTCGTTTTTATTGTAAAAATAAGTAAATACCGCAACAGATAAAGCAACAAACCCAAAGAGCCCCATTTGTGAATTATTTAAAATTCCTATTAAAGAGAATAAAAATGATATTGCCATATATAATATTTTTTGAGTTTTAAAAAATTTAAAAATAAACCACATTATAATTATATCAAAAAAATGTCTAATAGGATTTTCACCTGGTTCTAAATATATGCTATAAAATCCCATATTATTAAGTGCTGAAAACGCCAGTAATAAAAGTATTAGAATATATTCTTTCTTTCTAAACAACTGAATTGCAAACGCAATATAAATTCCATAATAAATATAATATACAGAATTCCAATAATGGAAATACTTTTCGAACGTAATTCCCCCAGTAAAGCTCATTAGTGACTTTATTATGATTACATTTAACCAACCGTACTGCATAAATATATTATCTAAGCTGCTCCCAAGAGCATATGCATTTATTGGACCTAAAACAAAATTATGATGATGCAACAACCATCTATTTAAAATTTGTTCATTAAATTCATAACGATTATTTTCCAAAAATTGTTTGACATTGCCATCAATAGGTTGTTTTTGGCGTAACTTAGAAAAATAATAATAATTATTGAGATATAAATTTTCGATCTCTTTCTTATCATTATTATCAGACATAATTCCCAATAATAATGTATAGTCATCTAGGCTAATTTCGTCATTAGCACATAACGCATTTATAGAAAAATTATAATAAAATTTTTCCTTATGACCTTTTTCATTGAGAAATTGAGCTAAAGCAGGAGTTAACGAAACTTTTGCATATGTTCCTTCTTCAGGTACAGAATTATTTCCATTATCCCTTTCTATGTCATAATGTTTATTGATGCCAAATAATCTTTTCTGATTAAAAAAATCAATATTATTAAATTTATCTCCGGCAATGATAGTTTCTTCTGGAATATCAAAAAATTCATTAATTATATATACTTTTTGAAATACTAACGGATACATAATATGACAAAACTGCACAATCAGTAAGCAAAATATTAAACCATAAATTCGGTTAATATAAATTCGATTAATAGTTTTTTGCTTGAGCAGTATTATATACTTGTAGTAATATGGGAAAGAGAAAATTATTAACCAAATAATCCCTATAGCCAACCCATTACTGGAACCATCTAAATTCTTATTATATAATATTAAATTTAAAGTTAAGATAATAAGATAATACCGTTTGGGATTTTGTATATTACATTCTAATTTTCCATTATTATATTTGTTAATAAAGTTAATTATTATGAGATAAAAAAATATAGTTAAAATTGATGCTCCATAAAATATTAATTCGAATTTCTTACTTGGGAAAAACCAATTACTTAAATATTCATAATAAAAAGGTATCCACTGTTTCAGAAAAGATTGCTCAAAACTATCGACAATGCTTTTTATTACAGCGATTAAGCCAACCAAGCAGATTAAAAAGTGGCGTAATAGCAAAGATTTCATCCTTCCATTATTTATTTGAAAATGCATCCATAATGCTCCCAGTGTTTATCAAGCAAGTTGTCGCGTGATCTGAAAAAAATTGTTGTGTAAGATCGCCTGGCAATCCCTTTTTTTGCAGTAAGCATCGGACGCCGGGGCTAGGCGGAAGGCTTTCAAATTCTTCTTGATGTACGGTGGTTAATACCGCTTTGGTTTCTTATTCCGTGAGCTTATGAGAAGGAGTTTTCCGTTGAGCGTGCGGGCGTTGATCTTCTTGCAACTGACTGAGTATTCATGCGGCATCCGGCCACCAATCCTGTGACATCCGGCCAGCGATCTTATCACATTCGGCCACTGTTCTTGCAACATCCGGCCGATAAACCGGCACCTCAAAAAAACAAATCCTGTACAATATAGTAAATATATGTATGTGTATGGGAGGAAGAAAATGATGTGCGAAGAACCGTTGAAAATCTTAGAAATCCTAAGACTGACGGAACAGGGCTATTCTCAAAGAGAAATTGCCCAAAGTGTCAAATATGGTAAATCCACTGTCGGAGAAATCCAGAAACGCTGCCGGAATTGTAAACTCCAGTATGATGCCGCAGCCGCAATGACCAATGATGAGATCAAGGAACTACTTTATCCAAACAATTTCGGCCACTTTATTAAAGAAGATCCGAATTGGCCTGCCATTCATCAACGATTACGAACAAATAAACGGCTAAATTTGCAATACCTTTGGGAAGAATATAAAGCAGAGAACACGAATGATCTAAGTTATAGCCGTTTTTGCAACCGGTATCTTACCTAGAAAAACGAAACCGGTAAAAATGTGATCATGGCTCAAAACCGTGACCCGGGCAAAGAATTGTTTGTAGACTGGATGGGCGATACACTGGAGTGTGTTGTAGACAGCGCCACCGGCGGAATTCTTGCAGCCCATTTCTTTGTGGCAACCCTGGGAGATAGCTCTTATCCCTACGTGGAAGCTTTTCCTGATGAAAAATTAGATAAATGGCTGTTGGCTCATGTGAATGCGCTCAGGTATCTGGGTGGTATTCCACGAGTGATTGTGCCGGATAATTGTAAAACGGCTACTACCAAACCAAGGAACTATGATCCGGCCATCAATCAATCGTATTGGGAATTTACCAAACACTACGAGGTCGCTATCTTACCGGCAAGAATTCGGGAACCTCAGGATAAAGCCTCGGTAGAAAGCAGTGTTGGCTGGCTGGAAACATGGCTTGTAGAATGGTTGCGCGGCAAACGCTTCTTTGGGTTTGAAGCACTGAACGCCGAAATACAATCCCGTGTACAAGAACTGGTCAAGCGTCCTTTCCAAAAGCGAAAGGGCAGCCGACAGAGTGTTTTTGAAACCCTGGATAAGCCAGCGTTACGACCATTGCCTTATACGCAATTTGAATATGCGGATTATGTTGTCCGCAGAGCGCCGGCAAATTACCATGTCGAATACGATGGTTTTTATTATTCGGTGCTCCATGGCTTATACAAGCAGTTGGTAACCATCAGAGCCACTGCAACAACGATCGAGATTCTCAACGACAATCGTGAGCGTGTAGCGATCCATAAAAGACGACAGCCCGGAGCAAGATACGTAACCCATCTTGGCCATATGCCTTCGCATCATCGACACCAACATGATATGAACCATTTTGACAGGGCCAAATACCGTATGTGGGCCAGAAACATCGGCAGACAAACCTTCGCTGTCATTGACCGTCTACTGACTGTCTTCACAGATTGTCGAAGAACAAGCTTACCGGTCTTGCATGTGCATCCTGCAATGCTCCAAGAAATATGGCAATGAACGTCTGGAAGCTGCCTGTGCGAAAGCCGTTGCGATGAATTCGTACACCTACTCTACCGTAATCACCATACTAAAGAATGGCCAAGATAAAGTTCTTGTTGCTACACCCAGCAAACCAACGCCCCAGCATGAAAATCTACGTGGCTCTGAAGCCTACGTTTAGGTGGCGAAGCAGATGATCAACCAAACAATAGATAAGCTAAATAGTATGCGACTGCGAGCCATGGAGCAGGAATACCGACGGCAAATCGAATTACCTGCCAATGCAGAACTCAGCTTTGATGAGCGTCTTGCCATGCTGGTGGATGATGAATGGCTAGCTAAAGCAAACAATCGATTGCAGAGATTCTTACGGGAACCCTCTGCAACTTTAGAGGATATTAACTTTGAGTCAAAAAGAAATCTGGATAAACCCACCATTGGCCGCTTGGCTGATTGCGTCTGGATGAAGGAGGGCAGAAATCTCATCGTCACCGGAGCCACCGACACCGGGAAAACTTTCCTGATCAGTGCCTTTGGGAATGCTGCCTGCAGAAAAAACTTGAAGGTGCGCTCCTACAGAGTAAACCGGCTCTTGACGGATCTGGCAATCGGCAGAGGAGACGGCTCTTACAACCGTCTGCTCAATGAAAAAGGTCCAAGCTTAAGGCCGCATTATCCTTCGAATGAAAAGGACAGTGGCGCAACCAAATAATTTATGTTACACTCCATGCAAGAGGTGCCGGCCCTTGGCCGGATAAGACAAGAATGCTGGCCGGATACTGCAGGAATGGTGTCCGGATATTTTAGGAGTGCTTGGCCGGATGTTACAGGAACGCCGGTCTGAATTAACAAGAATAGTCAAACTGACCGCCCTTGCGCCACCGTTGCAGTGTCCGGATGGTAATACCGAGGCCTTCGCAGGCTTTTGTTTCTCTGTCCCCATTTTCCTTGGCTTCTCTGATCAGCTCGACAGCCATTGTGCGATCTGAGGCGCTGATCAGGCGTCCTCGCCGTCCCCCCCAATCGCATCGGCTTTTTTTCGTAACACGAGCAGCGCGGCTGCTTCCGCTAAAGCCGCTTCTTTACGTCGTAGCTCTTTTTCTAATTCTTTTACCCGTCGGCTGGATTGGTTAAGTTCCTGCTGATAGCGAGCGGCTTCTTTGGCAATACCGCCATTGGCTTGCATACAGGCATCCCGCCAGGCATGAACCTGCTCGGCAAAGAGTCCTTTGCTCCGAATACTCAGCCAGTTCTGCTTCGTTCATCTTTGCCGTTTCCATAACGATTAAGAATTTATCTTGCGTATTCCAACGCTTCGCCTCCTGATTGTCCGCAGGTGCAGCATGTCCATCTCTGCGTACTTTTCGTCTCCACTGATTTAAGGTTGCTTCGGGCAAACCGGTTTTGCGAGCAATTTGACTAATCGACTTATTTTCCGGTGGCATCATTTGCGCAATGATTGTGTTTTTTAATTCTTCACTGTATTTTGGCATCGTCGTCGCTCTCCTCTGAGTTCATTATATATTTTTCTCAGAGTCTTGCGACTTCTATTTTGACACATAGGACTCTCTAATGTCAATGCAAGGGCACGCTCCAGGCAAACGAACACAAAGCCTTTATGTAGGTAAATGCAGGTAAAATCAATCCCAAAAACCTGATTCGCTTTCGTATTTGCTACGATCCGCAACAGGTACTGCTAGACATCCTTCTTATGAGATAGCATTTACTTGAATTGGACTAAGAGTAGAGCACATAAAGGATCATCAGGCACATAGGACATGAACTCTTTTGTGATCGACCAGCAATTCTTCTTGTTGCAACTTCTGTGTAATTTTTCGATATCTCCGGGTTTATTCTTCTGCATAAAGTTCATCAATCCGCCCCATGATTAACATTTCAAAACCGCTTACACGCGGTTCGAATGGAGTTTGATAGATGCTGATACGATTGACCGCAAACATGTCTTTTTATCGTTTTATGACAATCCGTTTTTCTTTTCGATCAATGCAAAGAATACACGGACAACCCTCCTATCTCATTTTGAGTCTACGAGTATGTCCGCATTTCCTTTCTTACAATTTTCCAGATTGCAGCTCCGAAACAAAGCGGATACAGTGGCTTGTAGTTTTTTCTACCCACGAAACCGCGTATAAAATTACACCTAACAACAACATTGATGTGTTTTACAGCCGTGCCGGTTCATTGGTGACTGCAGTTGTTAATTGATTATGAGCAGCTCATCCTTCGGGGTGGACGGCTTTTTGCGTTTAAAATGTAATGCAGAAATAATTGCAAATTATCAATCGAACATCTACCTTTAACGAAACTCATCTTTATGAGTAAAGCAATCTGTCAATGCATCATACTTGTCTGTTGATTACAAGCGAAAAAATCCGGGCCCAAATTGATAGTTTTTTTAAGTAATAGACGACTAAGTAATTAAACAATGCACAAATCAACGATCCTAAGATATATACACTAAGAGCAGTTTGAAAAGTTATGTTTAATGTAAGTTTTGAAATTAATGATGCTATATAAAAATGATTTAGGAAAATATTCAAACTAAAAAACCCTAGCCAGTTAAAATATTTATTTTTAAAAATCACATGCAAAAAACTCGTCTCTGAAAAAGAAATTAGTATACCTATGCTAAACAAAAGCACAATTACAAAGTCTATCATACCTCTTTGTTTTGTGGTTACGATTAAAGCAATTGCACAAAGCCAACAGAATACTTCTATAAATGTTAAGGCAATCTGTCCGCAGATAGACCAGTTGACCTTACGAACATATTCGACATTAAAATAAAGAATATAGCCTAACGATATGTCTATTATCGCTCTTAACAAGCCGGCATGAATAATTCCACCAAGTAATGGCTCTAATATTGCCCCCATATGTCCATAGGTAAAAGCCATAAATCCATAGCCACTTAAAATTACAAAAGGTCCAAGCACATTTAAAAAGAGACTATGGTGTTTCAGTGTTACAGGAACTAAAATTAGTAAAGCCCCAATCAATGCAGATAAATACCACATTGTACCTACTATGGAGGTAACGGGAAAACCAAAGATTTGCAACAGGAAGAAATCCCCAAGTAATTGAATAGACCCTACTTGTATTGGCGGCATGTTGAAGCTAGCAAAACCATATAACAAAATAAAGCCGGTAATTGTTGCGACAAAATACTCTAAATAAAAAACTGCTTGATTGTAAAATGAAATTGAACTAATGAAAAAATCCATAGTGGACCTAAACTGTAATATAATTAATTCACCACAAACAATTAATTACAGGAAGGTGCTCACACTATGGATTACTTAGATGATA
>Ga0316604_10000254_pt1 | contig 76314 bp, 59 predicted proteins | sample OWC_soil_day20_C_FD_207650 | JGI IMG/M metagenome (GOLD analysis project Ga0316604, IMG submission 207650) | Wetland soil microbial communities from Old Woman Creek delta, Ohio, United States - OWC_soil_day20_CT | ecosystem: Environmental > Terrestrial > Soil > Wetlands | place: USA: Ohio... | reverse complement strand
CCGAAACCCAGGACAAGAGCCTGCGGGTGATTGACGCGAAAGGGCGCGTAATCTTCAGCGCGTCTGATTCGGCAGACCTGCCTGAGATCAACGTTGGTGACCGCGCCTATTTTTTGAAACAGAAGAACGATCCTGCAGCCGGCTTGGTCATTTCCGAACCGATACTCTCCAGATTCACAGGAAAATGGCTGTTCACCTTAAGTCGCCGGATTGATCACCCGGATGGACGATTTGCCGGCATCGTCCAAACCGCAATGCGTGCGGATTATTTTCAGAACGCGTTCAAATCGATTGACACCGGGGAACACGGTTCGATCGCCATGTTCTCCTCGGATTTCCGGCTGGTCGCCCGTTATCCGATCCTCGATGAGCTTCTGGGAAAGCCTTTCGAACTGACGGAAATCCAGACGGGGCTGGACAAAGGGCAGCGCATCGGTTCCTATCAGGCGGTTTCCCGTACGGATGGTGTGACTCGCCTTTACAACTATCGTCAGCTTGAAACTTTGCCCTTGATTATTGCCCTCGGCATGGCGCCGGAAGATTTTCTCAAGGGCTGGAAACGGAAGGCGTGGATCTACTTCATCAGTTGGCTGGCTTTCGGTGCCGCCCTGAGCATACTGATTCGTCTGGCTCAGCGGCGATCCAGGGTGATCGACAAGCTGAATGACCAACTCGCAGAACAAGTCAGTCAGGCCAAGGCGGCCAGCCAGGCAAAAAGCAATTTCCTGGCTAACATGAGCCACGAAATCCGGACACCGATGAATGCCATCATCGGCCTGACCCACATGCTCAGGCGTGACAAAGTGACACCGGCCCAGGGCGAGAAACTGATCCGCATTGCCGGGGCGGCAGATCATCTGCTATCGGTGATCAACGACATTCTCGACCTGTCCAAGATCGAAGCCGGCAAGGTTGAACTTGAGGCAGAAAACTTTTCGCCGGAAGAAATGCTGCAACGAATCTGCAGCATCGTGCTACTCCGGGCGCAGGCCAAAGGCATCGAACTTGTCGTCGACGCGGGGGAATTACCGGCGCTGCTGAATGGCGACGTCACCCGATTGGGACAGGCCTTGTTGAATTATCTGAGCAACGCAGTGAAATTCACCGAGAAGGGCAGCATCATCCTGCGTGGCAACGTCCTCAAGGAAACCGAAAAAGATGTTCTTGTGCGCTTCGAGGTAGAAGACTCGGGCATCGGCATCAGCCCCGAGAACCTTGCCCACCTGTTTACCGCCTTTGAACAGGCAAGCGCTTCAATTTCGCGACACTATGGTGGCACAGGCCTCGGCCTGGCCATTTCCAGGCACATTGCCATGCTGATGGGCGGTGAAGCCGGGGCCAGCAGCACCCCCGGCAAAGGCAGCATCTTCTGGCTCACTGCCCGGCTGGGCAAAGCCCATCAAGAGGCCATTCCGCTATCAACCGAATTGGCCGGACGCCGCGCCCTGGTTGCAGACGATCTGCAAATCACCCAGATGGTCCACTGCCACCTGCTCCGCCAACTGGGATTGTCGCCGGAGGCGGTCGTTTCCGGGCCGGCGGCAATTGCCGCCATCCAGAAGGCCGATGCCGAGAACGATCCGTTTTCCATCCTGCTGCTTGACCTGCTGATGCCCGGCCAGGGCGGCATGGATACGCTCGCCAAAATCCAGAAGCTATCGCTGAATCGCCCCCCCATCTGCATGCTGGTGACTGCTTCGGGGGACAGCAGCATCGCCATTTCGGCGCGAGCCGCCGGATTTGCCGACGTTCTGGTCAAGCCGATCAATCAGACCATTCTGAAGGCCGCGCTAGCCCCCCATTTCTCCATGTCGCCCCTGCCGGCCAGCCCAACAGAAGCGCTTCCCGAGCAGATATTGTCCCGGGAATACGCCGGCGCAAAAATCCTGCTCGTCGAGGACGAACCGGTCAATCAGGCCATTGCCAAGGAATTTCTCCAGGGAGCAGGACTGAATGTCACGCTGGCCAATAACGGCAGGAAGGCGCTCGAGTTGGCGGAATGCAGAGCATTTGACCTCATCCTGATGGATATGCAAATGCCGGTCATGGACGGCCTGCAGGCCACTCGCCAGATTCGTGCGCTTCCCGGTTATTCGGAGGTCCCGATTATCGCCATGACCGCCAACGCATTCACCGAAGACCGCACCAAATGCCTGCTTGCCGGCATGAACGACTTTATCTGCAAGCCCGTGGAGCCGGAGGTATTCTTTTCGATGTTGCTCAAATGGCTGACATCCATAAAAGCCTGACCCAAGCCCCTGCCGAATCAGAAAAATCCGTCATAACAGCAGGATGAAGCGAGGCTAACTCCGGGCCGAACGTTCAGTTTGGGGTGATTACGTAAGCGCCATCCGGCGTCCATTTGACATTGGCGTCAAGGAAATAGGCAACAAGACCGGGTTTCGCCTTGCGCGCCTTGTCCAGCGCATCACCGCTGCGACCACCGGCCGAGCAGAAGAAAATGACTGGTTTGTCGGTCGGCAGTTCAGCCACCCGTTTTTCAACCGTCGCCACCGGAATGTTCACCGCTCCCTTGATACTGCCCTTGGCAAACTCTGCCGGATCACGCACATCAACCAGAAAGATCGAATCAGGTGCTTCCTTGAGAATTTTCTCGAACGATGTAATGGCGATTGCATCCTTGTCAGCCGTCGTCTGGATCATCGGTTTCGATGCCGCACTTGCTGTCTGCCCTGCCCCATAGAGCTTGACCCAGCCGGGGTAACCTTCGGGAACGACCTTGACCTGCGTGTAGCCCAGCTTGACAGCCTTTTCGGCTGAATCCGAACTCAGCTTGCAGCTGAAGCCTTCACAGTAGAAATACAGCGGACTGCTCTTGTCAGCCGGTAGACGATCCAGCATTTTCTCGAAATCGGAGTCCGGTAGACTGATGGCACCAGGGATATGCCCCTTGTCGTATTTACGTTCTTTGGGTCGGGAATCGATCAATGTCAGCGTCGCGCCTTCGTCCAGTTTCTTTTTCAGGAAAGGCAGCGAGACCGCACCGATGTGGCCGGTCTTGATCCAGTCAGGGTAGCCGGCCGCATAGACCTTGATATTGGTATAGCCCAGCTTTTCAGCCTTGAAGGCGGAGTTGTGACTGAGTATGCACTCGTAACCTTCACAGTAGAAGATCAACAGGGTGCTCTTGTCCTTGGGCAACTGATCCGTCAACTTGTCGAAATCGCTATCCGGAAGGTTGAAAGCCGTCGGTATGTGCCCCGGATCGTATTTGCGCCCGGTTGGCCTCGAGTCGATGATCAACACGCCTTCCGGCTTGGGCAGAATGGCATGTTTGGCTACAAAATCAGCATCGACCAAGTGGCTGTACCAGCCTGCCCTGGATTCGGCTACTGCTGAATCGGCAGCCATTGCAGCACCGAGAACCATGTCTCCGGGCGCAGCCACCAACGTGGCAAGCAAGCCCATGTAGACGAGACTAAGACGAAGTTTCATGTTTCCCCCTGTACCTGGATAAGCAAAACGATACCGGCTGTTCCAATACATACGTAACAGCCTGCTTCGAAGTACAAATTCATGCCCCGCAGACATGAAAAACCACGCCTCAATGTTAATTCATCCGAATATTACGGATATCAAATCCATCTGACGCAGATCAAGGGAGGTGCAAATTTAGCCCTAGATGTTTTAAGGCTATTTCTTCCTCAAGCTTCCCGACGCCGGAATACCCAACTTCTGTCATCCGAGACTTCGGGCGCAAAGGCGTACCTGTCGTAATCAAATGCCTTGAGCCCTTCCGGTTCGCTGAGACGGTTCAGCACAGCGTAACGGGTCATCAACCCGCGCGCCCGCTTGGCGTAGAAGCTGATGATCTTGTACTTGCCGTTCTTCCAGTCTTCGAACACCGGCTGAATCACCTCGCCATTGATCTTGCGCCCGACGGCTGCCTTGAAATACTCCTCAGAAGCAAGATTAAGCACGACGGGTCGCGACATCCCGGCCAGTTCGGCATTGATTGCCTCAAGCAGGCGCTCGCCCCAGAAAGCGTAGAGATCCTTGCCTGCCTTGTTGGAAAATCGGGTGCCCATTTCAAGGCGGTAAGGCTGCACAAGGTCAAGCGGCTTGAGGATGCCGTACAGCCCGGACAGGATACGCACCTGCTGCTGGGCAAAGTCGAGGTCATCCGCGGTCAGGGTTTTCGCCGCCAATCCGTCGTAAACGTCGCCATCAAAAGCGAGCACGGCCTGTTTGGCATTTTCCGGCGTAAACGGCAGTGACCACTCAGCGTAGCGATTGAAATTGAGCAAGGCCAACGGATCGGAAAGGTGCATCAGGTTGGCAATATCGGCCGGTGACAGCTTGCGCAATTGCTTGATCAGCGTTTCCGACTGTTTCAGATAAGCCGGCTGCGTGAACGTGGCGACATGCGGCGGTGTCTTGTAATCCAGCGATTTGGCCGGCGAAAGGAAAATAAGCATGATCGTCACTCTTGGGAAACTAAGGTTTGTGCTGTGCGCCATTTTACCGGCTGGTAAAATCTCCTCTTTGATTTTTCTGGAACACCGATGAAACGCACCCGCTTTGGCTCACGCGACCGTCTTTCCCGCGACGCAGCCGAACTGCAACGTCTGGCCGCCGGCCTTTCCGAATCCGGCGGCAAGCTGGAAGACGCCTACTGGGAAGCGCAACTGGCCGAGACCGTCGACGGCCTGTTGAAAAATGGTGCCGAAGACGACATCAATACCGCGCTCGATCGCCTGTTCGAGGCCAATCCGCGCGGCCACGACGAACTGGCCGACATGGTGGAATCGCGGGCCGAAACCAATCGCCTGGAAGCCCTTGGCCAAGCCTTCGACATCCAGCTGTTCGCCGCGCCGGTCCTTGCCTGGTCACGCTTCTCCATCCCCGCCTGCCCGCTGCCCAAGTCCACGCTGCAAGCGCTGGCCGTGCAACTCGGTGCCCATGTTTTCGGCGGTGATGCCCGCCTCGCCATCGCCGATTTCCTGTTCAGCCCCGACCAGTTGCCGCGCAGCTTCTGCGACACCTGGCAACTGACCCGCGAACTGGGCGAAGCCGCGCTGGCCGGCAAGCATCTGGCCGTCGACACGGCCGGCATGGCCGAAACCAACCGTTTCCTGTCCGATGTCCGCTATATCGTCGGCGCCATCGCCGTGCCGCGCGGCAAGCCGCTGTTCCGCTGGAACGAGGCGGATGGCAACCGGGAAGCCTCGCTCAAGGAATGGATCAAGCAGGGCAGCCCGAATCTCGAGCCCCTGCTTACCGGCTGCGCCTGGCAACCGCTGCTGGCTGACTCCTACCATGCCGCCTGCCGGAATGCCGACCGTCTGTCGCGCCCCTATTCGCTGAAGGCCTCTGTCGCCTTCCTGCAGACCATGCTCGGCCTGATGCCGGCTGACATCCGCGCCGTCGTCGGCCCCAGCTACGACCGCCGCATGGAGGAATACCGGATTGGCCTCGGCCCGACTACCGGCGACGAGATCTACCACGGCATCGTCTGGCCGCTACTTGGCGCCGAAGACGAAGCGACCGATGCGGCCGGCGAGATCGAGGCCGTGCTGCGCGAAGCCGGCGTCAAGGACGTACTCTTCCTCGACCACCACTTCCCGATGGAATTCTGCGACGACTGCGGCGCCCCGCTTTTCCCCAACCGCGAAGCCGAACTGGTGCACGCCGAAATGCCGGAACAGCCCGCCGCCAACTCGCAAGTCCTGCATTGATGAGCCTGTCGTCGAATCAGGACTGGCTGGCCCGCAGTCAGGCCGCCGTCTGGCACCCCTGCACGCAAATGCAGCACCATGCCCAGACGGCGTCTGCCGCCCACCTGCCGCTGGTGCCCATCGCCCGTGGCAGCGGCGCCTGGCTCTACGACTTTGATGGCAAGCGCTATCTCGACGGCATCAGCTCGTGGTGGACCAACCTGTTCGGCCACGCCAACCCGCGCATCAACGCGGCACTGAAAGACCAGCTCGAAAACCTCGAGCACGTCATGCTGGCCGGCTTCACGCACCAGCCGGTTGTCGAGCTTTCCGAGCGCCTGTCGGCCCTGACTGGCGGCAGCCTCGGCCATGCCTTCTACGCCTCGGACGGCGCCTCGGCCACCGAAATCGCGCTGAAGATGAGCTTTCACTACTGGCGCAACACTGGCCGACCGGAGAAAGCCGAATTCCTCTGCCTGGCCGGCAGCTACCACGGCGAAACGGTCGGTGCGCTGGCTGTCACCGACGTCGCCATCTTCAAGGACGCCTACGCGCCGCTGGTCCGCGCTGCGACGGTCATTCCCTCGCCCGATTCCCGGCTGGCCGAAGCCGGCGAAAGCCCGGCCGATGTCGCCCGCCGCGCTGCCGCAGCACTCGAAGCCCACCTCGAAAAGCATGGCGAAAACATCGCTGCGCTGATCGTCGAGCCGCTGGTGCAAGGCGCCGCCGGCATGGTCATGTACGACCCGGAATACCTCCGCCTCGCCCGCCAGTTGTGCGACCGCTACGAAGTGCACCTGATCTGCGACGAAATCGCCGTCGGCTGTGGCCGCACCGGCACCTTCTTCGCCCACGAACAAGCCGCGAATGATGGCAACCCCATTCGCCCCGACCTGATGTGCCTGTCCAAAGGCATCTCCGGCGGCTACCTGCCGCTCTCCATCGTGCTGTGCAGCGACACGATCTACGAAGCCTTCCTCGACGATTCGGTCGCCCGCGCCTTCCTGCACTCGCACAGCTACACCGGCAATCCGCTGGCCTGCCGCGCCGCGCTAGCGACGCTCAACATCTTCGAGTCCGACGACATTCTGGCCGCCAACCGCCTGAAATCAGCCAAAATCAGCACCGCCCTCGCCCCGCTGGCCGACCATCCGCAAGTCCGCCACCTGCGCCAGCGCGGCATGATCACCGCCTTCGACGTCGAAACCGACGACCCGTATTTCTCCCGCCGCTTCTACCGCGCCGCCCTTGGCCGCGAAGCGCTGATCCGTCCGATCGGCAACACCGTCTACCTGATGCCGCCGTATATCATCAGCGACGACGAAATCGCGCATCTTGGGCAGTCCATTGCCGGATCGCTGCAAGAGGCTCTGGCAAAGTGAACGCCACGATGTCTACGGACAACCGGACAAAAATCGGCTGGCTACATTGCCTGCTGCAGGCCGGCAGCTTATTGATAGGCATCAGTCCCTGCCTGGCTGGTATCGCATGGAAAAGATGATCCGCACGACGGATGGATTGAGCCTGTGGTCCGAGGCTGTCGGCAAACCCGGAGATCGCCCGATTCTGCTGATCATGGGCGCGATGAATCAGGGTATTTTCTGGCCGGATGCTTTTTGCGCCCGCCTGGCCGGTTTGGGCTACTACGTTGTCCGCTACGATCATCGTGATACCGGCCTGTCATCGAAAATCGATTATCAGGCGCAGCCCTACCGGCTGGCTGAATTGACGCAGGATGCGCTCGCCGTACTGCATGGTCACAATTTACCCAAAGCAACCGTGGTCGGCCTGTCGATGGGTGGCTATATCGCCCAGTTGCTGGCCATCGACCATCCCGAGGCCGTTGAGCGCCTGGTACTGATTTCCAGCTCGGCCGACCAGCGCCCCTATATGGCTGCCACCATGGGGCAGCCGGCCGTCGGCCTTACGCTGCCGGGGCCAGGGCCAGCCCTGCTCGACTACATCCAGGCGACGATGGCCCGCCCTCCCCAGTCGCTGCCTGAGGTCGAACAAAATCTGCTGACTGGCTGGGCGATCACCTACGCCGGCCAGCGCGAATTTCCGCGCGCCCAGATGACCGTCGCCCTGCGCCAAGCCGCCGGGCGCACGAACAATCCCCTGGCCGCCTTTAATCACGCCCTGGCGGTCGCCGCCTCGCCGGATCGGCTGGAGAGCGTCAAAACCATCCGCGCACCGACGCTGGTCATCCATGGCTCACACGATACCTGTCTGCCGCTTGCCCATGGCGAATACCTGGCCCGGAACATCCCTGGCGCGCGCCTGCATATCCTGCCAATGGGCCACTCATTCATGTGGTCCTGGGATGATGAAGTACTGTCCAGCCTGACGAGCTTCCTTGGCGAAGACTTGATTGATCACCCCTCTCAGACAAACAATGATTGAAGACCGCCTAAACACCGAACTCGCCGAAATCGCCAGCGCCGGACTGACTCGCCGTCGCCGCGTACTGGAAACTCCCTGCGGCCGGATGGCCACGGTCGACGGTACAAACTTGCTGAATTTCGCCAGCAACGATTACCTCGGGCTGGCCGGCAATGCCGACATCGCCCGGGTGCTGGCCGACGGCGCCCTGCAATGGGGGGCTGGCAGTGGCGCCTCGCATCTGGTCAGCGGTCACTTGGTTCCGCATGAGGTGCTGGAAAAGGAAATCGCCGATTTCACCGGCTTTCCGCGCACCCTGACCTTTTCCACCGGCTACCTGGCCAATCTCGCCGTGACACCAACCCTGGCCGGCCGTGGCGATGCGGTATTCGCCGATAAGCTGAACCACGCCTCGCTGATCGATGCCATGCAACTGGCCAAGGCCAATGGCGCCGAGGTGCAGCGCTACCCGCACAACGACGTCGCTGCGCTGGAAAAAATGCTGGCTGCCAGCACCGCAGCGCACAAGATCATCGTCACCGATGCTGTGTTCAGCATGGATGGCGACCTCGCGCCGCTGCCGCTGATCTTCGCGCTGGCCGAGCGCTACGACGCCTGGCTGGTCATCGACGACGCCCACGGTTTCGGTGTCCTCGGCCCACACGGCAAAGGCAGCCTCGGCCATTTCAACCTGCCCGCCTCGCCGCGCATCCTGCTGATGGGCACGCTGGGCAAGGCCGCCGGTGTCGGTGGCGCTTTTGTCGCCGGTTCCGAAACAGCCATCGAATACCTGCTGCAGAAGGGCCGCAGCTACATTTTCACCACGGCCCAACCACCAGCCATCGCCTGCGCACTCGCCAAAAGTCTGCAACTGATCAGGGACGGCGATGCCCTGCGCGCCAACCTGATGGCCTGTATTGGCCAATTACGTGAAGGGCTGGCCGGCCTGCCGCTGAAACTACTACCATCTCCGACCGCCATCCAGCCACTGATCGTCGGCGACAACGATGCTGCCGTCGCCCTGTCAAAAGCGCTGTGGGAACGCGGCATGTGGGTGCCGGCGATCCGTCCGCCGACTGTCCCCAAAGGTACGGCCCGGCTGCGCATTTCGGTCTCTGCTGCCCATACCGAAGCTGACATCGCCCAATTGATCGCCGCCTTGAAAGAACTCGCATGAGCGCTCCCCTTGTTTTCCTGCCCGGCTGGTGCCTCGGCCGCAGCCCGCTGCAGGCGGTCGTTGAAGCGCTGAACGGGCAAATCATCGATCTGCCCGGCTATGGCAATGCGCCGCTGATTACCGATTTTTACGCCGCCGCCGACGACATCGCTGCTCGCCTGCAACCAGGCACCACGTTGGCCGGCTGGTCGCTCGGCGCCCAACTGGCACTGGCCGTCGCCGCCCGTCACCCGGACAAGGTTGGCAAGCTGATTCTCGTCGCAGGCACCACTTCCTTCGTCCAGCGCGACGGCTGGCCAAATGCCATGCCCCCCGACATGCTGACCGAGTTCGCCGCTGGCATTGCCGCGGATGTCGAAGCCATGCTGCCGCGCTTCGTTGGCGGTTTCAATCGTGGCGATGCCCGCGCCAAAACCGTGACGCTCGAATTGCTCAAGCTGGCGGACCCTCGCCCCGCCGGCGCAGTGCTGGCCACCGGCCTCAACTGGCTGCGCGACATCGATCTGCGCGACATTGCCCCGCAGGTCAAGGCACCGACCCTGCTCATCCACGGCGGCGCCGACCCGCTGATGCCACTCGGCGCAGCCAAAGCCCTGACTACCCTGATTCCTGGCGCCAGTCTGGAAGCATTTGCCGACTGCGCCCACGCCCCCTTTATCTCCAGACCAGACGAATTTCTCGCCACGGTACGTCGCTTCCTCAATGACTAGTGCCATAAAACCAAAGGCTGGTACCAGACCTTCCAAGGCGCGCATCCGGCAATCGTTCGAACGCGCCGCCCCGACCTACGATGACGCCGCTGCCATTCAGCGCCGTATCTGCATTCGACTCGCCGCAGGCCTACCGGACATTGCCCCGACCCGTCTTCTCGATGCCGGCTGCGGCACCGGCTACGCGCAGGCCAACCTGCAAACCCGCTTTCCGGATGCTCACCGGGTCGCCCTCGACCTCTCGCCTGGCATGCTGCAGCGTGTCGCCACCCCCTGTTGCCGGGTGGCCGGTGATCTTGAACACCTGCCGCTGGCTGACAGCAGTCTGGATTTGTACTGGTCCAGCCTCGCCGTGCAATGGTGTGACCTGGCTGTCGCGCTGCGGGAAGCGCACCGTACCCTGCGGCCGGGTGGCGTCATTGCCTTGGCCAGCCTCGGCCCGGCTACCTTTCATGAATTGCGTCACGCTTTTGCCGACGTCGACGACCACCGCCACACATTGGCCTTCCACAGCCCGGGCGAAATTCGGCAATTGGCCAGTCTTGCCGGACTGGCCGCTATCGACATCAAGAAAAGTACCGAGATCGCCCATTACCCCGATTTCAAGACGCTGCTTCGCGCCGTCAAGGCAATCGGTGCCAATCAGCTCGGCGATGGGCGACGGACCAGCCTGATGAGCCGCAGCAGCTTCCAACTTGCCGAATCGGCGTGCGAACAACTCCGCACCCCGGCCGGTTTGCCGCTGACCTACGATGTAATTTACCTATACGCCCGAAAATGAACCAAGCCTACTTCCTGACCGGCACCGATACCGAGATCGGCAAGACCTTCATCACCTGCGCCCTGCTCCAGCGGGCCGGACTGGACGGCCTGAAAGCGGTCGGACTGAAACCGATTGCGGCCGGCACCGATGCGGCCGGCCTGAACGACGACGTCGAAGCCATCCGTGCCGCCAGCAACGTCGAACTGCCGAGGGAAATCATCAATCCCTACTGCTTCAAGCCGGCCATTGCCCCACACATCGCCGCCGAAAAAGAGGGCGTGCGCATTGAGTTCGGGCCGATCAAGGCCGCCTGCGAACAGGCGCGGCAACAAGCCAATCTGGTCATTATCGAAGGCGTCGGGGGATTTTGCGTACCGCTGGGCACGGACTACAGCGCTGCCGATCTGGCGCTTGAACTCGACCTGCCGGTCATCCTGGTCATCGGCATGCGGCTGGGCTGTATCAATCACGCCTTGCTGACGGTAGAGGCCATTGCCAGCCGAGGTCTGAAACTCGTCGGCTGGGTGGCCAACCGCATCGATCCGGCGATGTCCTGCTTCGATGAAAATCTGGTCACCCTGGAAAGGCTGATCAGCGCACCGCTGCTCGGTGTCGTACCGCACGGGCCACAGGGCGGCACCATTGGCGCAGCCGGTTTCCTGCAATTACCCAGCGCTTAGCACTGCCGCCACTTCACGCAAGCGCAGCTGCAAGCCAGCCACAGCATCGGCAAGACCATCAATTTCCCCATTCTTTGCCTGCCGCTCGACCAGCATCGCGTCAGCCGCGCCGACGTCATCCGAAAAGGTGGCCAGCAATCCCTTGATGGTATGGGCCTCGCGCTGCAGGGTCTGGCTGTCGCCGGCAGCGAATGCCGAGGCAATAGCAGCGCAATTGTTATTAACATCCTGAAGAAACATATCGACCATCATCGAATAAATCTCTTCGTCGCCCCCCAGGCGTTCAAGAATCGATCCGCGATCCAGAATAAAAGCTTTTGCCATCCTCTTCTCCATTCAACGCCCAAAGCCGTCGGCAATGCGCCTCGGTATCACCTTCAGATTTGCGGAATTTCTTCGTCACGGAAGCGCTGACGAATTTCCAGAACTTGCTCCCAGCCGGCCAGAAAAGCTTCGATGCATAGCGGGTCAAAATGCTTGCCACGCCCGTCCTCAAGAAACTTGCAGGCATCGTCCAGTGGCCAGGCTCGTTTATACGGGCGCTCGGAAGTCAGCGCATCGAACACGTCAGCCACGGCGACAATCCGCCCGAACAGGGGAATATGCTTGCCCTTCAGGCCGAATGGGTAACCGCTCCCATCGTATTTTTCGTGATGAGAAATAGCGACTTCGGCGCCGGCCTGCATGATTTCGGATCGACTGTTCTTGAGCAGTTCATGGCCAATCCGCGCATGCCCTTTCATCACCTCGAACTCTTCCGGCGTCAGCTTGCCGGGCTTGAGCAGGATGTAATCCGGAATGCCGATCTTGCCTACATCATGCATCGGCGCTGCTTCAAGGATCAATTTCTGGGTGCTCGGGCTTAGGTCCAAACCTTGGGCAATGATCTGGGAGTAGTGCGCCATGCGCTGGATGTGGGCGCCGGTTTCCGGATCGCGAAATTCCGCCGCACGCGAAATTCGGAAAATCAGCTCTTTTTCGCGCTCGCGAATTTCCGCAGTTCTCGCCTCAACCAGTGCCGAGAGATGCGCGGCACGATCCGCCAGGAATTTTTGTCCGGTACGCAGCGACAGCATATTGCGGGCGCGAGCCGAGAATTCGATACGATCGATCGGCTTGGTCAGGAAATCATTGGCACCGCCAAGCAAGGCATCGTAACGAACATCCTTCTGATCGTTTGCCGTGATCATCAACACCGGAATCTCGTCCCGACCGTGCAGGGCTCGGAAGGCGCTGATGAAACGCAGCCCGTCCATATCCGGCATCATGTAATCGACGATGACCAGATCAGGCACATTCTCACGGCACCACTCAAGCGCCGAGAGCGGATTATCGAACAGGATCGGGCTGCAGTCGCCCAGCTTTAGAACCAGCGCCTTGATCAAAGTCAAGTTAATGTCGCTGTCATCGACAATCAGGACGGAATGCATGAGCTCTCTTGCTTGCTTTTCAGTAGTTTTCGGCAGTATATAATGCCCCGCCATGAAACTTCTCTTCGACCTCTTCCCTGTCATCCTCTTTTTCGCCACTTTCAAGTACGCGGAAAAGAGCCCGGAACTTGCTGCCAGCTGGATGGGCTCACTGCTCGGTTTCGTACCGGACGACATCAAGCTCGCTCCAATCCTGCTCGCCACCGTCGTCGTCATCGCCGCTACTGTCGCCCAGATCATCTGGGTGCACTTCCGTCACGGCAAGGTCGACAAGATGCTTTGGGTCAGCCTGGTACTCGTTGTCGTCTTCGGCGGCCTGACGCTGGCTTTCCAGAACGAAGCCTTCATCAAGTGGAAACCGACCATTCTTTACTGGGTGTTCGCCGGCAGCATGATCTTCAGCGCCTTCATCCTGAAAAAAAATCCGATCAAGGCCATGCTTGGCGAGCAACTGACGCTACCCGAGCCGGTCTGGGGCAAGGTCAATCTGTCGTGGATCGGTTTCTTCCTGTTCATGGGCGCCTTGAACCTGTTCGTCGCTTTCAATTTCCCGACCGATACCTGGGTCAATTTCAAACTATTCGGCGGCATGGGCTTGATGCTCGTCTTCGTGCTCGGCCAGGGCATGCTGCTGTCCAAATACGTTGAGGAAGAAAAATAATGCTCTATGCGATCATTGCTGAAGACAAGGCTGGCACGCTGGACAAGCGCCTCGCAGCCCGTCCTGCCCACCTGGAGCGCCTGCTGGCCTTGCAATCCGAAGCTCGCCTGATCCTGGCCGGCCCCTGCCCGGCCATCGATTCGCCCGACCCGGGCCCAGCCGGCTTTTCGGGCAGCATCATCATCGCCGAATTCGGCTCGCTGACTGCGGCCCAAGCCTGGGCCGATGCCGATCCCTATATCGCGGCCGGTGTTTACGAAAAAGTCACCATCAAGCCATTCAAGAAGGCACTGCCGGCGTGAGTGCAGAAACCATCGAGTTGCTGCGCCAGCGTCTGGTCGTGCTGCAAGCTGAATCGATCACCATCATTGATGACTCGCACCGCCACGCCGGCCACGCCGGCGCCCGTGACGGCGGCCATTACCAGTTACAAATTGTTGCACAGGCATTTGCCGGTAAAAGTACCATAGCCCGTCACCGCATGATTTATGATGCTGCGGGAGACCTGATGCGTGGCCGGATTCATGCGCTCAGCATCCGCGCCGAAGTGCCTGGCGAAGTATAATTTTCCTGTTATTCCCTCCACCCAAGGATAGATACATGTTCAAACTCTCCCGCCTGGCCGCCCTGCTTGTCGCCGGCGCCATCGTTTCCGCTCCGGCCCTCGCTGCCGACAAGGCCAAGGCTTTCGCCACCGTCAACGGCCAGCCGATTTCGCAAACCGTCTACAACGCCTTCATCGCCGAACAGCAGGCGCAGGGCGCACCTGACTCACCGGAACTGCAAGGTGCCGTCAAGGAAGAGTTGGTCCGCCGCGAAATCCTCGCCCAGGAAGCCAAGAAAAAGGGCCTGGACAAGGCCCCCAACGTCCAGGGTCAGATCGAACTCGCCAAGCAGGCCGTGCTTATCCGCGCCTACCTGTCCGACTACGTCAAGGCACACCCGATCAGCGACGCCCAACTCAAGGCCGAATACGAGTTGATCAAGAACAACCTGGGCAGCACCGAATACAAGGCTCGCCACGTGCTGGTCGAAAAGGAAGATGACGCCAAGGCAATCATTGCCAAGCTGGACAAAGGCGAAAAGTTCTCCGAACTGGCCAAGCAATCCAAGGATCCGGGCTCCAAGGACAAAGGTGGCGAACTGGGCTGGAGCTCCCCGAACGCCTACGTCAAGCCGTTCGGCGAAGCGCTGGGCAAGCTGAAGAAGGGCGAATACACCAAGACGCCGGTCAAGTCCGACTTCGGCTATCACGTGATCCAGCTCGACGACTCCCGTCCGATGACCCCGCCGCCGTTCGACCAGGTCAAGCCGCAACTACAGCAGCGTGCAGGCCAACAGCAGGTCGAGAATCTGGTCAAGGAACTGCGCGGCAAGGCCAAGGTCGACTAAACCTTCTCCGAGCATGCGAAAATGCCCACCCTTCGGTGGGCATTTTTCTTTTGGGGGAGACATTCGTGTTCAACGGCCTGAAAACACTGTTCGGCAAGAAGCCCGACACCCCGGCCCCGCCTGAATCGACTGGCCAACCAGGGCGGCCGGCCAGGGACACCCCATTCCTTCGCCGCGAGGCTGTCTTCGACCGCAGCAACCGCCTTTCCGGGCACCTCTTTCGGCTGCAACAATCGACCGTACTCGCCAATGCCGACGATGCCGAACAACGCGAGCTCGACCAGGCCCTGCTCGACACGCTGAACGCCAGCCGCGATGCCTGGAACACCACCCTCGCCTTCATCCCGCTCAGCTCATCCAGTCTTGATCTCCCCGCTGTCGAGCGCCTGAAGAAGGCCAACATCGTCCTCCTCATCCAGCTGGCGCCTGAAGCCGAAGCTGACATGGTCTGCGAGGCCATCGACCAACTGCATGTTCGCGGCTTGCAGGTCGGGGTTTTCCGCCAGCCGAAACACCGCGCTTTTGCCAAAGTCATCCAGCGAGTGGATTACGCCGCCATCGATATTGGTGGCAACGAGGCCAATGCGGTTCGAGACTTTTCCGCCGCCATCCGTTCCGGCGAGCGCGAACACCCAATCCGGCTTTTCGCCTGCAATATCGATACCTTCGACGACCACCTTTTCTGCCATCAGTGGCATTTCGAAAATTTCCACGGCAAGTTTGCCGAATCAGCACCCAGGCTCGACAACGTTAGCAGTGGCGATCCGCACAAGGCGCAATTGCTCAACCTGCTGCGCCTTGTTCAGGGCGATGCCGAAACGGCCGAAATTGCCGCGGCGATGAAACAGGACCCGATGCTCAGCTTCCGCATTCTGCGCTACCTGAATTCCCCGGCGCTGGGCCTGACCCGCCAGATCGATTCGCTAGAGCAGGCCCTGGTTATTCTCGGCCGCCAGCGCCTGAGTCGCTGGGTAGCGGTACTACTCTTCTCTGTGCGCGAACCGCATCTGGGCGACTGGCTAATGATCGAAAATGCCCTGACCCGCGGCCGCCTGATGGAGGTCCTCGGCGAACAGGTCATGCCCGGACAGCCGCACGACCCGCTCTTCCTGACCGGCATCTTCTCCTGCCTTGATCGTCTGTTGCGCCGTCCGCTGGCTGAAACGCTGAACGATATCCCCATTTCCACGGATATCAGGCAGGCGCTGCTTGAGCGTAGCGGCCCCTATGCCCCGCTGCTCGCCATCGCCGAAGCGAGTGAGGATTTCGACCCGCCACGCATGGAAAGCACGGCCCGCTCCGCCGGCATTGACCCCGACAGCGTTAACCGGGCCCTGCTGGCAGCCACCGCCTGGGCAAGCGAAGTGACCGAATATTGGGAGTAGCCAGATCGGGCATCAGCAAAAACTTGATGCAGGTCGAGGCAGCAATCCTGCCTTGGTGGCTTAATCTCGACCCAATGAACTTTCGTTTCATCCTCGCCTTGCTCGGCCTGAGCCTTTCGCTCCCGGCCTTCGCCAACCAATCCCTGCAAGCCTGGCTGGACACCGCGCTACCGGGCACGGTTCTGCGCCTGCCCCCCGGCAATTACAGCGGTCCGGCGACGATCAACAAACCGTTGACTTTGGAAGGCAACGGCAAGGTCATCATCGACGCCGGCGGCAAGGGGACCGTTCTGACCATCAAGGCAGACCGGGTAACGGTGCGTGGCCTGACCCTGCGCAGCAGCGGCGATTCTCACGACGCGATCGACGGCGGCATCATGGTCGAGGCAGGCAACGGGCTGCTGATCGAAAACAACGTCATCGAGGACGTGCTGTTCGGCATTTCGCTGCACCGGACGACCGACAGCATCGTGCGCAACAACCGCATCCGTAGTCGAGCGGTCGACTCAGCCGAGCGCGGCGATGGCCTTCGCCTCTGGTACAGCACCGGAAACCGTATAGAAAACAACGATATCGCGCAGATTCGCGACGTCACTATCAGCAATTCACCGCACAATCGCTATACCGGTAACACCATCCGAAACAGTCGCCGCGCGTTCAATCTGCTTTTTTCGCATCGCAGCCTGATCGAGCGCAACCTGCTGGAAAAGAATTCGACCGGGATCATTGCGCTTAACTCGGATGGCCTGCTCATTCGAAAAAATCGCATCCTGCATGCCATGGATGCCTCTGGCGCCGGCATCGCACTGAAGGAAACGTCGGCTGCATTGATTGTGGACAACGAAATCGTCCACTGCGCTCACGGCATCATGGCCGATTCGCCAATGGACGCGATCAACCGGATCGTCTTCATCAACAATGTGATCGCCCACAACATTACCGGCATCTACTTCTACGGCGCCAAGGGCGGCCACATCGCGATCAACAACACCTTCAAGAGCAACCTGTGGCCGGTGACGATCATTGGCGATGGCGACCCGATGAACGACACGTGGTGGGGCAACAACTGGGATACCTATGAAGGCTTTGACCTCGATGGCGACGGCTTTGGCGACAAGCCACACGAACTACACGCCTACGCCGACCGCATCTGGATAGAAACGCCCAGCGCCACCTTCTTTCGCAACTCGCCGGTTCTGGAACTGCTCGATTTTCTTGAACGCCTGGCCCCCTTCTCGACACCATCGCTGATTCTGCGCGACACGGCGCCACGCATGAGGAAAGTGCAGCAGTAAAAATGCGTCAGACGGGGGCTGCCTGACGGCTGGCAATCCCTCAGCCCAGCCAGTCGAGAATATCCTCAATCAGATCGTCAACGGCGCCCAGCGACAGATTGAAGTAATTGCAGGCATATTGCGCCGCCTTGGCCCATTCCTGTTCGCCATTGCCACTACCGTGCAGACGGATAATGTGTTCGGCCAGCACGCAGATGGCAATCAAGGCACCGGCAGTCTCCGAGACACTGCCCGGCTTCGCCAGCACGCTGTAATCATGGTGATAGAGCACCCCTTCGGAGATGAAGCCCGGAAGATGCCAGCGCTTGGCCAGGAAGTAGCCGACCACCGCATGATTGGTTCCCATCATGGCATCTTCGACGTCCGTGAATCCCCGCTCCTCGGCGGCATTGGCCGCTGCCAGCACTTCCTTGGTCTGCGGAAAACGCTTCATCAGCAGTGGAATGCCGCAATCGTGGAATAAACCGAAGGTGTAAGCCACATCCGGACGGACGCAGCGCAGGCGTTTGGCCAGTTCGGCCGAGACGTGCGCCGTCTGCGCCGAGGTCTCCCAGAAACGATCCATCGAGGCGTCCTGGTCGCCGGCCAGCGCCAGTCTCAGCAACTGCGAGACCACCAGACTGAAGATGCGCTGCATCCCCAACACATTGATCGCCTGCGTAATGGAGGCCAGTTTATGACCGGTCGAGAAAGCCGGGGAATTGGCGATCAGCATGACATGGCCGGCCAGCGCCACATCCTGGCTGATCAGACGGGCAATCTCCCGCTGATCGGGCATGTCCTTTTTCAGTTCTGCATCGAGTTCGATCAGCACTGCGGGACAAGGGGGGATATCCACCCCGTTCAACATGCTCTGCAACTGTACTTCTTCAGCGACTGCGTTCATGAAAAGCCTCCAGAAGGCGGCAGACTACCTGCTAAAACCACGGCTGAAAATATAACGAAGGTCATAGCTGGTATTCGTCACCGCCGCCCTGCATGGCCATTTCGACCACATGCTTTGACAACTGTGGCGCAAACAGGGTGATCAGGTCGTAGTCGTAACGCCTGAGATAGGTGCCACGACGCAAGGCGAGGCGCGTGGTGTTGGACTCGAACAGGTGAGCGGCGTCTATGGCGACCAGCCCCACGTCACGCTGCGCATCGAACGCCAGGGCTGAAATGATGCCAAGACCAAGACCGAGGCTGACATAGGTCTTGATCACATCGGCATCAAGGGCAGTCAATGCAACATTGGGCTGGACGTTGATGCGTTCGAAAGCCCGATTGATCCGCGAGCGACCGGTAAATGCCGTGTCATAGGTGATCAACGGCCAGCGCGCCAGTTCGTTCAGCGACAGCGGCACTGATTGCAGGATGGGATGCCCCTCAGGAGCAATGACACAGTGCGTCCACTGGCGAACCGGCAAGGTAATCAATTGTGGATACTGATCGAGCGCTTCGGTGGCAATGCCGATGTCTGCTTCGCCAGCGACCACCCACTCGGCAATCTGCGTCGGGCTACCCTGGTGCATTTCCAGCTTGACGTCCGGGTGTTGCGCCATGAAATCGCGGACCACGATGGGCAGCGCGTAACGGGCCTGGGTATGCGTTGCCGCCAACACCAGCCGGCCGGTGTTGCCGGAGGCGAACTCACCGCTCGCCCGCTTCAGATTTTCCGCTTCGCGCAGGATGCGTTCGGCGATGCCCAGCACGACCTTGCCCGGTTCGGTGACCCCGGTAAAACGCTTGCCGCTACGCTCGAAAATCGAAACGCCGAGTTCATCCTCCAGCAACTTGACCTGTTTGGAGATCCCCGGCTGGGATGTGTAAAGCGATTCAGCCGCCTCCGAGACATTCAAGCCCTGACGCTGGATTTCGACGATGTAACGCAGTTGTTGGAGTTTCATGGTCTGGGATCGAGTAATTGGATTCTGCGCTTAGCCAGCAACATACATCCATCAGTTAATAACCGAACGATATAACAATCTAACTCAATATTCTTTTTGTTTCAAATGGCCACTGTTAACATGCACGCCATGGATTATCTCTACACTCTTTCCGGCTTTGCCGTCGGCGCCATAGTTGGCCTGACTGGTGTGGGTGGCGGCTCGCTGATGACACCGCTGCTCGTGCTGCTCTTCGGCGTTCCCCCGGCGACAGCGGTCGGTACCGATCTGCTCTATGCCGCGATGACGAAGGCTGGCGGCACTGTCGCCCATGGCCGGAAAGGGCATATCGACTGGAGCATCACCGGCCGGCTGGCGCTGGGCAGCATTCCTGCCGCTGCCATCACGGTTTGGGTGCTATCACAGCTGCCGAAAGGCAATAACGTCATCGGCCAACTGATCTCCAACGGGCTTGGTTTCGCGCTGCTGCTCACGGCCATCGCGATCCTTTTTGGCCGCAAGCTACGCGAATACGCCGCCCGGCATGACGATTCACCGCTCCGCCAGTGCTGCCTGGGCAAGATCACGGTCGCTGTCGGCGCCATCCTTGGCGTGCTGGTGACCATTTCTTCGGTGGGCGCAGGCGCACTTGGCGTTGCCGCGCTGTTTTTCCTCTACCCAAAACTTTCGCCAGTAAAGATTGTCGGATCAGACGTTGCCCATGCCGTGCCGCTGACGCTGGTTGCCGGCCTCGGCCACTGGATGTTGGGCGGTGTAGACTGGGCGCTGCTCGGCAGTTTGCTGCTCGGTTCGCTGCCCGGTATCTGGCTGGGCACTCAGATTTCCGCCAAGGTGCCGGAGCATATCCTGCGCCGCCTTCTGGCCACCATGCTGGTGCTGATCGGCACCAAGCTGGTCTTTGCCTGACGTTTACCCCAAGGACGTTTCATGTACAAATACGATGCCATCGACCGCCAGCTGATCAACCAGCGTGTCGACCAGTTCCGCGACCAGGTCCGCCGCTGGAAAGCCGGCGAACTGAGCGACGACGAATTCCGCCCGCTGCGCCTGCAGAACGGCCTCTACATCCAGCGCCATGCGCCGATGTTCCGCATTGCGGTGCCTTACGGCATGCTGAGTTCGGACCAGTTGCGCACCCTCGGCCAGATTGCCATCAAGTATGACCGTGGCTATGGCCACTTCACGACACGCCATAATCTGCAACTGAACTGGCCGAAGATCGAGGATGTGCCGGACATGATGGCCGAGCTGGCCAAGGTCGAAATGCACGCCATCCAGACCTCCGGCAACTGCCTGCGCAACATCACCACCGACCCGTTCGCCGGCGTTGCCGCTGACGAAGTGATCGACCCACGCCCGCTGGCCGAAATCCTCCGCGAATGGACGACCTTTCACCCCGAATTCGCCTTCCTGCCGCGCAAGTTCAAGATCGCCATTTCCGGCACCCGTGAAGACCGCGCCGTCACCTGGTTCCACGACATCGGCCTGCATCTGCAGGAGCAGAACGGCGAAGTCGGTTTCCGCGTCATCGTCGGTGGCGGACTTGGCCGGACGCCGATCCGCGGCCAGGTCGTCCGTGAGTTCCTGCCCTGGCAGCACATCCTGACCTATTGCGAAGCCATCCTGCGCGTCTATAACCGTGCCGGCCGGCGCGACAACGCCTACAAGGCACGCATCAAGATTCTCGTCCAGGCCACCGGCATTGAAGCCTTCAGCCAGCAAGTCGAAGCAGAGTGGGCCTACATGAAAGACGGCCCGGCCACGCTGACTCAGGCCGAATTCGACCGCGTCGCCGCCCACTTCGGCGCACCGGACTATGCCAAGCAGGACGAGGTAACACTCCCGGCCGACCAGGCCTTTGCCAAATGGGTCGAGCGCAATACGCATCCGCACAAGGTTCCGGGCTACGCCGCCGTCACGCTGTCGCTGAAGAAGCACGGCATCGCGCCGGGCGACATCACTTCCGAACAGATGGCAGCGGTAGCCGATCTCGCCGACCAGTACAGCTTCGGCGAACTGCGCATCAGCCATGAGCAGAACATCATCCTGGCCGACGTCAAGAAGAGCGACCTGCATGAAGTCTGGCAGAAAGCCAAGGCAGCCGGACTGGCAACGCCGAACATCGGTCTGCTGACCGGCATCATCTGCTGCCCGGGCGGCGATTTCTGCGACCTGGCCAACGCCAAGTCCATCCCCATCGCCAACGCCATCCAGGCCCGCTTCGACGATCTCGACTACCTGTTCGACATCGGCGAAATCGACCTCAACATCTCGGGCTGCATGAACGCCTGCGGCCATCACCACGTCGGCCACATCGGCGTGCTCGGTGTCGACAAGAACGATTCCGAGTTCTACCAGGTCACGCTGGGCGGTCGCCAGGGCAATGATGCCAAGCTCGGCAAGGTGATCGGCCCCTCCTTCGCGGCCGAAGAAATGCCGGATGTCGTCGACAAGATCATCAAGGTCTATATTGAAAACCGTCATGCCGACGAGCGCTTCCTCGACACGCTCGACCGCATCGGTATCGACCCGTTCAAGAACCGCGTTTACGAAGGCCGTGCCCATGGCAAGGCCAAGGCTGCACAGCAGGAGGCTGCATAATGGCTCAACTGATCAAGAACAACAGCGCCACGGTCGACACCTGGCAAACGCTGCAACTGGGCGAAGGTGAAACACCGGAAACCGTTGCCCTGCCTGCCGGTGACGTCATTTTCCCGCTCGCTGTCTGGCAAGCCCGCAAGGCCGAGATCATCTCCTGTCACAAGCGTATCGGCCTGCTGATTCAGCCGGATGAGCGCGTCGAAGATATCGCCGCCGATCTTGAGTACTTCATCGTGATCGCCGTCAATTTCCCGAAATTCGTCGATGGTCGCGGCTACTCGACGGCCAGCCTGCTGCGCCAGCGCTACGCTTATCAGGGCGAACTGCGTGCCGTCGGCGACGTGCTGCACGACCAGCTGTTCTTCATGCAGCGCGTCGGTTTCGACAGCTACGCGCTGAAGGACGGCAAGAATCTCGTCCACGCCATTGAAGCCGGCTTCAAACCGTTTAGCGATGCCTACCAGGCTTCAACCAGCCAACCGCAACCCTACTTCCGCCGCCGCGCCTGAGAGAAGCGATGACCCCCAGCCTGCTCAACATCACGCCAGAACTGACCGTCAGCGTTGCCGCCAAGACCAAAACGGTCAAAGCCCTGCTCGCCGACATCGCGACCAACTGGTCGAGCGCCGCCTTCGCCAACAGCCTGGGCGCCGAGGACATGGTACTGACTGACCTGATCGTCAAGGCCAAGCTGCCGATCGAAATCTTCAGCCTCGACACCGGTCGCCTGCCGCTCGAAACCTACGACCTGATCGCCGCGGTCGACAAGCATTACGGCCTGAAACTGAAGCTCTATTTCCCGCAGGCCGAAGAAGTCGAAAGCTACGTCCGCAACCACGGCATCAACGCCTTTTACGAATCGGTCACGCTACGCAAGGCCTGCTGTTACGCCCGCAAAGTCGAGCCGCTGAAACGCGCCCTGGCCGGCAAACGGGCCTGGATCACCGGCATGCGCGCCGAGCAGGCGGCGACTCGCGGCAACCTCGCCGTCCGCGAGTACGATGAAGGCAACGGCCTGGAAAAATTCAATCCGCTGTCGGACTGGACCGAGAAGGAAGTCTGGACCTACATCAAGCAGAACGCCGTGCCCTACAACGCCCTGCACGACAAGTTCTACCCCAGCATCGGCTGCGCCCCCTGCACCCGCGCCATTTCGCCCGGCGAAGACATCCGGGCTGGCCGCTGGTGGTGGGAGAATCCTGAGTCCAAGGAGTGCGGCCTACACGTCAAAGGCTGAACCCAGCCCTGAGGATTACGAAAAAACCGGCTTCAAGCCGGTTTTTTTAATTGCCAAATGCCGGAATGAGCGCCAAGCAACGCCTTCCTTTAACAATGGGCAATCACTAGAGACCTTCAGTCCAAATAAATTGCCATGAAAAACGAATATTCAAAATACCCATAACGAATATTGCATTTCAGCTTGCATGCTGTAATGCTTGGCAGAATGGCAATTTACCGCTAATGAAACAGTTTGGCCAGCACGGTGTAAAAGGCTGATCGAAAAACTTAACAAATTCCAGACAATCAATAGAAATCAATATGTTGTCAGTTAAATTTTGTTTTTTCATCCATCCCCTGCAGGAAGTAGACACCTGCAAAGGTGTCTACTGAACGTTAGGTGCTTATGACGAAGCGTCTTTCCGGCCCACTTGGTTCATATGCAGATAGCGACGAATTCCAAATTGGGCAAACTCTCGTTTGGGTTAAGTACCCACCCAACGGGAATCGCATATCTCTGCTGTCTAAAGCTGAAGAGTTATTGCCAGTTCTTGAGTTCGATATATCCAAGGTTGAAGAGCTCGCAACAAAGACCATTGGCAGTTTAATTTCTGCCACAGTAATCGGCATTACGATAGAACCGGACAGTTCTGCTTCATATACCTGCACGTTTTTCGACGGCGAATATGAAGATGAATTTATTTTCATCAACAGAAAAATAGACGGTAGCCTTGTTGCCGCACGCACCTAACATGGCGCTCAACCTCGCTCCTTTCAGTCGCTGGACGCTGCGCAATAAAGCCGCGCAGCGCCGGTTAGCTCTACGTTAGGAGTCCGCGGCTTGGTGACTAAGCACGTTCAATTCACGGAAGACAATCGCCTTCAATGGGCCGGGATGGGAGACTACGAACTTATATCTCCTGACGGTCGGCACTCCATCGAGATTACATATGATGGCGAGCCTCCTCACGGAGATTCCTATCATTTGGTAAAGATTGACTGCGCTGCTTTTCCCGGTCATGCATGGGGTTGTCTGTTCGGGTTCTCTGCGTGCTCGCGCTTTGCGATCTTTAGCTGGATGTCGAAATTCTTCGAGCGACATACCGTTGTAGTAGATATGCAAGCGAAGTATTACTTCGTGCTACCCGAATACATCTACCAGTTTTCAATTGACTGGCCTTCCATTCGAGGGGAAGGTCAGTTGTCAGTTGGCAAGCAGTATGTCTTTACAGGACAGGAGCAATGGCGGCCATATTGAACCCTAACCCTACGCTCAAGGCGCTTCCTTCGGTCGCCGGGAAACGCTGCAAGCCGCGTGCCCCTTACCTAAAACGTTGGGGCGCTTAGCTCGTATGCGCAAACTTGTCCTTGCAGCAATCACCGTATACCAACGCTACGTATCCCCGCACAAGGGTTTCTGCTGCGCGTATCGCGCACACACAGGGCACAAGAGTTGCTCGGTTCTCGGTTTCAGAGCCGTGCGTAGGTACGGCGTTCTCGCTGGCCTCACGGTTCTTAGGCACCGCACCTATTTGTGCGGAGTGGTTCATCGGCGTTACACAAAACCGCGTAACCGCATCCTTCACTCACAGCAAGGATTCTGCGACGTTGGCTGTGATTTCCCCTGTGATGTTCCAAGTATTGATGGGTGCATTTCGCTGGGCGATTTCGCTAGTTGTTGCGATTATGGAAGCTGCGACTGGCCTAGCCGAAATCGGAAGAGTCAAGAGGGAGAGCAATACGTGTACATCCCTCCGAACGTCGAAGGCAAAAAAGAAAACCGTACTTGAATCCCCTCCGCGTCCCAACCCATCATTCGAGCGAACCTGCGCAAAAAGCCGCGCAGGCCACTCAATTCAAACATTAGCGCTTATCAAGGAGTTTTCATGCTTCGCAACGCATTAGTCTTGCTTTTGGCAACCGCTACATTCCCACTCGTCAAGACATCGCATATGAGCTCATTGTGCAATGAGCGCTAACCACTCATTCCACCCTATCTGTGGGAATACCTCGCTGACTGGTGAATTCAAACAGTGTGCCTTCCGTTCCATTCTCTCAGGAGCTATCGAACAATGACTTGGCGTCTGACGCGCATCCTCATACTCACCTCATTAATAGTTCTCTGCCATCAGTCCTACGCGGCCGATGCCTATTACGACTACGTAGCAGATTTCTATCTTCACGAAAGTCATCAGGCTCGCAACCCGGACCAGGTAATTCGATATACCGATGGAGAGAATGGCGCGCTTCTTCAATCAGTCCTTGAGCCGACGCGGGTCAAGGCGGTACTGAACTCCTATTTAGAGTCCATGAAGCGCAGCGAGAAGATTCCTGAGGTTCCCAAGCTCTTGCAGCCTTTAGCTGCTCGGTATGACGGAGCATTCAAGAAGGAACCACGAGCTTACGAAAAGGAGTTTTTGGACAGCCTTGAAGCCTCGGTCGAGGTGATCTCTATTGCTTCGGCGATGACTAATGTATCTATGCCGCCTTCCACAACCAACAAAACCTCTGGGGCGGATGCTGAAAAGCAGAAGGCGCTAACAGATAGTATTCAGTCACTTGCAAAAATGACCCGCGACTTGAGTACTGTTGCCTATAAAGCAATGGCAACGGAAATCCGCAACAGGGTTGGCAAAGGAATGTTTTCCGAAAGTGGTGCCAAACGCGCCCTGGCAATCGCAGAAAGAATTTCTCCGTAGCTGATATGGGCGCTATCCACGGTAGACCCAACCCGGCGACCAACTGGAGCTGCGCAAAAAGCCGCGCAGGTCAGTTACCTCTACGTTAGAGCTCATGAAAACCGTCACTTACCTCGGAGCCATTCTCGTCGCATGTCAAGCCACCGCTGGGTCTGCCGCTGATTTGCCCTCCGACCGAGGTCAGTTCCAGGCGCTGGTCGAGCGAGAGATCGTTATAGGTTCATCTATAGAGTCCGCAAAGGATCGGCTGAAGGCCGTCGGACTCGAGTGCAAGTCGGTCGCCAGGGGATGGACAAACAACGTTCACGACACGACGGAGTTCATCTTCTGCTCTCGAAACTCTGATGAATGGCCCGTGTTCAGGCGCTGGCAAGTGGCACTGCTACCTCGTGACGGGAAGGTTGCGGAGATACGTTCAAACGTCGGTCTCATTGGGCCGTAACGTGACCTCTATCGAAAGCAAACAAGATTAGCTTCGCATACATGTAGGAGCAGCCTTTTTCCCCTGACCAATAGTCAGATCACAGCCTGCTAGCGGCATCAGCTTACCTGGCGTCCGCAGCAGGTCGGCCAGTGTGTAGCCATCAAGAACGAGGAACATGGCCTTCAAGGCTTCATTGAGAATCGCAGGCAGGCAGCAGGCGCCCTGAATCCGGCAGGTGCTTTTATCAGCGAAGCATTCGGCCAGCGTGAAATCGCTTTCGGTCTGGCGAATCACCTCGCCGACGACAATTTCCTGCGGTTCATGCGCCAAGCGCAGGCCGCCGCCCTTGCCACGCACGGTCTCGATATATCCACCTCGCCCGAGCTGATGGGCCACCTTCATCAGGTGACTCTTTGAAATATCGTGGGCGGCGGCGATTTCGGCGATCGTCGCCAGCCGGTTTGTTTGCGCGCCGAGGTACATCAGAACGCGCAGGCTGTAGTCGGAAAAGGCACTCAGTCGCATGGTCGCTCAAAAGATACATTTAAAATATTGCTTATAGCGATCTTGGTTGATAGCATCAAGATTCATTTTATTTATATCTTATGCCAGCCTGTGGCGCAATTCGCCCGGCTGGTCATCGCCGGAATAGTCATGGCCAAGCAGCCCGCAAAAAAGATCTTTGAAATCAAGCAGGTCGTCGATCCGGATGCCAAGGTCTATCCGCGTTCGATCAGCGGACCTTACACCCGCTGGCGCTGGGTCTTTGTCTGGCTGACCCAGATCGTTTTCTATGGCCTGTGCTGGCTACCCTGGCATGGTCGTCAGGCCATCCTGTTCGACATCGACACCCGCAAGTTCTATTTCTTCGACCTGGTACTCTGGCCGCAGGACACGATCTATCTCGTGCTGCTGATGATTCTCGGGGCCTTCACCCTCTTCCTGTTTACCGCCGTGGCGGGACGATTGTGGTGCGGCTATACCTGCCCGCAAACCGTTTATACGGAAATCTTCCTGTGGTTTGAAAAGGTCATCGAAGGCGAACGGCCGCAGCGCATCAAGCTTGATGCCGCCCCGTGGTCGCCGCGCAAACTGGCGATCAAGAGCGCCAAGCACGCGACGTGGATCCTCTTCTCGCTGTGGACCGGGATCACCTTTGTCGGTTATTTCATGCCGATCCACGATCTGGTCAATGATCTGATTACCCTGTCGCCCGGTGCCTGGTCGTCCTTCTGGGTGGTCTTTTATGCCTTCGCCACCTATGGCAACGCCGGCTTCCTGCGCGACCAGATGTGCCGCCAGATCTGCCCCTACGCCCGCTTCCAGTTCGTGATGTTCGACCCCGACACGCTGATCATCGCCTACGACACGGCGCGTGGCGATGCCCGCGGCCCGCGCGCCAAGGGGGCCGACCCCAAGGCCCTGGGCCTGGGTGATTGCGTCGATTGCGGCATCTGCGTTCAGGTCTGCCCGACCGGCATCGACATTCGTAACGGCTTGCAGAACGAGTGTATTGGCTGCGCCGCATGCATTGACGCCTGCGATCAGGTCATGGACAAGATGGATTACCCGCGCGGCCTGATCCGCTATTCGACTGAAAACGCTGTTTCAATGCGCTTTACGACGCTGGAAATCATCAAACGTGCAGCCCGGCCGCGGGTCATCATCTACACGGCGATCCTGCTGGCCCTGACGGGCGCCATCGCCTGGTCGCTGGCCACCCGCGTGCCGCTGAAGGTCAATGTCCTGAAGGATCGCAACGTGCTGTCCCGGGAAGCGGACGATGGCTCGATCGAGAATACCTATCGCCTGCAGATCATGAATACCGGCGACCAGACGCGGAAGTTCCGGATCAGCATTGGCGGTGTCGAAGGCGCCCGCCTGAAGGGTGACAGCGAAATTACCGTACCCGGCGGTGAGATTGGCAGTCAGAGCGCCATTGTCAGCGCTGAACCGGGGGCCACCCGATCCGGTGCAACGCCGATCACTTTCAGCGTGACCGACGTGGCCGACGAAAAAGTCTCGGTCACCGAAAGCTCGAAGTTCTGGATGCCCTGACCAGCAAACTGGTTTGACGGCCGGCCGAACGATCTTGATGGACGATCGGCTTATTCAAATTAGAATACCGGCTTTACAAGCTGGCGGTAACGGCTGCTTTCAAAAACTGATTTACCATGCAAAATGCTTATGCATTTTCCCATTCCGCGCTGCTTCATATTCCTAAAAAAGCCCCAGGCGCCTGCACCGCGGAATCTTTCCGACCCATTTCACAGAAGTCCTGACCCCAACTCATGGCCAGCCTCACCCCTCAAGACAGCCCCCGGCCACGCCGCTGGAAGCTTTACCTCACCCTTGGCATCCTCGTATTGGGTACCGCCGTTGCCACCGCCGGCTGGATCGAACTGCAGGAATCCAGTTTCCAGGCCCGCTATTTCACCGAACAGGCGAAAACCTCCACTTGGACCATGGAATCCGGCGCTGACAAGGACATCTGGTTTCCAGCCACCGGCCCGTACGAGCAACGCCTGGGCTACGCACAGCTAAGCAATTTCCTGCCGCGCCTGGCCAGTTCGGGGTTCATCATCGACACCCAGGCCCGGCAATCCGCTGGTTTCCGCCACATTGTTGGTCTTGGCCATTTCCCCATTTACCGTGAAAAATCCCGGGCGGGCTTGAGCATTCTCGATCGTCACGATCAACCGCTCTATGACAGCCAGTATCCGCGTGTCCAGTACGCTGACTTCGAAGCTATTCCACCGGTCCTGGTCGAAGCGCTGCTGTTCATCGAAAACCGCGACCTGCTTGACACCACTTACCCGAAGCGCAATCCGGCCGTCGATTGGGGCCGGTTGGCCCGGGTCGCGGCAGGTCAGGCACTGCGCCACGTCAATATGGGTGGCGGCCGTGCCGGCGGCAGCACGCTGGCGACGCAGATCGAGAAATTCCGCCACTCCCCCGGTGGGCGCACGCGCGATACCGACGACAAATATCACCAGATGATGTCGGCTGCCCTGCGCGCCTATCAGGATGGCGAGGAAAACCTGCCGGCCCGCCGCCGCATCGTTCTCGATTTCATCAATTCCGTACCGCTCGGCGGCATTCCGGGCTACGGCGAGGTCAATGGGCTGGGCGATGGCCTGTGGGCCTGGTACGGGCAGGAATTCGCCCGCACCAATCAACTGCTGGCCGACCCCAAGGCCGCCCTCACCGAGCGGGCCAAAGCCTTCAAGCAGGCACTCTCCCTGTTCGTTGCCCAGCGCCGGCCATCGGGCCTGCTCGGCGACACGACGGGGCGCCTCAATGCGCTGACCGACAGCTATATCCGCCTGCTGGCTGAAGACCAGCTGATCCCCGCCGACCTGCGCGAAGCCGCCCTCCAGGTACAGATCAACCCGGCACGTCAGGCCCGCCCCGGCGAAGAAGTCTCTTTCGTCGAACGCAAGGCGGTCAACGAAATCCGCGGCACGCTGGGCGACCTCCTCAACATCGAGAATCTCTATTCCCTCGACCGCTACGACCTGACCGTCCATAGCACCCTCGATGGTCCCAGCCAGCAGGCAGTGACGCGTATCCTGAACCGTCTCGCCGACCCGGCTTTCCTGGCCTGCGCAGGTCTCAAGGAAGGCCGGTTGCTGGACAGAGGTGACCCGAAACAGGTCAACTACAGCCTGACCCTGTACGAGCGCACACCGACCGCCAACGTGCTGCGCATCCAGGCCGACAATCTCGATCAGCCGCTGGACATCAACGCCGGCACCAAGCTTGATCTCGGCTCCAGCGCCAAGTTCCGGACCCTGGTTTCCTACCTGCTGGTCGTCACCGACCTGCACCAGCGCTACAGCCAGATGCCCCCGGCAGAACTGGCCAAGCTGCCCCGCCACCCGGCCGACCGTCTGAGCAACTGGGCGATAGATAGCTTGCGCGCCAAGCCGGAGATGACGCTGGAGGCTTTGCTCGAAGCTGCCATGGAGCGCCGCTATTCGGCCAGCCCCGGTGAAACCTTCTTCACCGGCGGCGGCATTCACCACTTCAACAATTTCAAGCACGAAGACGATGGCAAGGTACCGAGCGTCGCCGAAGCGCTGGAACAGTCGGTCAATCTCGTTTTCGTCCGGATCATGCACGATGTCGTGCACTACCACGCCTACGAGGCGGTCGACGCGCCGGCCCGCGGCCTGCGTGATAAGGACGACGAGGAGACCCGGCAGGCCTTCCTCAACCGCTTTGCCGAACGGGAAGGTCTCGGCTTCCTGCGTACTTACTGGCACAAGTACCGTGACGTGGCACCGGAAGACCGGCTTGAAGTCCTCAGCGACTCGGTTCCCGCCCGGCCCGTGCCGCAGGCTGCCGCCTACCTGAGCGTCCTGCCGAAGAGCGATTTCGCCAGCTTCCTCGCCTTCATGCGCAAGCAACTCGGGGAAAAGGCCGGCACTGACGCCGGCCTGCGCCGCCTGTTCGACACCCACGCCACGCGCCAGTACAACCTGGCCGACCAGGGCTACCTGGCCCGGGTGCATCCGCTCGAACTGTGGCTGGTCCGCCATCTGCAGGACCAACCGAAAGCCACGCTCAAGGACATCGTGCCGGCCAGCGTCGAGGCTCGCCGCGATGCGTCGAAGTGGCTGTTCTCGACGCGATTCAAGCATGCCCAGCAGGTCCGTATCGACATCGTTGTCGAAGTCGCTGCCTTCGAGCGCATCGCCGACGAGTGGCGGCGCCTGGGCTACCCCTTCGAACATCTGGTGCCCTCGCTGGCCACCTCGATCGGCAGCTCCGCCGACCGGCCAGCGGCCCTCGCAGAATTGATGGGCATCGTGGTCAATGACGGTATCCGGCGCCCGACGGTGCGCATCGACGAATTGCTGTTTGCGGCCAACACCCCGTTCGAAACGCGCCTCAAGCGCCAGCCCGAAGCCGGCGAACGGGTCATGCCGGTCGAAGTCGCCCAGGTTACCCGGCGCGCCTTGCTCCGCGTCGTCAATAGCGGCACTGCCCGACGTATAAAGGACGCCTACCGCGACAACGAGGAAAAACCGTTGCTGGTCGGTGGCAAGACCGGCACCGGCGACCACCGCTCCAAGGTCATTGGCGCAGATGGTGGCGTGCGTAGCGCCAAGGTCATGAATCGTGCCGCGACCTTTGCCTTCTACATCGGTGACCGCTTCTACGGTGTCGTGACCGCCTTCGTGCCCGGCTCCAAAGCGGCCGCCTACGACTTCACCTCGGCGCTACCGGTCCAGATTCTCAAGGAAATGGAACCGGTCTTGCGACCGCTGGTTGCCGATCGCCCCGCGGCGGAAGGCAAGTGCAAAGGCTAAAACACCGCCACGCCTTCCATCCATCCCGAAAAGCGGGAATCCAGACGACCGATCGACTGGATTCCCGCTTTCGTGGAAACATCCAAAATCACCAATAATCCGTAAAAACCACACTTTGCTGCGGCGCAACAAAATGGTAGTCTTTGACGCATAAAATAAAGCGATCAAAGCGAGCAACAGCATGAGTGAAATCGATCTGAAACGTTTCTTCCTTGAACAGGTTCGCCTGTTCGAGAACTTCCCGGCCGACAAGGTCGAGGAAATCGTCATCAAGTCCCGACTGGCGACCTACGAGGGTAATGAGGCCATCCTCGAAACTGGCGATGAAGGCCGTTTTATCGGCGTCATGATCAGCGGCCATGCCGAGATTTCGATGACCGACAACACCGGCACCCGCGCCGTGATCACCCAGCTGGGCACCGGCGATGTCTTCGGTGTGATGTCCCTGCTGACCGGCGACCGCATCGTCGCCGACGTCATTGCCGGTAATCGCTGCTTCGTGCTGATGATTCCGCAGGACGTCTTCAACACCCACATCCTGACCAACCCGAAGGCCGTCGGCTACCTGTCCCGCCTGCTCGCCGAGCGCACCCGCGCCATGTCGGTCGATCTGGTCACCGCCCAGGCCAACGCCATCACCCGCTCGACGGATCCCTATGCGCTGTCGCTGACCACCAACCAGCCGGGCAAGGTCGTCGTCATCAATGTCGGCATCAGCCAGATTCATTTCGGCATCTACGACACCGAGGAAAGCGGTGCCGACGTGCACGGCATCATCGACCACGCCGACCAGCAGGTGACCCTGATCAGCGTCATGGTTGGACCGCAGCAAAAAACCATCGAGCATGCACCCTTCAAGCTTTCCGACCTCTTCAAGGTGATGCAGGAAGCCACCGCCCTGCTCGGCGAGGCCTTCACCTTCCACCCGGAAGATGTCACCGCTATCGGCCACCGGGTCGTTCACGGCGGCAACAAGTTCTCCAGTTCGGTCGTCATCACGCCGTCCGTCATTGCCGAGATCGAGGAACTGGCGCTCTTCGCGCCGCTGCACAACCCGGCCAACGTCGCCGGCATCCGCGTCGCCATCAAGCAGTTCCCGAACGTGCCGCAGGTCGCCGTGTTCGACACTGCCTTCCATCAGACGCTGCCGCCCTACGCCTACCTCTACGGCCTGCCCTACGACCTTTACAAGCAGCACGGCATTCGCCGCTACGGTTTCCACGGCACCTCGCACCGCTATGTATCGCTGAAAGCCGCCGAAGTCCTGAAGCGCCCGCTCGGTGAGCTGGAAATCGTCTCCTGCCACCTCGGCATTGGCGCCTCGCTGTGCGCCATCGACCATGGCCGTTCGGTCGACACCAGCATGGGCATGACCCCCAGCGATGGCCTGATCATGCCCAGCCGCTCGGGCAGCATCGACCCGGCCGTGATGATCCACCTGATGGAACAGCACAAGATGACGCCGGATCAGCTGTCCACGCTGATCAACAGTGAAAGCGGCCTGAAGGGCATCTCCGGCATTTCCAGCGACATCCACGACATTGAGACAGCCGCCAGCGAAGGCCACCATCGCGCCCTGCTCGCCCACAAGGCCTACTGCTATCAGGTCCGCAAGAATATCGGCGCCTACGTTGCGGCCATGGGCGGTATCGATGTCCTGGCCTTCACCGGCGATGTCGGCGAAACCAGTGCCGCCGTGCGCAGCCTGGCCTGCCAGGGCCTTGGCTACATGGGCATCAAGCTCGACGAGGAAAAGAACCGCAACTTGGGCCGCATCGATGGCTATGCCGTCATTTCGGCCGACGATTCACCAGTCACCATCCTGGTCGTCGCCAATGACGACGAGCGCCTGGTCGCCTGGGAAACGCTGCGCGCCATCGAACGTAATGCCCTGCTGCTCGCGGCCAATGCCGAAGATGCGCCAATCCCCGTTGAAATCTCCGCCCACCACGTGCATCTGTCGCAAGTCGATGTCGAAAAGCTGTTTGGCCCCGGCCACCAGCTGACGCCGATGCACGAACTGTCGCAGCCCGGCCAGTTCGCCTGCGAGGAACAAGTGCATCTGGTCGGCCCCAAGGGCCGGATCGCCAAGGTTCGCGTCCTCGGCCCGACACGCAAGGAAACCCAGGTCGAAATCGCGATGACCGAGCAGTTCAAGCTCGGCGTCCAGCCGCCGATCCGCCAGTCCGGCGACCTGACCGGCACACCTGGCGTGACGCTGGAAGGCCCGTACGGCAGCACGACCATCGAACGCGGCGTGATCTGCGCCCAGCGCCACATCCACATGACGCCGGAAGACGCCATGCGCTTCCACGTACGTGACAATTACGTCGTTCGCGTCCGCATCGAAGGTGAGCGCCAGTTGATCTTCGGCGACGTCGTCGTCCGCGTTAACCCCGGTTTCCGCCTGGCCATGCACATCGACACCGACGAGGGCAATGCCGGCAACATCCAGACCGGCATGCTGGGTTATATCGAAGAGATCCAGAACCGGCACTAAGCGACCGTTCGCTGGATAAAAACAAGGGGATCACCGCCAGGTTATCCCCTTGTTCGTTTAGAGCCAGCCAAGCTGCTTACAGGCTGCACGGACGAGAAAAAACCCAAGGCCACATACAAACAGGCCAAAGATCAGATGAAGATACTCAGCATTCATCCGATTGGCGAGAAATGCCCCCAGCCACGCCCCGATAAACATCGTTGCCGCCAGAATGATGGCCGCCCGGATGTCGACATTTCCATGTCGGTAATACTCATAGGCGGCAGCAAGACCAATGGGGGGAAGCAGTACGGCCAGGGTGGTACCGGTTGCCATGTGTTGCGAGAAGCCGGCCCAGTAAACCAGTGCGGGCACGATGATGACTCCGCCGCCAATACCAAAAATACCTGCCGCCAGACCGCCGATCAGACCAATGAATATGAATACGAGCAAGGATGGCATCAGTGTTTCCTTCACGCGCCAGGACAATGGTTTGACATCAAAAGATCAGCCTACTCATCAAACGACTTGAGTTTTCTCCAGAGCGACACCCTGTCGATACCCAGCATCTTTGCTGCCTGAAACTTGTTGCCGTTGCAGTGCAATAGCGCTTTCTGGATGTGCTCTTTTTCAAGCTGCTCCAAAGTCTGAAAACCGCCACTCGCCGAATCGATCGGACTCGGAGACGCTTGCTCGAACAGGTTTGCCGGCAAAAGATCCTGCTCAATGAGCTGCGTGGAACATAAAGCGATCGCCCGCTCAATGATATTTTCCAGTTCGCGAATATTGCCGGGATAGTCATAGGCCATTAGCACGGACAGCGCCTGCGGCGAAAGACTGGGTAAAGCCTTGCCCATTCTCTGGGCGTGAGTCGCAATCAGGTGAGAAGCAAGCACAGGGATATCCTCCTTTCGATCGCGCAGGGGTGGAATACTCAATGCCACCACATTCAGGCGAAAGTAAAGGTCCGAACGCAGGATGCCCGCAGCGACCGACTCTTCCGGATTACGATTGGTTGCCGCCAAGATCCGGAGATTTATTTTTATTGCTTGCGTACTGCCCAAGCGGAAGAATTCTCGCTCCTGCAAGACTCGCAAAAGCTTGACCTGAATGGCCGGCGGCATTTCCGTGACTTCATCGAGAAACAAGGTCCCGCCCTCAGCCGCCTCCAGCAGTCCGGTTTTCACACCAGCGGCTCCGGTAAAGGCACCCCGCTCATGGCCGAACAGTTCATTGGCCAACAATTCCTCGGACAACACACCGCAGTTGATTGCGACAAAAGGGGATGCGGATCGATCGCTGCAATCGTGCAAATAGCGGGCGATCAACTCTTTCCCGGTCCCCGTCTCGCCGTGGATCAGCACCGTGCAGTCAGTTGGTGCGACACGCCTTGCTGTGTCCAGCAGGCGCTGCATCGCCTCTGAACTCGCGATGATCCGGCGAGACATGGTGGTTTTGGCCAGCTCCTGCTTGAGCGCCAGAACTTCACTTTTAAGGCGGACCTTCTCCAGGGCTTCGTGGACTATCTTTCGTACCTCGGCAATGCGAAAGGGCTTTTCCACATAGAAGAATGCGCCGGCTCGCATCGCCTCGACGGCGGACCCAGCACTCGCATGCGCGGTAATCACGATTACCTCGGTATCAGCTGCCTGCGCCTTGATCTGCCTGAGCAACGCCAGACCATCCATACCCGGCATACGAATATCCGTCAGCACCAGTTGATAAGTTTGCTTGCCCAGACAAGCCGTTGCCTGCTCTCCATCGGCAGCGGCATCTACGTGCCAGCCCTCGCGCTTCAAAACATGCACGAGATTCTGGCGGGCAATTTCTTCGTCATCGACAACCAGGATTCTTGTCTCAGACATCGCTTTCCCCACTTGTTTTACCTTCATCCGGTACGTGAATCCAGATTCGTGTACCGCCGCTGACGACAGATTCGGCAGCGATCGTCCCACCATGCTGCGTAACAATCTCGCTTGCCACAAAAAGACCGAGCCCTATCCCCTTGCCTGTTGGCTTGGTTGTATAGAAAGGATCGAAGATGCGTAGTGCCGGCTCGCCGGCTATGCCTTCGCCATCATCCTCAATCTCGAAGGTGGTTCCTCTCCCTTCTGGAAACTCCTCTCGCCAGGCTCGCAACACAATATTTCCCTCGCCATGGATCGCTTCGGCAGCGTTCTTGATCACATTGATCAAGACCTGCTGGAAACGGGTACGATCAATCACGACCACGACATCTTTCGCCACCTCAAGCTTCACCACAATCGAAGCCGGAATCTGGTTGCGTAGCAAGGTCAAGGTTTCATCGAGCAGCAGGAGAACGTTCTGGCTCCTCCGCTCCAGGCTTCCACTCCCCGAATTATTGAGCAGTGCCGAAACAATGCGTTGTGAACGCATGACCTGATCGTCAATTTGACCAAGCAAGGTACGAATCTGCTCATCAGGCAGCTCGTTCATCTCCTCCTGAAGAATTTGGCAGGATGAGGAAATATTGGAAAGCGGGTTGTTCAACTCATGCGCAACGCCTGACAACATGGTTCCCAGCGCCATCAGGCGAGAAGACCTGGCCATCGTGCTTTGTCGCGCCTCCAGTTCATGCAAGGTATCGTTGATGGATCGCGTCAGTGAGGCCATCTCATCGCCAGAATCTTCGCCTTCGAGTCTCCCCGCCTCGCCCTTGGCGATTTTTTGCAGGCTCCGCTCCAACTCACGGAGTGGCCGAACCACGCTGCGCGTCACCAGTATTCCGACCAGCAGCCCCAGGGCCAGCATCACCCAGATAATGCGCTGAAGGTTGATTTCGTGATGTCGAATGGCTTCATCGACGCGTCTCTGCGCATCGTCATCCAGGCGTTCGCCCAAGCGCAGGGCGCTGCTTCCTGCGACGAAGGTTTCTTTCAATATTTCGGCAGACAGCCCTGGTGCAGAAAGCGCACTTTGAAAATCGAGCAATCTGTCGCGATATGTCGCGACCGAACCGACCTCTTCAGCCGACAACTCAGGCTGCTTACGTAAAAGCGCCTCGAGAAGTTGTGTTGCCTTGTTGGCCTGCTCGACAGCCTCATGAAGATCGGCCTCCTTCTTGTAAAGCAGGAAGTTCTTTTCAAGGCGCCGCGCATCTCTCAGCAAATCAAAAAACGACACGATCCCCTGACGCCTGTTCAACTCGTCTTTCAGGACGCGAAACTGGATGATCGAAGTTCCGACGAAAACAACGAACAAGAGTCCCACCACGGCATAGCCGAAAAGGATTTTAGAGTGCAGGGAGCGAAACAATTTCATTTGTTGCATTCTGAAATATCGATGGTTGCAATATGAAACAGTATGCAGATGCATACTTTTCATTGTTATTCATCTACTTATGCGCATTCTGGGCACTTCCAATCGGGACATGGTTGCAAATTGCAACAATTACACCTTAAACCCATCCCCCGCGCGAATCAATCGCCTTTAGGAATCAACAACTTACAAAAGAACACGATGGCACACCATGTGCTAGCAATGAATGGTCCATGCCCACGGTCGATGGATCAAATCCTGTTCAAACCTCCGACTCTCTGCACAAACCTCATTCCAGATTGAATTCATCATGTCAAAGAAAATTGCACTAGCCCTCCTTTCCTCTGCGGTCTGCCTGTTGGCCGCGTGCTCAACAACCGCTACCGCCCCCACTGAAACGACCACACCACAGAAAGCGCCGGATTCCGTTCGTCCGGTCGCCGCAGCGCCGAGTGGCCTTTCCGCAGCCGATCTGGCCGCCTTGCGCGATCCTTCCAACCCGCTTTCAAAACGCAGCATCTACTTCGATCTCGACAGCAGTGCCATTAAGCAGGAATACCGTTCTGTCGCCGAAGCTCACGGAAAATTCCTCGCGAATAGACCCGGGGTAAAGGTGACCGTGCGCGGCAACACCGATGAGCGAGGCAGCCGTGAATACAACCTGGCGCTGGGGCAACGTCGTGCCGATGCCACCAAACAGGCACTGAGCGCCTACGGTGTTGTCAGCGACCAGATTGAAACCGTCAGCTACGGCAGCGAAAAACCGGCTGCTGAAGGCCATAACGAAGCAGCCTGGGCAAAAAATCGCCACGCGGACATTGCCTATCCTGGGGAATGATTTGGCAAGGCATTCAGTAGCGAAGACGGTTCTCATCACCTTGAAGGACCGTCTTTGCAAGGTCAAAAGCAGATTGGATGGCAGGTCAACGCCCATCGCCATCCTTCTGCTTCTGAGTGCTTGCGGCACAACGCCGCCGGCAGCAACAAATGCACCTTCGCAAAATCTCGCGACAAGCGAAGTCGCACCGCTCAATCCCCCGGATGCTGCCCGAGAGGAAGCCCCTCCACTCATTGCCGCTTCCAGGCAAGACAACATTCGTAGTGAAAAGAAATTATCCAAAAGATATATCTCGTTTGCTCCGAACGAACTGAGCCTGGACGAAGCGAACCGCAAGAAACTTCACGGCTACGCCCAAGAACTAAAAAATCGGCCCAAAACCGTGGTTGTCATCAAGGCTTTTTCCTATGGTGCCGGCAGTCGCGCCTACACATTGGCCGCCCTGGAAAATCAGCTGCGCGCAGTCTCTGGCGCACTACAAGAGTCCGGAATTCAGAAAACCCGAATTCGACAAGTGCTAATGGGGCAGCGCTTTCAGAAAAAGTTTTGCCCGACGCAAGAATGCAGCAATGGTTACCAGATAGTAGAGATCGACTGGAAAGACTGAGCGTGTTTCAAAACCAATCCTTTCAAGTCATTCGGATAGCGACATCCTGGGCAATCAAGCTCATTTTGCTGTTCCTGGTCGGCGGAGGCATTGGCAGTATTGCGTTTGCACTAATCCCTCCCGAAGCGGCCAGCGAATTGATTACCCAAGGTTCGGATTGGCAGAGATTAAGCCCGGAGGAGCAGTTGGCGCTCGCCCCACTGGCAGAGAAATGGGCAACTTTGAATAGCTTGCAACGGGACAAATGGCGCTCGACCGCCAGAAAATTCAGTCACCTTTCTCAAAGACAAAAAGATAGATTCCATCGGCGTTTAGTGAGATGGAGCGAAGTCACCAGCGTCCAGAAAAATATCGCCAGAAGCAACTACAAAGCATTCAAAACAAAACCGGTCCAGGACAAGATGAAAGCGCTTGCCACCTGGAAAGCTCGCTCAAAATCCGGGGAAGAGGTAGCAACGCTTGAGCCAAAGCATACCGATCAGAGCATGCCCCCCCAGGAAACGGTCACCGAACAATGAATTCCGGCAACGTCACTATGGTTCTGCTGACCTGTGCAGCGCTGGTCGTGTTCGGATGTGATTCGGAAAAACAAGGCACATCGAAGCATTCTGATTTTCCAGAGAGAATGCAGATTGTAGAAAACATCAGCAGACTGACTGCAAGCGATCATCGCGATACAACCTATCGCTATGAGTTGATTGGCGGATGCCAGCTCCTCATCACCAAATTGCTGAATGGAAGTCGGTTCAGTCAGGCCAATATCGACTTATCGAATACAGACTTCGAAATATTCGAATATGCCAAGGGGCTCGGTTACTCGCTTAGAACACCGGGTTCACATGGAAAGTTAACGATTTTTGAAACTCCTTCACCGGAAAGGGTGGAAACCGCGATCCACGAATTCAACGAACTGAGTTCAATGTGCCGCACCAAACAGCCATTGGCGACAAGGTGAAGCTCAGGGCGTGAACCACTCCGCCGCCCAAAGATCAGGAACTGATCCAGCGGGAAGCTTCAAACGGGTGGATGAGCCTGAAGTCTTTGGCGTCTCAGGTCGAGTTGTCGGGTGACGATTGCGATGATGCCGATCTGGTCCGCATCGGGTACCTTGCCTTGATCAAACGATCGAATAACAAGGTCGGAGAGTTCATCGTCCAGCCGATCAAGAAGTGTCAAATTGGCATTTCGAGCGTTGCGCATGATGCTCACCAGTCGCTCGATATCAATGCCACCGCCTGTCGCTGAGTCGGACTTTCTTGCACTGAACAACCAGACGATGCACGAGCCGAGAATACCCAGAATAATCGATATCAAATAGAAGATGCTCACGGCGCTGTCGACCAGTGAGTTTTGCTCCCCCTCGAAATACGCGGCAGCCCCGGGATGGATAGGCAAGCCGGAGCCATCGTCGCTATCCGGAGCCTCGATGTTCCGGGCCAGAGGAGAGGTTGAGATCAGCCGCGCCTTGGTCAGGGTGAGCAGGCGTGCAATTTCACCCGTGGCAAAGTCCGGCAGCGAGTGCCGTCCAACCAGGCGAAAGGTGACGGCCAAGGTCTCCAGCGCCTCCTCCGGCTTCGGTTTCGCGCCGCCGAAATCGCCCTCTTCGATTTCGTTGGCCTCCGTACCCTGGATTGTTTTGGCAATGGCAGCCGCCTGTTTTTCGCCAATCAACTTCGGTGAGGTTTTGGATGCACTGCCGATTGCGGCGATGGCCTTGCTAACCGGGCCGGTGCCCGATGGACCAAGCGCAAGAATGCCGGCCACTTGTTTTTTTGCGATGGCCGGACCAATTTCATCCAGCGTCAGTAATTCCTGATGAACCGTTTCGGGGTTGATATTATAAAAATTCAGAACGCCATTCAGCAGCCGCACCAGGCTTTCATTGCGCTCCGCTGAATCCGACTTGAGCAAGCCGATTTTCTGGCCCGACAGCCCCTGAAAACTGCTCAGGCTAGCGTTTCCCGGCACGATCAGCACCAGATTGTCACGACGGAGAACTGCAATCGTCAGTCCGTTGCTCGGCATCGCGATATCGCTGCGGACGATAGCAAGATCGGCTTCCCCGTTTTCCAGGGCCTTGGCGCTGGCAGCGAAACTCTCTTTCTTGATGCGCTTCAGATGAATGATCGGACGTTCTTCAGCGAATACCTTTGTGATCGTATTCAGGAAGTCCGCACCGCCAATCATGGCGGGTCCAGTCGCCACTTTCAGCGGCCAGCGGACCAAACCCTGCTTGATGACCAGCGTGCCAATGGCACCAATACCCAGAACAATCATCATTCCGAGAAACAACTGCTTAACCCAGACAGGCCTTGAGCCAAGCAGTCGTCTAGCAGAACGGATCATCAGCCATTCCTGAGTAGTAGAAATCGGGCCTGCGGCCCTGGCGGCCAGGTTGGCCGGTTTCAGTCGCGCCTGACCAGGACATAGGGACTGCGAAACTTTGCCCCTTTGATCTCTGAGACAGCGAACGAGCTTCCTGACGATAACAGTTTCGCCCGCCCGGCAACCTCTTTACTGCCATCGGTTGATGTCTCTTTCATTTCAACGATGACCGGCTCCGGCGCGATCAAGCGCAGTTCGCACGTCGTGCTTGGCGTGTCTCTTGGCGAAAATTTCACGGTGGAGTTTGGTCCAACCAGTGAGACAGACTGCTCCAGGGTGCCCGCCAGGTAGACATCGATTTTGACGGCATCTACGGCAAAGGCGTGAAGGGGAGCGGCCAGCAGTGCAGCGAGAAGCAGGGACAGGGATTTCATCGACAAATTCCGATTATGTGGAGTTGGCGCGCCAAGCCAAAACCGAGGCAAAACAGCGCGCCGGTCACGAAAAACGGAAAATACTAACGCCACCGCTCAATTTTTTCAGTCACAGATTGTAATTGCGTAACCATCTCTATCGCCAAGGCTGCCCAAACCCGCATCAATTCGCCCTTCCCCCAGAATAATCAACCCTCAATGACCCCCATCTCCTTCAGCACCTCCTGCGCTGAACGAAAGGCATCGATAGCCAGTGGAAAACCGCAGTAAACGGCAGCGTGGAGCAGGGTTTCCTGGATTTCCCGCATCGTCGCCCCATTGTTGATGGCCCCGCGCACGTGGCCCTTGATTTCGGTAGCACGACCGAGGGCGGTAAGCATCGAGAGGGTGAGCAGGCTGCGGGTTTTCAGGTCGAGTCCCTCACGACACCAGGTCGTTCCCCAGGCGTTGCGGGTCACGAACTCCTGCAACGGCGCGGTAAAGGCATCGACATTGGCGAAGGCCTTGTCGACGAAAGCCTCGCCCATCACTTGTTGGCGCATCTGCAAGCCTTGTTTGAACTGTTCGTCGCGATTCATGTGGTTTCTCCGGAAAGCTGGACGTTAGGTCTATTTGAAATATCCGTTCAGCTTACGAAAGCAACGCCAGGCCGTCCATTTTTTTGCGGCAGCGCGACGATTCCTCCGAAGCTTTCCCGCACCATCGCTTAGACTGCGCCCCTCACTCTTTCGACAGGACGCCCGATGCAAAACGAACACTTCATTCCGGGCAAGGACGCCTCGCTCGAACACTCCATCGCCTCCATGCAGGCCAAGCTGACTGCCCTCGGTTTCGATATCGAGGAATGCTCCTGGCTCAATCCGGTTGATAACGTCTGGTCGGTGCACGTGCGCAATCGCGCCTGCCACCTGATGTTTACCAACGGCAAGGGCGCCACCAAGCTGGCCGCCCAGGCCAGCGCGCTGGGCGAATATTTCGAGCGCCTGTCGTGCAACTACTTCTGGAATCATTATTACCTCGGCGACGCCGTGGCCAACGGCGAATTCGCCCATTACCCGCGCGAACGCTGGTTCCCGGTCACCGGCTCCGACTGGCCGAGCGAACTGCTGACGCCGGAACTGCAGGCCTTCTACAACCCGGAAGGCAGCATCCCGGCCGAAGCGCTGATCGACATGAACACCGGCCACTACGAGCGCGGCATCTGCGCCATTCCCTACGTGCGCCAGCGTGACGGCGCCGAGGTCTACGTGCCGGTCAACATCATCAGCAACCTTTACGTCAGCAACGGCATGTCGGCCGGTAACACGCCGGCCGAGGCGCGCGCCCAGGCGCTGTCGGAAATCATCGAACGCCACGTCAAGTTCAAGGTTATTGCTGAAGGCCTGTGCCTGCCCGATGTGCCAGAAGAAGTCATCGCCCGCTACCCGACCATCGCCGCCGGCATCCAGGGGCTGCGCGATGCCGGCTTCGGCATTCTGGTCAAGGACGCCTCGCTCGGCGGCAACTACCCGGTGCTCTGCGTGACCATGCTCAACCCGCGCGACCAGGGCATTTTCGCCAGCTTCGGGGCGCATCCGCGTTTCGAGATCGCCCTTGAACGGGCCCTGACCGAACTGCTGCAGGGCCGCGCCCTGGAAGCGCTGGACGGCTTCCCGCCCCCCGGCTTCGACCTCGATGAAGTGGCCAGCGCGCCGAACATCGAGATCCACTTCGTCGATTCGAGCGGCATCGTGCATTGGGAATTCTTCGGCGACACGCCCGATTTCGAATTCGCGGACTGGAATTTCAACGATCTCGAAAACGGCAAAACCACCGACGACTACGCCTGGCTGGCCGAACGCATCCACGCCGACGGCCACGACATCTACGTCGCCGACTTCGACCACCTCGGCGTCTATGCTTGCCGCATCCTGGTTCCCGGCATGTCGGAAATCTATCCGATCGACGATCTGGAATGGGAAAACAACAGCAACGGCGCCGCCGTCCGCCCGGCCATCCTGAATCTGGCCGAACTCGACGACGACCAGTGCGGGCAGTTGCTCGACCTGCTGAACGAACTGAACATCGCCGACGAACGCCCGGTTGCCGCGTTGATCGGCCTTGCTCCGGATGCCGGTTCGCTATGGGCCGATCTGCGCATCGGCGAACTGAAGACCATGCTGGCGCTGGCCGTCGGCGATACCGATGCAACGCTCGAAGGTTGCGAATGGGTGCGCCAGTTCGAACAACTCGATGCCGGACGCCGCCGTGTTTATCAGTGCATCGCGACACTGCTCGAAATGGAAGACCCGAACATCTTCGAGGACGCGCTGGTCAGCCTCTACGGTGAGGACACACTGGACATGGCGACCGACCTGATCGATGGCGAAATCCGTTTCTTCGGGCTAGTTTCACCGGGACTCGAGCTGACCGGTTGTGAATTACACCAGCGGCTGCTGGCTGAATACGCCAAAGCCCACCCAACTAAGGTGCACGGCTGAAAATAAGCGAAAAAAGGGCGTCGCCACGCGACGCCCTTGGCGTGAGCTTTCCGCCTAGATTTTGAAGCGGTCGGTATTCAAGCGCATCGTGTGCGCCAGTTCGCCCAGTCGATGGGCCGACGAGGCGGTTTCATCCGCCGCCGCGTTGTTTTCTTCCGCTGACTGAGCAACCATCTCCAGTTGCTGCGCCAGCGATTGAGTGGCCGAAGACTGCTCGGCAATCGACCCGGCAATATCCGCCACCACGGAAACGACCTCACCGGCCGCCCGGCGGATATCGACGATGGATTGTCCGGCCTGCTCGGCCAGTTCGGTGCCGGTACGCACCTCCTGCACCGTCTCATGCATTGCATCAACAGCCGAGAGCGAACTGGACTGGATCGTCTCGATCATGGTCGAGATTTCGCCGGTGGCCTTGGTCGTCCGTTCGGCCAGCTTGCGCACTTCGTCAGCAACCACGGCAAAACCACGCCCGGCCTCGCCGGCCCGCGCTGCCTCGATCGCGGCATTGAGCGCCAGCAGATTGGTCTGGTCAGCCACGTCCTTGATGACCTGGACGATGCTGGAAATTTCCTTCGACTGCTCGCCCAAGGCTCCGATCATGTTGGCCACACGATCGATCGCGTCGGCAATGTGCCGGATCTTGGTCACCGCATCGCCGATGACACGGCCGCCCTCGTCGGACAAACTCCCGGCTTGGCGAGCCAAATCCGAGGCCGTATGTGCATTGTCGGAAACCTGGTTGATGCTGACTGAAACCTGTTCGACGGAAGCCGCCATTGCTGCTGCCGACTCGCTGGACATCGCCGAGGCCTGGGCCGACTGGCTGGCCGCTGAGGACAGGGAGTGAGCCGAAACGTCCACCTCTCCGATTGAGCGTTTTAGCTCGTCCAGCGTCTTGCGCAAGGTCGCCAGCAGTTCGTTGAAAGCTTTCGCCGCCTGCCCGACTTCATCTTCGGAATCGACACGCACAGTAGCCGTGAAGTCATTTTTGTCACACACCAGCGTGATGACGTCGCGCACCGAACTCAGCGGACCGGTAATCGAGCGGATGATCCAGACAGCTGCACCGAACGCGAGCAAGACACCGACAATCAAACCGCCAATGGCGCGATTTCTTGCGCTTTCGTACTCTGCACGATTGCGGGCGACATCACTCTGCATGTTCTCATCCTGCAGGCTGGCCATTTCCTTCACGGCGCTGATCAGCGCATCGTTCTTCGGGGCGAACTCCTTGGTCAGAAGCAATCTGGCTTCGGCAGGACTCCGATCAAGTGCTTCAAAATACTTGCCGTACAAGCTGCTTTGCGCCGCACGCGTTTCCTTGATGTGATCGAGGATTTTCCTTCCCCGCTCCGTACGGACCAGCGGATCCAGTTTTTCGATCAGTTCGCTGTTCAGCTTCCGGTTGGCACTGATTTTGGCTTCCAATGCAGCCCGTTCTTCATTGCTATCAACCAGCAGGATGGCGCGCAACATGCCTCCGTTTTTGAGCACGCTCTCGACAAGTTTGTAGGATGTATTGAGCTTGAACACCCGGTCTTTAACCAAGGTATCCATGTCCTGCATCGATTCGGCCAAGCGCTGCAATGCCAGGATGTTGCTGACCAGCAGCAGGATGATCAAAGCGGTGAATGCAAATATCAAGCGGACTTTTATTGTTAGGCGACTGAACATCGACCCCCCCTAGAAAAAGAAAAACAGAATTCAACAACATTGTGTTTTTCTTATACACAATCAAAAAAGAGGTATCAATTTACTTTTGTCACTTTCGAAAAATAAATCGCTGAAACTGGCAGATCGTGGTCGCAAAGCCCTCCGCACGCGGGCGCAAGGCACAACAAAAACCACTCACCGGCCGCTGCCAGAATGTTTCCGCTCAAGAATTCGAACTTGGGTACCGGTGTCCGGGCCGCGACACCATTTCAGGCGGGCGACTTGCTCAGCCACTTGCTCAGCCACTTGACCAGCATCGCGTACAGATGGCCGGGATCGACCGGCTTGGCGATGAAATCGTTCATGCCTACCTCAAGGCAGCGCACTTTATCCTCGGCAAAGGCATTTGCCGTCATGGCCAGAATGACAATCCCGGCCTTGCCAGCCTGCTCGCGAATCTTCCGGGTTGCCGTCAGGCCATCCATTCTCGGCATCTGCATATCCATCAGGATCAGGTCATAGTCATTCCGGTCAAGCATTTCGATGGCCACGACACCATCTTCCGCCACATCGGCGATCAGGCCGACATCGTCCAGCATGGCCAGCGCGATCTCCTGATTAATCGGCTCATCCTCGACCAGCAGAATGCGGCAGCCCCGATAATCTCCTCTCAGAACTTCACCGGCACCATCGAGCAATTCAATACCAGCCGCCACATCGCCCGCTGCCCCTTTCTTCAAGCGGGCGGTCAGCCAGAAAGTACTCCCCTGTCCCAGCACGCTGCTTGCACCAGCATCCCCCCCCACCAAACGGGCGATCTTCCGGGTGATCGCCAGCCCCAGGCCTGTGCCACCATAGCGGCGGGTGATCGAGTTGTCGGCCTGCTCGAAGGCAGAGAAAAGTCTGGGCAAGTGCTCGGGAGCAATGCCGATTCCCGTATCCTCAACCTCGAAGCGCAGGAGCAGGCTGTCGGCATCCTCATAGACGCGCCTGGCCCGCAAGGTAATACGGCCGGATTCGGTGAACTTGATGGCATTGGACATGTAGTTCAGCAAGGCTTGCTGCAAATGAACCGGGTCTCCGAGCAAGGGAGGTAGCGTTGGGTCGCTCTCGACTGAAAGTTGCAGATGCTTTGCCTGGGCGCGATCCTGGAGGATGGCCACCACGTTATCAAGAATGCCTGCCACCCGCAGTGGTGCCTCCTCAAGCGAAAACTTCCCGGCCTCGATCTTGGACAGGTCGAGAATGGCGTTGATGGTCTCCAGCAGATGCTCGCTGGCCAGTTCCAGCCGGTCGAGTCGTTCCATCTGTTCGGGTGCCAGACCACCACGCCTGATCAGATGTGCCATGCCGGAAATCGCATTGAGCGGGGTACGTATCTCGTGCGACATGTTGGCCAGAAATTCACTCTTCGCCACGTTGGCAGCCTCGGCAGACTCTTTCGCGACAGCCAGCTCCTCGGTGCGCTCGGCAACGAGTTCTTCCAGATGCAGGCGGTGCTGCGCCAGTTCTTCTTCGTTGCGGACCTGCTCGGAAATATCCCGGCTGACGCCGAAAAGTCCGACGACCCGTTTTTGCTCGTCAAATAATGGCCACTTGTAAGTCTGCACGTAGCCGCGCTGACCGTCGGCGTCGTAGTACGGCTCGATCTTGTTCAGCAAGGGGCGGCCTTCAGTGAGGACCCGGTATTCCTCCTCCTGATAGACCCGTGCGGTATCCGGCGGAAAAATTTCCCGGTCGTGCTTGCCGATCATCTCGCGCCAGCTGGCATGTCCGGAAATCTCGGCCATGGCCTGGCTGCAAAAACGGAAACAGCCCTTGGCATCCTTGAAATACACAAAATCTGTGGTCTGATTCAGGAATGCCTCGAAGTCCCGGTTGAAATCCGCCAGCTCCTTCTCAGCCTGCTTGCGGTCGGTAATATCGACATCCATGCAGACGAGGATCGGTTTTTCAGGGCTTTCCCCGGGGATGGAAAACATCGTCGCCTCGACCCAGCGCAGTTCGTCATCACGAGTCCGGACTGGATATTCAGCCGGACCGATGGGCTTTCCGCTCGCAGCCACCTCGTCCAGCAGGCGCGTGAAATTGGCAGTCTGCTCCCGGTCAAAAATCAGCCGATCCAGTCGCTGACCAATCGCCTCCTCGGCAGACCAGCCATAAAGTTGCTCCGAGGCATGATTCCAATAGATCACCCGGCCCTGCAAGTCGTACCACTGGACAGCCACATCCGGCGTGTTCTCCAAGGTCGCCGAAAGCTGCCGCCCGGAAGATTCGGCGCGTGCCCAAGCCCGCGAGGCCTGGTTCAAGGCCCGCCAGAGCACCAGAAACGCCCCCAGCACCAGCAGCGCTACGACAGCCATGCCCAGACGTAACAGCCAGACATTGTCCGCCCTGGTCGGCCAGCCGCCTCGCGGCAGCGCGGCCAGTTGCCAGGTACCGCTGGGTAGATTGATTTCGGCCAGCACCGGTGACTCGGCAAACAATGCCGGGCGACCGAAGAAGACGCCCCCTTCGCTCCCTTTCCCATCGGTGCCGCGGATTGCGATCTCGATCGGCGAGTTGTCATCCCGCAAACCGCTATTCCGGTACAGCAACTCTGCATCGACGACCGCGCTGACAATCCCCCAGAAACGCTCCTGCCCCTCACCATCCGGCAGAAATACCGGCAAGCGTGCCACGATGCCGACACCGCCCTGAACCAGACTCAACGGGCCAGCCAGGACGATCTGACGAGTCAGCCTTGCCCGATCCGCTGCCTCGAACTGTCCAGGGCTTTTCCGGTAGTCGAAACCAATGGCCTTCTGGTTGCCCTGCGTGGGGTAAATCAGGCGAATCACCATGTCGGGGGCGACGGCAATACTGCGCAACTGCGTGCGGCCTGCAAACAACGGCTGGACGGCCCGTTCAAAACGAGCCTGAACCAGGTCCGGCTCCAAAGCGATGACCCCGACCAGACCTCGAACCAGCTGGATATCGCTGTTGAGATTGCTGTCCAACCGATCCCGGGTCCGGATCAGATTCTGCTGAACTTCGCCGCGGACAGCACCGACATAACGCTCATCGTTGATTCGCTCGCCGACATAGGCCGCCAAAGCCATGCCGCAGACCAGCACGGCCATGACCGTATTAAAGACGCCGCGCCTCATCGCTCGCCAATCCAAAGTGTGGCCACAACGCCTTCCTGGGGCCGGAATGGCAGCCAACCGCAGCACTCGACAAGCATCGACATCAATCCACAGCTCCGGTAGGAATAAGGAAATAGCTCTTTTTTGGTGATTCTAGCGATGCAGCAAGGCCGGAAGCAAAAACTATCGTTAATGATGCTCCGCTCCGGTAGTCAAAAGCATGAGCAAGGCAAGCATATCCGCCATGTCAGCGAACTAACTGCTTCGCCTGAGTTCAAATCAGTAGGCTCAATCAAACATGTCGGCAAACCGACGAGGAGCACGTGATGGAAGCTGGTGCTCGGACCCGCTTGGAAAACGACTCATTCGGCAGCATCGAAGTCGCCGCCGAACGGCTCTGGGGTGCGCAAACGCAACGGGCGCTGGAAAATTTTGCGATTTCATCCGAGCGCATGCCCAGTGAACTGATCCATGCCCTGGCCACGATCAAGGCCGCCTGCGCCAGCGTCAATCGGGAACTCGGTCTGATGAAACCAGCCCTGGCGGCAGCCATTGTCATTGCTGCCAACGAAGTCGCAAGCGGCCGCCATGACGACGAATTCGTGCTGCCGGTCTGGCAGACCGGTTCCGGCACGCAAACCAACATGAACATGAACGAGGTGCTGGCCAACCGCGCATCAGAACTGCTCAACGGCCCGCGCGGCAACGCCCGCCTCGTTCACCCCAACGACGAGGTCAATCTCGGCCAGTCATCCAACGATATTTTTCCGACGGCCATGCATGTCGCAGCGGCTACCGCCATCACAAGACAACTGTTGCCGGCCATCCAGCAACTGACTGCAACGCTGGAAGAAAAAACAGCCGAATTCGCTGACATCATCAAGATCGGTCGCACCCATCTGCAAGACGCCACCCCGCTATCGCTGGGCCAGGAATTTTCGGCGTATGTAGCCCAACTGCAGCACGCCGAAACCTTGATCAGCGCCAGCCTGTGTTCGCTCTTCCCGCTGGCTGTGGGGGGAACGGCCGTCGGCACCGGCTTGAACACGCATCGTGAATTCGGCAGTCGAGTCGCCGCCGAGCTTGCCATCCGCACCGGCCAGCCCTTCACCAGCGCCGCCAACAAGTTCGCCGCGCTGGCCGCGCATGATGCCCTGGTGGCCGCCCACGGTGCCCTGAAAACCCTGGCCGTGGCCCTGATCAAAATGGCCAATGACATTCGCTGGCTAGGTTCAGGCCCCCGCTCGGGCTTGGGCGAAATCAGGCTGCCGGAAAATGAACCGGGTAGCTCCATCATGCCAGGCAAGGTCAACCCGACCCAGTGCGAGGCGCTGACCATGCTCTGCTGCCAGGTGATGGGCAACGATGTGACGATCGGCATCGCCGGCGCCTCCGGCAATTTCGAACTGAACGTCTACAAACCGGTGATTGCCCACAATTTCCTGCAGAGCGTACGCCTGCTGGCAGACGGCATGCTCAGTTTCGAACGCCACTGCCTGCGCGGCATCACGGCCAACAAGGAACGCATTGCCGATCTGATGGAAGGCTCGCTGATGCTGGTCACCGCGCTGACCCCGCACATCGGCTACGACAATGCGGCTGAAATCGCCAAACTGGCACACCGTCAGGGAATGACACTGAAGCAGGCAGCACTGGCCCTCGGTCATGTCTCGGCAACGGACTACGACCGCTGGGTCGTGCCGGCCGACATGATTCATCCGGGAAGGCCCTAAAGCCTTAGCAGTCAATTCTTCATCCCCGAGGCTCCGCCGGCGGGATTCAGTGTCTTGAAGCCATGGATTCCCGTTGGCGCGGGAGCGAAAAATTGATCAGCGGCGTCCCAGATAGGGCGATGGCAACGATCCACCGGGCTGGCTACGGAACACAAATACCGTCATTTTTGAAATCTGTTCAAACAAGCTAGCCCCTGTTTGAACTTCCTGGCATCTCAAATGTCATTAAGTCTGTGAGTGGAATCACAGCAGCCTGAGGCTCGTAGGCGTTGATGGGGAGAACACGTATGAAACGTACTCTGCTGGCCGCTATCGCGGCATTCGTCACCCTTGCCGCTGGCATCGGAATATTCCAGAACCAACACCACAGCATCGGCGACGCCTTGGCCGCGAATGCGCCAGTCAGCGTTGCAGCGCCGCCCGCCGGAAAATCCATCCCAGAAGTCTCTTCCGTCGATCAGGACGCGCCCTATCACGAGGCCTGCGCCCGTGAGGGGCTGAACGAGTCCGAATGCGTCGGCCGCCTGATCTGGTTCAAGGCCACCGCCGGCAACGACCGTTTCCACACCTACACCTTCCAGCAGCGCATTGGCGTGCTGATCGACTGGTTCCGCGTGCTGCGCGCTGACCAACGCGACGACCGTTTCTGGGCCTGGGGCATCATCAACGACCCGGCCTGCTGCAAGCCGGGCGACCCGGACTGCCCGGCCAAATCGGCCGAGGAGACCTATGGCTTCGACTGGTGCCCGGGCGACGACGTGCTGCTCAAGTACGTCGGCAAGCCCGGCTACGTGGACCCGGCCTGCAGCCTGAAGGACGCCGCGCTCGACCCGGACGATCCGCACAGCCAGGGCGGCAAGGTGGATCAGCGCCATTCGGCCTGCGACCTCAAGTTCGGCACCTCGACCGGGGCGCTCGGTATCCGCAAATTCCCCAACCCGCGCTTCGACGCCGCCAAGTGGCAAGTGCTGAACGGCGGCAATGCCAGCTGGGCCGGCTTCAACGCCACCAAGGTGGCCGCCACCGGCGTCGAGTCGGACGCCCGCGTCAGCAAGCTGGCCGATGCCTCGGTCGAACCGCCCTTCCTGATCGGCACCGCCTGCGGCTCCTGCCACATCGCCTTCGACCCGCTCAACCCGCCGGCCGACCCGGCGCATCCGAAGTGGGACAACATCAAGGGGCTGATCGGCAACCAGTACACCCGGATGTCCGAACTGCTCACCTCCGGCATGCCGAAGAGCAGCCTGGAATACCAGATGTTCGCCCACGCCCGCCCCGGCGTCACCGACACCTCGGCCATCTCGCACGACCAGGTCAACAACCCCGGCACCATCAACGCGCTGATCAACGTCGCCCAGCGCCCGGTGTTCAAGGGCGAAATGGTCACCAAATGGCGCAAGGCCAACACCTGCGGTACCGAGAAGGATGAGGACAAGTGCTGGTGCGAACCGGGCCGCAACGGCAAGTGCTGGCAGAAGAGCACGCGCGACGACGACACCACCACCATCTTCCTCGGCGGCCAGAAGGTCGTGCTGCCCGGCGTGCATCACATCCTGAAGGGCGGCGAGGATTCGATCGGTGCCCAGGAAGCCATCCAGCGCGTCTATTTCAATATCGGCTCGTGCTCCGAACAGTGCTGGGTCAACAACTTCACCGACATGCGGCAACTGGACCCGGAACAGCGCGGCTACGGCCAGACGGCATTCAACATCGGCCAGTGCCGGCGCGACTGCCCGAACTTCCGTGCCGTCGAGGACCGCCTGCAGAACATCCTCGATTTCTTCGCCTCGGCCGAATCGGATGAAAGCGACCTGTACGCAGCCCGCGCCAACCAGCGCAAGGCGAAAAATCCGGCCGCCACGTACACACGGGCCGAGCTTGCCGCCGACCTCGAGAAGGAATTCGGCAAGGGCGCCGTCGGACGCGGCCAGACGGTCTTCGCCGACAACTGCGCGCGCTGCCATTCGAGCATCCCGGAAAGCGCCGGCGGCGCCTTCAAGAACCGCGACTTCACGGCGCCCAACGATGCCCATCCGCGCAAGGTGCGCGCCGATTTCCTGGGCAACGACCAGCCGACCGCCGTCACCGAAGTCGGCACCTTCCGCTGCCGGGCGCTGCACTCCAACCACAAGCCGGGCCATCTCTACATGGAATACGCCTCCAACACGCTGCACAAGCAGCCGCCGGTCGCCGACATTCCGGAACGCCCCGAACTGAAGGACGGCGGCCGCGGCTATATGCGCAACGTCTCGCTGGTCAATGTCTGGGCCACCGCGCCGTTCATGCACAACAACGCCGTCGGCCCGGAAATCTGCGGCAAGCCGGCCAACAAGGACAACGATTTCCACCGTGCCCGCTACGTCAGCGCCGATGGCAAACTGCTGCCCGAACAGCCCGACTGCGTGCGCTACGACCCGACGGTGGACGGCCGCTTCGACCTCTACAAGCGCTCGATGTTCGAACTGCTGCACCCCAGGGAGCGCGGCGCCAAGCGCACGCTGACCAATGCCGACCTGCTGCTCGACGTCGGCATCCGCCCCCTCGACGGCAAGACCGAGAAACCGCTCGGCGGCTTCGGCCAGGTGAAAATTGCGGCCGGCGCCAGCGCCGGTTTCCTGAATGGCCTGGAGTACAAGCAACTGGTCGGCGACCTCTTCCTCGCCAAGCGCCACCCCGAGCAGCTGGAAAAGGCCGGCCGCAAGGCCCTGCAGCCAACCCTGCTGGAGATTGCCGACGAGGTTCTGAAAAATCCGTCGCGCTTTGTTGAAATCCTGCGCGAGAAGCGCGATTTCCTCAGCGCCCATTACGAGACCTGCACCCAGGAGATCGAAAACGAGGGTCACCGCTTCGGCGAGGATCTTTCCGAAGCCGACAAGAAGGCGCTGACTGCCTTCCTCGCCACCCTCTAAGGCACGGGAGATCAGATCATGGGACTGCACACCTTCACCCCGCGCACTGGCCGGATCGCCCTCACCACTCTCAGCGCCCTCGCCATCCTGATGCTGGCCGCCTGCAGCAAACCGGAGCCGCCGAACATCGGCTTCGCCCCCTACGGCAAGGACTACGCGACCAAGATGAGCCTGGCCCAGGTCGAGTACAAATACCCGATCCCGGCGGCAGAACTCGCCAAGATCACGCCGGACTACCTGGCCAAGCTGGACCAGGAGCAACTCGACCAGATCTACGCCCGCTTGCCGGCCGGCCCCATTCCGGATGGCGCTTTCGACGGCCGCATCCTGCTGCCGCGCGGCGAGAGCGGCAAGTTCCGGCTATCCGAAATCGTCGGCGGTTTCACCGGCATGGGCCTGCACCTCAAGGGCCTGCTGATCGAGGATGTCGGCGAGGCGCTTTGGCGCGGCAAGGTCTTCTTCCGTGACGAACGGGTACTGCGCAACCGCATCGAAGACCTGTCGGTGCTGAAAAAGATCGGGCTGGTCGAAGGCGAGCCGAAGAAGATGAGCTATGGCGGCAAGGAAACCTGGCTGCTCTTCCCGGCCAAGCTCTACTGCGGGCAAAGCCTGCTCGACGCCCGCCGCGAATCGATCATCATCGACTATTTCTTCACCGACGAAATCCCCGGCTACCAGGAGAGCCCGGACTTCCTGGCCGGTCGCCGCGGCCTCAAGGTGCGCGACGAAATCCGCATGATCCGCCCCGGCCTCTACCTCGGCCGCGCCTACCTCGACCGCGCCTTCGCGCTCAATTTCACGCTCTACGACAAGGCCACCGACGACAAGGCGCGCGACGACTTCGTCAAGACCGGCACGGTACAGCAGGACTGCTGGCCCGGCACCCAGGCCCGCGCCGTCACCGTTTCTGCCAAACCGTGAGCGATGAGCGGGTCATGGACCCCGGTCATGACATTGCGCAATTCCCTGCACGCCGGCCTGCTTGCCCTGGCCTGCGGGCTGGGCGCCAGCATGCATGCGGCCGCTGAAATCCGCTCGCCGGAGCCGGCCTGGGTCGTCACGCCGAGCCTGGCCGGGGACAACCTGCCACCGAGCGGACGTTCGCTGTTCGACCAGCTGTTCGCCGTATCGCGTAACGGGCAAAGCCACATCGAGATTCCCTTCCCGTTCGCCGCCCTGCTCCAGCGTCTCGACAGCGAACTGGCCCGCGACCCTGCCAGCCCGCTGCCGCCGGCCAAGCGCGTCCTGATCCCGCTCGGCCGTTCGCTGCAGCGCACGGCCGCCGCGCCGGACTATTTCGCCTTCCCGCGGGTGGTGGTGGCGGTGGATTCGGAAACCGGCCCCACTTCGAAATTCTTCCTGAAGGACCGGCTGTACATCGGCTACCAGGAAAAATCGTCGGTGCTGGAAGTGATCAGCTACAACGAAAGCGCCGGCCGTTTCGAATTCCAGCTGGTCAAGGACTACCGGGCCGGGGGCAGGCCGCAGGTCTATTACGCCAACCGCAACCTGTGTTTCGCCTGCCACCAGAACGGCGCGCCCATCTTCTCCCGCGCCCTGTGGGACGAAACCAACGCCAATCCGCAGGTCGCCGACCTGCTCGCGGCCAGCCGCCGAGATTTCTACGGCATCCCGCCCGGACGCGGTGTCGATATCCCCTACGCCATCGACAACGCCACCGAACGCGCCAACGGCTTCGCACTGACCCAGCGCCTGTGGCGCGAAGGCTGCGGCGAGGCCGACCTGGCGGCCCGCCGCTGCCGGGCCGGCCTGTTCGTCGCCGCCCTGCGCCATGCGCTATCCGGCGGCCAGCGGCGGACGGCCGATGAAGCTTTCCGGCAAACCGTGGCCGATCCGCTGCAGAAGGAAGCCAGCCGCCGCTGGCCCGGCGGGCTGGCCATCGGCAACCCGGACCTGCCCAACCGCAATCCGCTGGAAGGCATGGGCAACTGGCCGCAAGACCCGGCAGCACGCATCGCTCGCTCCCACGTTGCGGCGCGTTTCGACCCCCTGCTACCTCGCCCGGCACGCGACATCTGGCGCCCGCAAACGCCGGATGCCATGGGCACCGCGATTGCCGGCCTGGCCGAATTCGTTTCCGCTGCCGACCGCCAGGCTCTGGACAGGGCATTGGGGCGGCAGACTGGCGGACGCGAGACCCTGAAAATTTCGCCCTGCCGGATGGAACGGGCGGCCTCGCGCTGGGCGGTCCACTGTGCGCCGGCTGCCGGCCAGTCCGGCCCGCGCATCGACGCCACCCTGTCGCTCAAGAACGGACGCCCGATCGGCGGTCGCATCGACCGGCTGACACTGCCCGGCGGCACGGCCTTGAGCAATGTCGAGCTGGTTGCCCCCCCCGCCGACTCGGGCTTTGCGCTGCGTGGGGACGGGAGAGTGCCGCGCACCGCCGACGGCCAGGCGTTGACGCGCTTGAGCTTGCGGCCGGTGAAGGGAAATCCCGACGCCGGCGTGCTAACACTGAATATCCGCGACGACTTCGCCGCGCTCGAACAGGCCGTTTCGAGCCTGCTCGAATCGCCGCCGGGCGAAACGCTGTTCGGGGCGACAGCCATTCCCCGCACGGCCTTGTTCGCGGCCCTGCTCTCCCGTCTCGGCGGCACGCCCCCGCCGCCCTGCTGCCGGGCCGCCGATGCGCTGCCGCCACCCCGCCTGGAAGTCGTCGCCGCCGTTCCGGGCAACAGCGCCAGCACAGCGACGACGGCTGGGGTTCAAGGCTTCTTTCCCTACTGCGCCACCTGCCACCAGTCGGCCGAGACCTTCCCGCCCAATTTCCTGACCGGCAACGATGCCCAGGTCGCCGCCCGCCTTCGCCAGTGCGCCCCGCGCCTCTACGTGCGGCTGGCCATGGCCGACCTGGCGCCGGAGCAGCGCGACAAGACGCCGATGCCGCCGGAAAGCATGCTGCCGGCCTTCGCCAGCGATGTCGCCAGCTGGAAAAACAGCCCGGCCCGTGCAGCCCTGCTGACCCAGGTCGGCGACTGGCTACGCGCCGAAAGCGGCCGCCCGCCCAACCTCACCGAACTGCTGGCCGGCGGCTACGAAGCCCTGCGCTCCTGCCTGCCGACGCCGTAGCACCAACCCACCAAGGGGAGCACCATGAACGAAGAATTCAAATTGAGCCCCAGCCCCTGGAAGCGCCGCTTCCTGATTCTCCTGACGCTCACCGTCGTCATCCCCGGCTTCATCGGCCTGCTGCTCCTCAAGCGCTTCGGCGAAGACACCCCGGTCGATTACGCCAGCCCGACGGAGCATTTCAAATACGGCTCGACCGGCGGCGAACACGAGATGGGCTTCCCCTACTGGATCTGGAAGGCGCTGCCCGAAGTCTGCCCGCAATACCTGCCGGGCAAGGGCTACCAGTCGCTGGGCATGGTTTACGAAAAGAAGCCCGACGGCAGCGACCGCGACCTGCCGGTCGGCACCTCGCAGCGCCGCTTCCAGGGTATCGACCGGGTCTTCGTCAATTGCGCCGTCTGCCACGTCAGCACCGTGCGCACCGCCGCCGACAAGCCCGCCAGCATCGTCCTCGGCATGCCGGCCGCCACGTTCAACATGAAGGGCTTCGAGGAATTCTTCTTCCGCTGTGCCGCCGACCCGAAATTCTCGAAGGAATACATCCTGCCCGAGATCGAACGCCTGGGCGCCAACCTCGACCTGCTCGACCGCTACCTAGTCTATCCGATCGCCATCGCCATCATGCGCGACCGGGTGCTGGCCCTGGCCGGGCGTTTCGACTGGGTCTTCAAGCAGCACGAATGGGGGCCGGGCCGGGTGGACACCTTCAATTCGGCCAAGGTCATCTTCAATTTCCCGATGAGCCATCTCGATCCCAAGGAATTCGATGCCCCGGCCGATTTCCCGTCGATCTGGCGGCAGCGCCAGCGCAAGGAGCCGAAGGAGATGCAACTGCACTGGGACGGCAACAACACCACCGTCGAAGAGCGCAACAAGAGTGCCGCCTTCGGCACCGGTACCACCCCGCCGACCATCGACATCGCCCGCATCAAGCGCGTCGAGGCGTGGATCATGGATGCCGTGCCTCCTGCCTTTGCCGACTTTTTCCCGGTGGACCGCCAACTGGCCGCCCAGGGCGCCCCGATCTACCAGAAATACTGCGCGGCCTGCCACGGCGCCTCGGGCAGCGACTTCAGTGGCGAATACGTCGGTACCGTCGAACCGCTGGCCAGGATAGGCACCGACCGCCGCCGGCTCGATTCCTACACCTACACGCTGGCCGTCAATCAAGCGACGCTGTACTCCGGCTATCCATGGCGCTTCACGCATTTCCAGAAGACCCACGGCTACGCCAACATGCCGCTCGACGGGCTGTGGCTGCGCGCCCCCTACCTGCACAACGGCTCCGTACCAAGCCTGCGCGACCTGCTCGAATCGGCGGCCAAACGCCCGAAGGCCTTCTATCGCGGCAACGACGTCTATGACCCGATCAAGGTCGGCTTCGTCTCGAACGTGACGGAAGCCGGCGGCAAGAAATTCTTCCGCCTCGACACCACCGTGCCCGGCAATGGCAACGGCGGCCACGAAGGCAAGGCCTACGGCACCGAACTGAGCAGCGCTGAAAAATCGGCGCTGGTCGAGTTCCTGAAGACATTCTGAGAGGGGATGACATCATGACGACCTCCTGCTCGTGCAAGACCTGGCTGAAATACGCCGCACTCGGCCTCGCCACCGTCGCCGTCATCGGCGCCATGATCGGCTACGACCGCGGCTTCCGCCAGTATCCGCAACCCGACTGGGTGACCGCGACGCCGGAAATGCGCTTCAAGTACGGCTCCATCGGTGCCGAGAACGACGCCGGCGTGCCGTACTGGATCTTCTACGTGTTGCCGCGCATCTTCCCGGAGAAACTGACCCAGGACGGCCTGGTCACTCCCGGCGGCTATGCGTCGCTCGGCGTTTCGTGGGAACAGGGACAGGAGCTGCCCATCGGCTTCACCAAGAAGACCATCGGTTTCCCCCGTGTCGCCAACAACTGCGCCGTCTGCCACACCACCAGCTATCGCGAAAGCATCGATTCCAACCCGGTTTTCGTGGTCGGCGGCCCGGCCCACACCACCAACGTCGAGGGCTTTTTCCGCTACCTGATCGACTGCGCCAAGGACCCGCGCTTCAACGCCGATATCCTGATGGCCGAAATCGACCGGGTGACCCATCTCGACTGGATCGACCGGCTGCTCTACCGCTTCCTGATCATCCCGATCACCAAGAAACGCCTGCTCGAACGCGAAGCCCAGTTCGCCTGGGTGTACCGCAAGGACTTCCCGGACTGGGGCCGGGGCCGCGACGACGCGATGAACCTGACCAAGTACTTCATGATCAAGGCGCCGATGGACGACACCTTCGGCCCCACCGACATGCCCTCAGTGTGGAACCTGAAGAAATACGTCTGGGACAAGGGCCATCGGATGAACTACGCCGGCGACAGCAACGACCCCTACTCGGTGATCATGGATTCCGCCCTCGGCGTGCTCGGCGCCCCGCCGGCCAACAAGGCGGATTTCCTGGGCCAGGTGAAGTGGCTGCACGACTACCTGTCGGCATTGCCAGCGCCCAAATACCCGTTCGCTATCAACGCCGCCAAGGCAGCCGCCGGCCTGCCGCTGTTCGACGCCCACTGCGCCAGCTGCCACGCCAGCGCCAAGACCGGAACCCCGCTGCCGCTGGCCGCCGTCGGCACCGACCGCGGCCGGCTCGACTCATGGAACAAGGGGGCCGCGATCAAAGCCAACCAGGTCGTCAAGGACATGGGGCTGGAACGTAAAGGCCTGGTCGAAGAAGACCTGATCGGCTATATCGCGCCCTTCCTCGACGGCATCTGGCTGCGCGGTCCTTACCTGCACAACGGCTCGGTCCCCACCCTGCGCGACCTGCTCGAACCAGCCGCCAAACGGCCCAAGGTTTTCTGGCGCGGCTATGACCTCTATGACCAGAAGAAGCTGGGTTTCGTCAGCGACTCCCCCGAAGCCAGACGCGTCGGCACCCGGCTCGACACCGCGAGCAAGGGCGGCGGCAACCAGGGGCACGAATTCGGAACGGCCTTGTCGACACCAGAGAAAGAGGCGCTGGTCGAGTACTTGAAGACTTTGTAGGTTCGATTTTCACGCCGTCTGGAGGAAGGCATGACCGATATCTTCCTGAGCTACACCGAAAAGGACAGGGAGCAGGCGCGCCGGGTTGCGGCGATGCTGGAGTCGGTCGGCTGGACGGTCTGGTGGGATCGCCGGATTCCGGCCGGCGAAACCTGGCGCACCGTGCTGGAGAAGGCACTGGAAAACATGCGCTGCATGATTGTGCTGTGGTCGGCCCGCTCGATCGAAAGCGAGTGGGTGTACGAGGAAGCCACCGAGGGACGGCGACTGGGCAAACTGGTCCCGATACTGATCGAGGCCGTGCGCCCACCGGCCGGTTTTCGCGAAATACAAGCCGCCGACCTGAGCGACTGGGACGGCACGCGCGAATTCGAAGGCCTGCGCATGCTGCTCGCCGACCTTGAAAACCTGCTCGGCAAGCCCTCAGCAGCACCTGGCCACCTGCGACACGCCACCGATAGTGACCAAGGCAGCCCGGACCTGCCGTACGACCCGGCCGATCTGGCGGGCGGCGTGATCGTGACGCCCTGGTGGCAAAAACACCGCCTGGCGGCCATGGCCGCAGCCGGCACGCTATTGGTGGCAGGCGCTATCTACCTCGCCTGGCCAGCGCGCGAAGCGGCACTCGTTGCACCGCCGGCGAGAGAACCGGAGCGCCAGGAAACGCTCTCGAGCACCTTGCCAGTACCAGCAGCACCAGCCCCTGCCAACCGCGAAGCGGTCACCTCCCCGGTTGCAAAACTCCCCCACAAGACACAAACACCGGCCAAGCATAACGAAACGACGCGGACGACCAGTGCGCGCTGCTCCGACCTTCTCGCCCGGATTCAACTGGGTGAATCGCTGTCCTACGAAGCGCAAGCCGTCTTCCAGAAGGAGTGCCAGCAATGACCATCGTCATCCGCCAGAAGTGGGGTATCCGGTTGTGGATCACTTCGCTCTGTATCGCCCTGCTCGCCACGGGCTGCGACAGCCTGCGCGAGAAAATGGCAACACCGGTCGCCCCCGCCGCCAGCTCCGTCACCCAGCCCCCCGCTGCACCGGCCCCCGCCACGCCACCGCCGACGCAAGCCTACGACAAGGCCGTACTCAGTGCGGCCACCGCCTTGTTCAAAAATGCCAAACTGCCGGCCGAGGGCATGCCGGCACAAGCCAAATACGCGGTGGTCATCGACCCGCTGATCGATGGCATGACCGGGACGCAATCGGTCGCCACCCAGGCGATGGGCGTCCGCCTGGCCAACCTGATGCGCGAACACTATCCGCAATTCGACGTGAAAGCCTTTTCCGCGGCGAATGTAGCCAAGAGCCCGCTGGTGCTGATCGGCACTTTCACCGGCGTCAACGCCGAACGCAAGACGACCGGAACGCGCGAGGCTTACCGGATTTGCCTGGCCCTCGCCGACCTGCGCAGCGGCAAGCTGGTCAGCAAGGGGCTGGCCTTCGCCCTGCCCGATGGCGTCGATCCGACGCCGCTGGCTTTCTTCCGCGACGCCCCGGCCTGGTCGGAAGACCCGGCAACCGAGGGCTACATCAAGACCTGCCAGGGCACCAAGGCCGGCGATCCGATCAATCCGCTCTACCTCGACCGCATCCTCGCCGCCTCCCTGGTCGCCGAAGCCATCGACGCCTACGATGCCGGCCACTACCAGAACGCGCTCGAACTGTACGACAGCGTGCTGGCCACGCCAGCCGGCAATCAGTTTCGTGTCCATAACGGCATCTACCTCGCCCACTGGAAACTGGGACACCGGCAACAGGCGGCCGCGGCATTCGGGAAAATCGTCGACTATGGCCTCGAGCACCGCCGCCTGGCCGTCAAGTTCCTGTTCCGGCCCGGCTCGACCGCTTTCGTGCAGGACGCCAAGCTGAGCGGCCCGTATCCACTCTGGCTGAAAACGATCGCGCAGCGCTCCGGCGGAAGCGCCAATTGTCTGGAAGTGACCGGCCACACTAGCCCGACTGGCCCGGAACCCCTGAACGAACGCCTGTCACTGCTGCGGGCGGAATACGTCAAGGAACGCCTGACGGGGATGTCGCCCTCGCTCGCCAAACGGATGATTGCCAACGGCGTCGGGTCAAGGCAAACCCTGGTCGGTACCGGGCGCGATGATGCCAGCGATGCACTCGATCGCCGGGTCGAGTTCAAGGTCATCGGCTGCTAGGGCACACGGTTCAATCAGTCATCCCAATGCCTCACAGGCTAAGGAGCCTTAGGGTACGGAATGACCAACCGGTTTCAATCAGTGCTCACCTAAAAATTTCGGCAGGCCTGGATGTATCCGAAGGCCTGCCGTTTGCTGCGGAACGTAAAAAACCGCCGAAAATGAAATGTCGGCCGAGTCAGTCGCTCAACGCGCCGCAATCACGCCGCAGGCAACGCGCTTGCCGGAATTGCCGGCCGGCTGCGACTTGTAGTCGTCCGGATCGGCATGGATCACGACGCTGCGGCCAACGACACCGTTCGGCCCATTCAGGGTCAGCCCCTTGAGTTCGGCACTGTACTTTGCTTCGCCCTGAGCATTGGCGACCAGATTGGGCATGTCGCCGCCGTGGTGTTCCTCACTGGCGTAATGGCCATGCGACTTGCTGACCGGATTGAAATGCCCCTTGGCGCTGCTCGCATCCGGCGCGCTGCAATCGCCCGCCTCATGGACATGGAAGCCATGTTCACCCGGCGTCAGCCCGGAAACCATCGCCTCGACCCGCAGGCGACCACCCGTTTCGGAAAAGCTGACTTTCCCGCTCACCACACTCCCGGAACGCGCCTGCAGATCGGCACCGGCCGACGGCCCCATGACCGGGGTCGCGCAAGCACCCAGAAAAATCGCAGAAAAGGCACTCAAAGCAAAACCGATACGTCGCAGCATGTTGTTCTCCTCAAAGGATCAGGCGGTTTGAAAAATGCCAAAGGGCTGCTGAATGGACCCAAACCGGTAGGGAACGTTCCTGAAAACAGCGCGCCCCCTTTATAACAATCAGAAATAACAAGATGCGCACTTGTTCTTAAAACAATATTAAGCCCTTTGCTACAATGACGCTCATTCGACAATCCCCGCGGATTTCCCTGCAATGACCCAACGCAACACACTCTCTCATCTCGACTGGCTCGAAGCCGAAGCCATCCACATCATGCGCGAAGTGGCCGGCCAGTGCTCCAACCCGGTGCTGCTCTTCTCCGGTGGCAAGGACTCGATCTGCATGCTGCGTCTGGCCGAAAAAGCCTTCCGCCCGGGCAAGTTCCCCTTCCCGCTGATGCACATCGACACCGGCCACAACTACAAGGAAGTCGTCGCCTTCCGCGACAAGCGGGCGGCCGAACTGGGCGAGCGCCTGATCGTGCGCTCGGTTGAAGACTCCATGGCCCGTGGCACCGTCGTGCTCAAGCATGAAGGCGAATCGCGCAACAAGCACCAGTCGGTAACGCTGCTCGAAGCCATCGAGGAATTCGGCTTCGACGCCTGCATCGGCGGCGCCCGCCGCGACGAGGAAAAGGCCCGTGCCAAGGAACGCATCTTCAGCTTCCGCGACGAATTCGGTCAGTGGGATCCGAAGAACCAGCGCCCGGAACTGTGGAGCTTGTACAACGCCCGCAGCCACAAGGGCGAAAACATCCGCGCCTTCCCGATTTCGAACTGGACCGAAATGGACGTCTGGCAATACATCGAGCGCGAAGGCCTCGAACTGCCAAGCATCTATTTTGCTCACAAGCGTCCGGTCGTCATGCGCCAGGGTTCCATCGTGCCGGTCAACGTGCCGCTGGTCGGCGGCGGCATTGCCAACCCGGCCAAGGACGGTGAAGAAATCATCGACCTGCAGGTGCGTTTCCGCACCGTCGGCGACATTTCCTGCACAGCCCCGGTCGAATCGGATGCCGACGACGTCAGCAAGATCGTTTTCGAAACCGCCACCACTACCATCACCGAGCGCGGCGCTACCCGTCTGGACGACCAGACCAGCGACGCCTCCATGGAACAACGCAAGAAAGAGGGTTACTTCTGATGACCGCCCAAGTTGAAGACCACGGCCTGCTGCGCTTTCTGACCTGCGGCAGCGTCGATGACGGCAAGAGCACGCTGATCGGCCGCCTGCTGTTCGACACCAAGACGATCCTCGCCGATACACTGAGCGCCATCGCCAAGACGTCCGAAAAGCGCGGCATGGGCGCGGTCGACCTGTCCCTCTTGACCGACGGCCTGCAGGCCGAGCGCGAGCAAGGCATCACCATCGACGTGGCCTACCGCTACTTCTCGACCGGCACCCGCAAGTACATCATCGCCGACGCACCGGGCCACGAGCAGTACACCCGCAACATGGTCACCGCTGCCTCGACTGCCAACCTCGCCATCATCCTGATCGATGCGCGCAAGGGTGTCCTGACCCAGACCCGCCGCCATTCCAAGCTGGCCTCTCTGGTTGGCATCCCGCACCTGATCGTCGCCATCAACAAGATGGACCTCGCCGATTATTCGCAGGAAACCTACGAGCGGATCAAGGGCGAATACCTTGAATTCGCCGCCAAGGTCGGCATCGAAGACATCCGCTTCATCCCGCTCTCGGCCCTCAATGGCGACATGATCGTCGACCGTGGCGACAAGCTGAACTGGTACGAAGGCCCGACCCTGCTCGAAATGCTCGAGGCGGCCCCAGCCGCGCACACCGAACACACCGAGAAGTTCCGTTTCCCGGTCCAGTACGTCTGCCGCCCGCAGGATTCTGCCAACCCCGAGCTGCACGACTACCGCGGTTTCATGGGCCGTGTCGAAGCCGGCTCCATCAAGGTCGGTGATGCCGTCACCGTTTTGCCTTCCGGCCGCGAGTCCACCGTCAAAGCCGTGCAACTGGGCGGCGTCGATATCGGCGAAGCCTTCTGCGAACAGTCGATCACCCTGCTGCTGGCCGATGAAATCGACACCTCGCGTGGCGACATGATCGTCAAGTCGAGCGAAGTGCCGGCTGCCGTCAAGCAGATCGAAGCCACCGTCTGCTGGATGGCCGAACAACCGATGGACCGCGCCCGCACCTACCTGATCCGCCACACGACGCGCGACTCCAAGGCCAAGCTGGCCGCCATCGACCACCGCCTGGATGTGAACACGCTGGAAAAAGTCCCGGCCGAAAAACTGGCCATGAACGACATCGCCCAAGTCACCTTCAAGCTGGCCCAGCCGCTGTTCGCCGATCCCTACCTGGAAAATCGCGGCACCGGCGCTTTCATCATCATCGACGAAAGCAACAACAACACGGTCGGCGCCGGCATGATCCTCTAAGCGTCGCGGCCCAACCCAATAAAAACGCCTCCATTACGGAGGCGTTTTTATTGGGTCTCTGGAATCTGGAGTCGAACCTGAGCAACGGACGTAAAGGAAAGGTTGCCGCTTCACGCTCAGTGCGAGAAGACAAGGGCAGCCGTTCGGCCAAACCATAAAAAAACCCGGTTATGAATACCGATCGGCCATTGGCAATTTGACCGGGTCATCAAGCGTTTTCACGGCCTGGCTCGGTCGGCCTCCGCCCCGGATCATTTCGGACACTCAGATGACGGTGAATCAGGCTGAAGAAAGCTTCGGGATCGATAGGCTTGGTCGTGAAATCGTCCATTCCGGCTGCCAGACAGCGCTCACGGTCTTCGGAAAAAGCATTGGCTGTCATGGCAATGATCAGGAAGCGGTGACCATCGGGTAGCGCACGAATGCGCCGGGTCGCTTCCAGACCGTCCATCACCGGCATCTGCATGTCCATCAGAATCAGGTCATAGGGATAAATACAAGCGAGGGCAAGCGCTTCTTCGCCGTTTTCGGCTGAATCGATCCGAAAATGCAGATCTTCAAGCAGAATTTGCGTGATTTCACGATTAATGGGCTCATCGTCGACCAATAGAACACGAATCCCGGCAAAATCCTTGAGCAAACCTTGCTCGGCACCGCAGGTCGGTTCTTCATGTGCCTCCTGGCTGCCCAGTATTGCCTTGCGCAAGCGGGCAGTGAACCAGAAAGTACTCCCATTCCCGATTTCACTTTCCAAGCCAGTTTCACCTCCCATGGCCGCTGCAATCTTGGCGGTAATCGCAAGCCCCAATCCGGTTCCCCCATATTGGCGGGTTGTCGAACCATCGGCTTGTTCGAAAGGCTTGAATAGGCGCTTCTGTACCTCGGGTGCGATTCCGATACCGGTGTCGCGCACCTCGAAACGGATCAATACGTCTTCCTCGGTTTCTTCCAACAAGACCGCGGTCATGAAGACGCTGCCCTGTTCGGTGAATTTCACCGCGTTGGTCGCATAGTTGAGCAGGCTCTGCTGCAGTCTGATGCGATCACCGCACAGTAAAGGCGGGAGATCGGGCAGTTCGAAGCTTAGAGACAGGTGCTTTTCCAATGCCCGTTCGTGAAGCATGGAAATAACGTTTTCGAACAGACTGCCGAGTGGGAAAACGTCCTCTTGCAGGGTGAGCTTGCCTGCTTCGATCTTCGAGAGGTCTAGCACCATGTTGATAATTTCGAGCAGATGCCCACCGGCGGCTTCCAGCTTGTCCAGGCGAGTCTCCTGTTCCTGCTCTAGGCCGGCACGCCGCATCAGTGCGGCCATGCCGGCGATGGCGTTAAGAGGCGTACGTATTTCGTGGCTCATGTTCGCCAGGAAGGTCGATTTTGCCCGGTTCGCTTCCTCAGCAACTTCCTTGGCGCGCGACAATTCCTCGGTGCGTTTCACGACGCGGGCTTCGAGTTTCGAATTAAGTTCGCGCAGTTCGTGTTCGCGTTCGAGAATGGCTGATGCCATCTGACCGATGTCGGTGGAAAGGTCATTGAATTCCTTGATTCGGCCTTGCGGCCAGAGCCGGACGGGCCGGCCGCTGGCAACCTCGTGCGCTTGCTTGACGACCCGAGCAAGCGGCCTGAGGAGACGGGATGCGCCATACATTGCGAGCAAGGCGCCGATAATCAGGGAGGCCAGGAAGCCGCCGCAGACGATCAGGGTCGTCATGCGGATTTCCGGGTGATCAAATCCCGCCGGAAGGCGCGAGATGAACGACCAGCCAAGCGCTTCGGAACGCGCTCCGCCGACGTAGTAGTCGTGCCCATTGAAGCTGAAGCGGCTTGGCAAGGGCTCGTCCTTCAGCACGGCATTGAGCACGGGCGAGTTGTAAATATTGAGTTCGCCGGGACGCATGAAGGCCTGTGTATCGGCCAGCAGTTCGCCCCGCTGGTCGACTACCCAGATTGACCTTTGCTTATTGGCCGGGTTGCGGTCGAGTATGCTGAGCAGGTAGTTGATCGGTATTTCGGCGAGCAGAACCTGGTCGCCTGCGATGGGAATGGCCAGGCCCACCGTGATGACGCCGCTCAGTGCGGAGAGGTATTTGTCGCTCCAGACGATCTCGCGCCGTTGGCGCACCTCCTGAAAAAGCGGGGTGCCGGAGAGGTCGCTACCGATGACTTCGCTTTCCAGATGCCGGTATTCCGGGGTAAGCCCTGCCGCCAGCACGTCGCCTTGAGACGAAATCAGGTAAAGCGCACGAAAGACTTTGCCTTCACCGATGGCGTCGGCGATGAGCATTGACGGCGACTGGTTGTTGCGCAAGGCTGTCGCCACCAGCGCCATTTGTTCCTGTTGGGCGAGCATCTGCATCTCGATGCGAAAAGCCAGTTCGCGCGCTTCGCTCTCGCCACGAGCACGGATTTCCTCTTCCATCTGCGGAATGCGGGTGAGCAGAAAAACACCGCCGACAATCAGAAAGGTGAGCACCGAGGTCAGGGTCAGCAACAATCCAAGATAGACGGGTAGCCGCCATTCGCGTTGTCGCGATGCCTTCATTTGAGTTGCACCAGTTGGCCGTTGCGGATTTCGGTAAAGAACACTTCCCGGGTGGCATCGCCGTAGGTGTCGAACTGGATTTGCTGCTGTACACCGGTATAGGGGCCATACTTGAGCAGGGCTTCCTTCATGCGTTCACCGTCGCGCTTTTGCTGCAGCGCGGCGATCACGGCTTTGGCAGTGTCGTAGGCGAGCAGCGAAAAAGAGCCGAACTCGCGCTGGAAACGTTGCTTGAAGGCATCGCGGAACTGCTGGTAGGCAATGCTTTGGTCGTTCCGGTTGTAGGCATGCGTCATCAGCAGACCTTCGACGGCCCGTCCACCCATCTCGCTCAAGGCTTCTCCGGAAGCGGCCCATTCGGATGAACTGAGCGGCAAGTTAGGGGCCAGTCGGCGCGCCTGTTGTGCCAGCCGCGAGGTATCGAGCGTACTGGCGACAAAGATCAGCGCATCAGGCGAGTGTTCCAGCAACTTGCCGATCACGTCGGCAAAGCGCGTGCTCGCGACGGACTCGAAACCGGCGGTGGCGCTGACGCGCCCCCCAAGGCGGGTCAATTCCTCGTTGAAGCCCGCTATCCAGGTATCTGAAAAAGGGCCGTTCGAGGCATCGAATGCCAGCGCGGGCTGGCGGATGCCCCGTTCATAAAGGACACGCGCATGCTGAATGGCCGCTTCTCTCGTCGTGCAATTGACACGAAAGAAGTAGTCATCCTTGCCCTTGAAATAGGTCGAGGCGACTGTCGGACTGATAATCACCAGGTGGGCCTCGTTCATCATCGGCACGACCACCGTGGCCATCGAACTGGTGACCGGACCGATGATCACATCAGGATGCAGTGCGATCAGTTCCTCCGCCGCTTTTTTGGCCTGAACCTTGTCCTGCCCGTCGTCACGAACGCTCAAATCGATTTTGCGGCCATCGATGCCGCCAGCTGCATTCTGCTGCTCAATCGCGAGGATCACGCCATTGCGAACGCTCTCGCCAAAATCACTTCCACGGTCGGATAAGCCGGCCAACAGGCCGATGCGGATCGGTTCCTTAGGTTGGCACCCTGCGAGCAGGGATAGGCCCAAAGCAAGATAAATCCATCGTATTTTCACGTTTGCGTTTGCCCCCTGGAACGCGGCTGCTATTGCAGTTACAGCTTATTTTTATCGTCTAGGCTAGTCAGTTAGGGGCAGGGTCGTCAACAAGCATCTCCAGAATATTCATAACAAGTAAATCTGGTTCGCTCTCAATAACGGACATTCCGCCAGCTAGCGACGCAAGGTCGCTTATGCCGCGTTATTTGCACAAATACTCAGGCCGATCGATGTCTGATGACGTGTGGTAGAGATGAAATCAGGCTCGTGAGTGCCCATGCTGACCTTGGCACCATCACCGCTTGAGCGGCTGGTTACAAAGTTCAGCGGCCGTTCCAAGCCACTGCTCACTGGCATTTCGTCAGCCAAAGCGGCCGGTTGCTTACTCGAAAATATTCGACCGCTTCCGATCACAGAGCGGCCGCTTTTATTTTGGCGAGCTAGCTCCCACAGCACCGATTTGGCCACAGATATAGCCCCATACACGAAAGCGCTAAGCGCGACGATCTGGAAAAGCGCTGGCAGTTCAGCATGAAAATGCGTAACTGCTACCCAACCGACTACGGCTGCGATGATCATGCGTGCCGTTCCTGCCAGCACCGGCCAAAGCACGCGTTTTGCACCTTGGCCGGCGAAATAGAGAGCCATCCCAATTCCTATCGCCCCATAGAACGGAGCCACGTTCCTCAAATAGCTTGCTCCGACAGTCAGTACTTCTGGTTCATCACTAAAGATTGAAAGCCAGATCTCAGGAAATGTAGCCACGCCAATTCCAAGCAATTCGGTGAAAGCAAACGCTATTGCCGCACCAATCCACGTAATGCGCTTGGCACGCTGCGCTTGCCCTGCGCCAATGTTGACGCCCACCATGGTCATGAGGGCAGAACCAAAGCCAAACAGAAGTGGAATCTGCAAATAATCCAATCTCGAGGCAATGCCATACCCGGCAATAGCATGGGCCCCAAATCCACCTACTGCGGAAGTCACGATGGCAACCGTCAAATTAACCTGAACTGTTCCAATCGCTGACAATAAACCGACGCTGAGGATGTCCTTGAACAGGTGGATACTCAGCGGGGCTTTCGATAGTCGGATAACACTGCGCTCTGATCGCATATGCCTGACCAGAAACAAGGCTGCGAGAACGTAATAGGTCAAGACCGCGATACCGGCTCCGGCCACGCCAAAAGACGGTATTGGCCCCCATCCGATGATGAGGGCGGGAGACAAAGGCAACAGAATTGCAGCCCCGGCGAGAGTGATTTGCGCCGGCGTTTTGGTATCACCCGCGCCGCGCAATGCTGCCGACAACAATGCAACGAGCCATATCAGCGGTGATCCTGCAAAGACAATATTTGAATATTCAAGGGCTGCTTGCAGCGCTGGCCCGTCAACACCCATCCATCCATACAACGCATCTCCGCCGATTATTAGAGCTGCGGCAAATGAGGTTCCGGCAAATCCGGCAATAACAACGCCATGCCAAACCAATGCTTGCGCATCTCCCCTTCGACCGGCCCCGGATGCCCGCGCTACCGCTGAGGCCACTCCACCACCAATGCCGCCGTTCGCCATCATTTGCATCAGCATCAGTACAGGAAAGACGACAGCTACCCCAGCCAGGATATTGGCACCAAGGGAGCTTACGAAGTAGGTCTCTATCACGCCAACCAAGGTCTGAACCAGCAAGACAACAACAGTTGGCACAGCCAGTCGCAACATGACCGGGATGATGGGGCCCGACAGCATCAGGGTTACAGTCGCCTTTTCCGGCGACATCATGCGTTGGCTTACGTTATTGGACATTAGGTAAACACCCAAGCTTAAGATTTACGATTCGATTTATTCGGCATCCCATTCCTCCCAGCTATTTGGCAGCTAGCGCTCTGGATTCGCCGGGCTGCCATCCGCCTCCAAGGGCCTTGAAGGCTGCCACGGCGGCTCGTGCCGCTTCAGTTTGTGCCTGTGCACGTGCATCGGAGGTGCGAAGCAGTGCGTCGTCGGCTTGCAATATTTCGATCAGACCGACTATCCCATTTTCATATTCGGCAAGCGAGGCTGCGCGTGCGCAGGAGAGCGAATCCACGCCTTGAGCAAGCACGGTCGCCTGCTCTTCACGTTTGACCAAAGCCGAGAACGCGTTCTCTACGTCCTCGGTGGCGTGAAGCACGTTAAGCCGATACGCCGCCAACATCTCGGCATCGACGCCCTTGAGCGGCGCGCTCATCCGTTCATCGCGTGCGACATTAAGCGCTGGTGCAGCCAGCGTGGCGTCGCCCAGGTCAGGATGACCAGGGCCTTGTTGGCCCAGCCCGCCACGATGCTGATTCGTCCGGCCTGCAAGGCGCGGATACCGGCACGCACGACGGGGGCCGGCTGCATCATCAACAGCTTTAATGCGGGCGTCAGCCTCTGCTGTGCTGCGGCGGCGAAGCCGGTAGCCGACATGCCCGGGCACAGCGTCGTCACGGTGACGCCATCGCGCTTGAGCTCGCGATGCAGCGCTTCGCCCAGACGCAATACGTAGGCCTTGGCGGCGGCATAGACGGCGAAGTTCTGCACGCCCTGGTAGGCCAGCAGACTGGCCACCAGCAGGATCTTCCCGCGTTTTCGCGCCCGCATGTTCTGGGCGAAGACATGGGTGACCGCAGTCAGGCTGGCCACATCGAGCTGCACCATCGCCAGCGTCGCATTCAATGGGCTGTCCACGAACGGACCTTGCAGCCCATGACCGGCGTTGTTGATCAGGATGTCGACCGTAATCCCTCTATCGCTTAGACGACGATGCACTTGGACGATCGCGGCAATATCCGAGAGATCGACCTGTTCCACGACGACCTCGATACGGTACTGCCGGCGCAGTGTCTCGGCGAGTGCTTGCAGCCGGTCCAGCCGGCGCGCCATCAGGATCAGTGAGTGACCTTGTTCGGCATATTGGCGGGCGAATTCCTCGCCAAAGCCGCTCGATGCGCCCGTGATGAGAACCCATGAATGGTCTGTTGTGGTCATTTTGCTTATCTCTGGTTGGTGGTGGAAAGATTGCTGGAAAGGCGCTGGCTGCTTGCATCCCGGGCATCCCATCCGCCGCCCAAGGCCCGGAAGGAGGCGATGGCGGCACGCGCCGCCTCGGTTTGCGCCTGCGCCTTCGCGTCGCGCGCCTGCAGCAGGTTGCCGTCGGCATCGAGCACCTCGATCAGGCTGACGACGCCGCCCTGGTAGGCGGCAAACGAGTTCTCGCGCGCCATGGCAAACGACGACTCACCCTGGGTCAGGATGCCAACCTGGGCCTCGCGGTTGACCAGGGCGGAGAAGGCGTTCTCGACATCCTCGGTCGCCCGCAATACGGCCAGCCGGTAGGCCGCCAGGGCTTCGGCCTCCTGGCCGTGCGCAGCAGCGATCTGCGCGTCGACACGGCCGAAGTCGAACAGCCGCCAGCGCAACCCGAGGACGCCCTGGGCTTGGCTGGCGCCCCCGGTGAACAGGTTGCCGCTGGCAATCGCGGTGGCGCTACCGAGCAGTGCGCCGAGCGAGAATTTGGGGTAATACTCCGCAACCGCCACGCCGATACGCGCATTGGCGGCAGCTAGGCGCCGTTCGGCGGCAATCAGGTCGGGCCGGCGCCGCAGCATCTCGGCCGGAGTGCCGGTCTCGGCAAGGGCCGGCGCGGCCGGGACTGGCTTCACCGTCGCCAGTTCGGCGCGGTGGGTTCCCGGCTGTACGCCGAGCAGCACGTCGAGCGCGTTCATCGCCGAATCGAGGCCGGCTGCGAGAATGGGTATCTGCGCCTCGGCCTGGGTGAGCGAACCCTCGGCCTGGTTCTTCTGGAGTTCGGCGGCGATTCCCTTCTCGTATTGGAGCTGGATCATGGCGAGCAAGCGGCGTCGGGTCTCCACCTGCTGTTGGGCAATCGCGAGGCGCGTCTGCAGGCCCCGGATCGTGACGTACACGTCCGCGGTCTGTGCGGCGATGGCCAGGCGTGTCGCCGCAACGCCAGCTGCGGAGGCCTCGTATTCGGCGCGGGCAGTCTCCCGCCCGCGCCGCAGACCACCGAACAGGTCGATCTCCCAACTCGCCCCGAGATTGGCCTCGTAAGCGCCGCCCCAGCGGTCAAATCCGGGCGTGCTATTGAGCACCCGCCCAAGTGGGGTCTCAACCGACAGGTAGCCTCGCCCGGCGCTCCCGCTCACATTGCCCGCGGGCAACAAGGCCGCATCGGCGTAGCGCAATGCCGCACGTGATTGGGCAACGCGCGCCGTCGCTTGGGCAATGTCCAGGTTCTGCTCAAGGGCCAGGGCGACGTAGTGCGCGAGCAAGGCATCGTCGAAGGCAGCCCACCAGCGTTGCAGGTCTGCCTTGCCTTGTACCGGACGTTGCTCGACGCCCTTCTGCCCGAGAAAGGTGGATGTCAGCTCGATTGAGGGCGGCTGGTAGTCGGGGCCAACAGCGCAGCCCGACAAGGCGCCAACGGTCAGAAGAAGGGCGAGAGAGCGAGGATGGGCTAACATGAGAATCCTTCGATAAATTGAATCGTCGTTGTGACTATAGTCCAATATGGTCACTAGTTGTCAAGCCATAAAATACGAGGTATTGTTTTTTCATGAACGAAATCGAGTCTTCCATTCCCCAGATGCGCGGCCCTGCCGACCACAACGTCAGAGACCAGATCGTGGAGGCGGCTGAAGCGCACTTCAGCCATTACGGCTACGAGAAGACCACGGTCTCCGACCTGGCCAAGGCGATTGGTTTTTCCAAGGCCTATATCTACAAATTCTTCGATTCCAAGCAGGCCATCGGCGAGGCCATCTGCAGCAAGACCTTGAGCGCCATCGTCGCGGCGGTCGAAGAAGCCGTGGCCGGCGCGACCACGCCGACGGAAAAATTCCGCAGAATGTTCAGGACCTTGGTGGTGACCGGCGTCAGTCTGTTCTTCAACGATCGCAAGCTGTACGACATCGCCGCGTATTCCGCCGGCGAGGGATGGCCGTCCGCCCAGGCCTACTGCGAGCGCATCCGGCAGATCTTGACGGAGGTGGTTCGCGAAGGGCGGGAGAGCGGCGAATTCGAGCGCAAGACCCCCCTTGACGAGACAGTACATGTGATCGATCTCGTCATGAAACCCTATGTGAATCCGCTCCTGCTCCAGTACAACCTCGATGTAGCCGAGGAGGCGCCGGTGCAGCTTGCCAATCTGGTCCTGCGCAGCCTGGCCCCTTAGCCAGTTCAACGATTACATTAGTGACCGTTGACAATAATAGTCACTCGACAGAAGATGAAGACCTTCGCGTTAACGGAGGTCATCATGTTTCAGCGCCGCAATATTCCCTTCCTCACCGTCGTCGGTCTGCTGCCACTTATCTTGGCAGCGTGCAGCGACGCCACTTCTTCAATCGACCCGCGGACCCAGACTCCACTCGTCCGGGTCGCGCCGGTAGCAAGCGCCGCCCAGGCTGAGCGTTCGTTCAGCGGCGTCGTCGCAGCGCGGGTGCAGAGCGACCTGGGATTTCGCGTTCCCGGCAAGATCCTGGAGCGCCTGGTCGATGCCGGGCAGGCCGTCAAGCGCGGTCAGGCGCTGATGCGTATCGACCCCACAGACTTGCGGCTCGCCACGCACGCCCGCGACGAGGCCGTTGCCGCCGCCACGGCGCGCGCGCGCCAGACCGCCGAGGATGAGGCGCGCTACCGCGATCTCGTCGCGACGGGTGCGGTGTCGGCCTCGGCCTACGACAAGATCAAGGCGGCCGCCGATTCAGCGCGAGCCGAGCTCAAGGCGGCTCAGGCCCAGGCCGACGTGGCCCGCAACGAAACGGGCTACGCCGTACTGCTCGCCGATTCGGACGGGGTCGTGGTCGAGACCCTGGGCGAGCCGGGCCAGGTGGTCGGCGCGGGCCAGGTCGTCGTCCGTGTGGCCCATGCCGGGCGCCGCGAAGCGCTCATTGCGCTCCCCGAAAGCCTGCGTCCGGCGATCGGCTCCGCAGGGCGCGCGACCTTGTATGGTAGCGGGCTGACCGGCGCCGCGAAACTGCGTCAGTTGTCGGATGCCGCCAACCCACAGACACGTACTTTCGAGGCGCGCTACGTACTGGAGGGCCGGCTGGCCGACGCGCCGCTCGGCTCGACCGTTTCCATCGAAATTCATAGCGGCCGCGCCACCCCGGCGCTCCAGATTCCTGTCAGCGCGCTTTTCGATCAGGGCAAGGGCCCCGGCGTCTGGCTGGTCAAAGCTCAGGAGGACCAAGGGCAGGGGCTTCAGGCAACCTGGCGCGCCGTGCAGGTAGCCGGCCTCAACAGTGAATCCGCCGGGATCTCCGGTGGGCTGGCGGCGGGTGATCGTATCGTCGTGCTCGGCGCACATCTGTTGCACGAAGGCGAGGCGGTGCGACTGGCTGACGGCGCAGCGGCGAACGGCGGGGCACAGAAATGAGTGCTTTCAACCTCTCCGCCCTCGCCGTCCGCGAGCGCTCGGTCACCCTGTTCATGATGCTGGCGATCTTCATCGCCGGCGTCATCGCCTTCCTGACCCTGGGGCGGGCCGAGGACCCCGCCTTTACCATCAAGCAGATGACCGTGATCACCGCCTGGCCCGGGGCGACTGCCAAGGAGATGGAAGAACTGGTCGCCGAACCGCTGGAAAAGCGCATGCAGGAGCTGCGCTGGTATGACCGGACAGAGACCTTTACGCGGCCGGGGCTGGCTTTCACCACGGTCGTCCTGCTCGACAGTACGCCGCCGGCCGACGTCCCCGACCAGTTCTACCAGGCGCGCAAGAAACTCGGCGACGAGGCGCTCAAACTGCCGCGAGGCGTCATCGGCCCGATGGTGAATGACGAATATGCCGATGTGACCTTTGCCCTCTACGCCTTGAAAGCCAAGGGCGAGCCGCATCGGCACCTGGTGCGCGACGCCGAAACCATGCGTCAGCGCCTGCTGCACGTACCCGGGGTCAAGAAGGTGAACATCATCGGCGAGCAGGCCGAAAGGATTTTCGTCGAGTTCTCGCATGACCGCCTCGCCACGCTGGGCGTCTCCCCGCGCGACCTCTTCGCCGCGCTCAACAGCCGCAATGTCATGACGCCGGCCGGCTCGATCGAAGCCAAGGGCCCGCAGGTCTTCATCCGGCTGGATGGCGCCATCGACGATCTGGAAGCGATCCGCAACACGCCGGTCGCGGCGCGCGGCCGGAGCCTGAAACTCGGCGATATCGCCGAGGTCAAGCGCGGCTACGAAGACCCGGCCACCTTCCTGATTCGCAACAACGGCGAACCGACTCTGCTGCTCGGCGTGGTCATGCGCGAGGGCTGGAACGGCCTCAATCTGGGCAAGGCGCTGGAGGCCGAAGCAGCGACGATCAACGCCGAAATGCCGCTCGGCATGAGCCTGTCCAAAGTGACGGACCAGTCGGTCAATATCCAATCGGCCGTCGGCGAGTTCATGGTCAAGTTCATGGTCGCCCTCGGCGTGGTGATCCTGGTCGGCTTTCTCAGCATGGGCTGGCGCGCCGGCGTCGTGGTTGCGGCTGCAGTTCCGCTGACCCTCGCCGCCGTCTTCATCATCATGGCGGCGACCGGCAAGAATTTCGACCGAATTACGCTGGGCTCGCTGATCCTGGCCCTCGGGCTGCTGGTCGACGACGCGATCATCGCCATCGAGATGATGGTCGTGAAGATGGAGGAAGGCTACGACCGCATCCGCGCCGCGGCCTATGCCTGGAGCCACACCGCCGCG
>Ga0316604_10000253_pt1 | contig 76353 bp, 78 predicted proteins | sample OWC_soil_day20_C_FD_207650 | JGI IMG/M metagenome (GOLD analysis project Ga0316604, IMG submission 207650) | Wetland soil microbial communities from Old Woman Creek delta, Ohio, United States - OWC_soil_day20_CT | ecosystem: Environmental > Terrestrial > Soil > Wetlands | place: USA: Ohio... | reverse complement strand
ACCATATTCACACTCCACCGTTACGGCACAGCTAACACCCAGGGACGCCGCCTTGTCCTGAATATATGCGGCGGATTCCTCCGCTATGATTGATTTAGTGACTTCCTTGTTGTTTTCTTCCAATGTCGCGCTGTAATCACCTGTGTCGCTTCGGTATTCCGCAAGAATGGAAGAGAGCTCATTGGTGTCCAGCGTAACCACAGGCTGTAAAATCGCAATGATCAGAACCAGACCGCCGGCAAGTCGTCCAATCCGTTTGACGCTGCCCTCCGGCATCAGACCTTCCGCCAGCGCGATGATCATCGCCGCGCCTGTGATGCCAATCAGCCAGTTTTTCAGTACGTCCATTTACAATACTCCTATCCTGTCGTAGCCGATATGGCTGAGACCATGGAGACCAGCAGCAGCAGGGCACAGGAGGCGGTCATGCCCAGCATGAGGCCAAACGCGCCGCTGATGCCGTTAATCAGCCCTGAAATACGGTCATCAGCCATAGTGGAGGACAGCGCGGCTGTGATTTTGTAAATCAGATAATGAATTCCCAATTGCAGAAACGGTGTGAGACAAATACCAAGAACCGCGAGCATTCCAAACACGCCGATGGTATTTTTTAAAATCGCCGCCCCCGCGAGAACGGTTTCCGCAGCATCCGAGATAATGCCGCCCACCACAGGAACCATGCTGGACATTGTAAATTTTGCCGCTTTGATGGTAATGGCGTCGGTGGTTCCGGCAATGACGCCGCTGACCGTCATATAACCGATAAAGGCCAGCAGGATCACGGTCAGGATAGATGTAATAAACCATTTGAGCATTCCGGCAATGCGTTTGAGTCCCTCGTTGCCGATGGCCGCGTGAGCCGTGCAGGCAGCGATATAAGTATAGACCAGAGGCATCAGAAAGCGGCTGATCAGCGTGATCAAGATATCGGAAAAAAGCATGGAGGCGACCTGTCGCGCTGTGGCGCCCGCGACGGCACCGCTGGCCGCGGTTGCCGCCGCAATGGTAGGCAGAAGAATTTTTGAAAAAGCGTCCATATTGTCAATTGCCTGAGTCCCAAGGCCGATGAGCGTAGTAGCGTCGGACACGGCGATGGCGGTAATGGACAGCGCCGCGGCAATGGGAGCGGCCTGAATGGTTTTTGCACCGGCGCCAAGGGTAATATTGTCCGCAAGCCCTGTCAGCATGACAATGACCAGCAGAAGCACACCGCTTCGCACGGCTTTTTTGACAATACCGCTCACTTGATCGGTTCCCGTCTGCAAAATGGAATACAGCCCGTCGTCCAGGCCAACTCCTTCGGAGATGGACACGTCTCCGGTGTAATCCTTGGCCGCGTCGGTAAGCTCGTCCAGCCCAAGGGCATCGGACTGGGCCTGCAGCACTTCCTGCGAATCGGTTTCAACCGCAGCGCTGGCCGTTCCGGAAAGAAGCGCCGTGATCATCAGACAAAGCAGTAAAACGATTACAGCAGCCCGGTGATCATGTTGAGAACCGTTTTGAACAGCGGCAGACACACCAGCAAAGCGCCCGCCGAACCGGCAATCTCCAGAAAGGAGGCGATTCCTCCTTCCTTTGCGTCCCGGCAAAATTCCGCCGAGATGCGGGTTAGTATTGCAATCCCCACCGTTTTGATCACCGGAGAGACCACTGCCGGGGCCAGACCCGCGGTTTCGCAGAGAGATTCCATCAGCTCGATCACGCTCTGAATGGGTTCGATTGCCAGAGACAGGATCAGGCATCCCGACACAAGCGCCAGTACCAGTCCAATTTCCGGTGTATGCTGTTTTACCGCCACGGCGCAGAGGGAAGCGGTGACCGCGATTGCGGCGATCTTTAATGCAAGCTCCATCTCTCATAGCCCAAACAAGCTTTTCACAAGCTCAAAGAGTGTGTTGATCTCTTTGACCACCATCATTAGTACTACCACTAGGCCCACAAGGGTGGTCATCATTGCCTGCTCCTCGCGGCCCGATCCCTTGAGCACCTGATTTAAAACAGCCACCAGAATTCCAATGGCCGCAATTTTAAAAATCAAATCAACATCCATCGATATATCATTCCTTTTACAATAACAGGATCACAAAAAATGTGCCGGAGACCAGGCCAAGAATGCTGTAAATACGGCCTTTTCTGATATGGATTTCCTCAGACTGACAGGCAGCGCGCTCCAGATCACTGACTGCCTCGGAAATCGCGGCCCGCTGATCCTCCGCACTGTATCGTCCCAGAACATTGCCCAAGGGAAGAAGGATACGGCGGTCTTCCTTGTTTAATTCAGGAAGGGTTTTGTCAATGGCTTGTTCCCACAGTGATGTGATCAGCCGGGGAGCTTCACCGGTGACACCTTCGGCACAGCATTGAAAAAAATCGGATGCGGGCGGCTCGGCTGTTTTTGCCAGAAGGGTGAACAGCTCAGGAATGGGTGTCAGCCGAAAGGACAGCTCCCGATCCATGGTCTGAAGAGCGGAGCAGAGGGCGTGAAGGGCGTTGGTACGGGCGCGAAGGCGGTTTGCGGCGCCCAGACCAAGGGCCGTGGAGCCTCCGGTCAGCAGCAGTGCTCCCAAAAACTGAATCATATAGTATCCTCCAGAGAAAACGCCTCGTAGCGGCGGATACCTTTGACCATATGAATGGTGACCAAACGGCGGAAAATCCGCTGATCCATCATACGCCGGTACAGCGGTCGGGTCTGCAAATCGCGAATGCTGCCGCCGTGTGCCGTCGCCAGCAGATTAACCCCGCACCCCACCGCTTGCTCCATGGCTTCCAAATCCGCCGGAGCGGTGATCTCGTCTGCAGCGAGCATCTGGGGAGTCATTCCGCGCAGCAGCATCAGCAATCCTTCCGCCTTTGGGCAGCCCTCCATCACGTCGGTACGGGGGCCGAGATCCATCAGCGAGGACAGCTCGCCCCGGTCGTCCGCCACGCCCACCCGCTGGGCGGCCACGCCGATTCCTGAGGAGATGCAAAAAATCATATCTCTGAGCAGAGTGGTTTTCCCGCAGCCAGGCGGGGAGAGCAGCAGTGTGCTTGGAATGGTGTTTTCCAGAGACAGCTCCCGGATAATGGGAGCGGCAATGCCGCGAAATTCTTTGGCGATGCGAATGGATAGGGAGGTAAGCTCACGGATGTTAAAGACAAATCCGTCTCTCATGACGGCGGAACCGCAGATTCCGATGCGGTGACCTCCTGAGATGGTGACAAACCCGCAGCGCACCTTATCCAATACGGTATGGGCGGAACCGCAGCTTGCCAGCTCCAGAACTGTGCGAAGATCCTGCTCCGTCATAACGGGGCTGCACGCAATTGCGCGCTCGCCGCTGGGATAGGACACTGATAAGCGCTGATGAACCCTCAGCCGAAGCTCCTCCGCAAGGATTTTTTCCTGACGCGAGAGACTTTGAGCCGCCTGCCGTAGCGGCGCAGGGAGAAGCGCGGCAACCTGCTCGAAGGGCGCCTCTTCATTCTCCTTGAAACTCATGCTCCGTCACACTCCTTTGTTTACGTTCTCGCCGTTTACGCTCTTGTGTTTGTCCTATCCTATGAAGCCTTGTCCTCCCATATGACACAAAAAAAGAACGCTGCCGTTAGAAGAATACGACAGCGTTCTTGATTCTATTGAACTGGGGCTTATTGAATTGCCTGCCGCTGTTTTGCGGCGGTCAGCGTGTTTTGAAGCAGCGCGGCTCGGGTCATGAGCCCAACTCCGCCGGGAACGGGGGTGATATAGGCGGCCTTTTCGGAAACCTCGTCAAAACAAACATCGCCGCACAGCTTACCGTTTTCATCGTGATTCATGGCCACGTCAATGACGGCAGCGCCTTCCTTCACCATATCGGCAGTCACAAGCCCGCGCTTACCCACGGCGGAGATCAGAATATCGGCGCGTCTGGTAAAGTCCTCCAGATGAGGCGTCTGAGAGTGGCAGATGGTAACGGTTCCGTTTTTGCGTAGGAGCAGCATGGCCTGCGGTTTGCCTACAATGTTGGAACGGCCCAGTACAACACAGTGTTTTCCGGCGGGATCAATGTGATATTCCTCCAGCATCTGCATCACTCCGGCCGGAGTACAGGGGAGCATGGACGGCTCACCGGTCATCATCCTCCCCACGTTGATAGGATGGAATCCGTCCACATCCTTTTGAGGATCAATGGCAAGCAAAACGGCTTTCTCGTCAAGCTGTGGGGGGAGCGGAAGCTGAACCAGAATTCCGTCGAGATCGTCCCTTTGATTCAGTACTTCGATGAGCTCCAGAAGCTCGCTCTGCGACGTGTCGGAGAGCAGGGCGTACTCCTCGCTGTAGATGCCGCATTCCTCGCAGTCCTTACGTTTATTTTTGACATAGATCTTGGAGGCGGGATTTTCCCCGACAATAATCACCGCGAGGCCGGGACGGCGGGGAAGCCGGCCCGCTTCATCCTTGATCCGTGTCTTGATTTTCGCCGCCAGTGCTTTCCCGTCTATGATCTGAGCCATCGAAATCATCTCCCTCAATTGTGTTGTTTGCTTCGTTGTCGGTTGCGGAAACTGTTGTTCTCATGTGCTTCCGGGCGATGTGGTTGACATAAAGATATTTGCCGTCAGGTTTTTTGACCAGCAACACATAAAGCAGCAGAGCGATTGAGACAATGCAGGTCGCGCAGGCCAGCAGCTGGGAAACCCGGATGGCCGTACCGGGGATATAGAGGCTATCGGTACGAAGACCCTCAATCAGCATGCGCCCAAAGCCGTACCACGCGAGATAAGACAGAAACAGCTGCCCGTCAAATTTGCGCCGTTTTCTCAGGATAAGCGCGATGATCAAAAATCCAATCAGATTCCACAGTGATTCATAAAGAAACGTGGGGTGTACCTCAAGATAGGCTCCGCTCTTGTAAATGCCCATGCGCCAAGGCAGGGAGGTCTCCCGTCCATAGGCCTCCACATTGACAAAATTGCCCCAGCGGCCGATGCTCTGGCCGATCAGCAGGCCCATGCAGCCCAAATCGGCAAAAGCTCCGAAGGATATTTTTTTTATTTTGCAAAACAGATAGAGGGTAAGCACAGCGCCGATGATTCCGCCGTAAATCGCGATTCCGCCGTCCCAAATTCGAATCATCTCACTGAAGTCCAGCTTGCCGCTGCTGTCCCGGTACAGGTCAAGATAAAAAATAATATAATAGATGCGCGCGCTGAGAATTGAAATCGGAACCGCGAAAATCAAAAAATCAATGAGTGTATCGCCTGCGATACCGAATTGCGGGGATTTGCGGTAGCACCACAGCACAGCTAAAAGAAATCCCAGCGCGATAATCACGCCATACCAATAAAACTGGTGCCCAAACAGGGTGAAAGCCACACGGTTCAAGGTCAGCGAGAGTCCCAACGCGGGGAAAGAAACCAGATTTTCCATGTCTAGGAGCATCCTTCCTTTAAGACCTGTTAACAAATGAATCTATTTTACACCACAATGGGACGATTGACAAGCACAATGTCCCATTTGACAGGACATTTGCTTTTCAGTAAAATGAGGTGTACTTCACAGCGGAGCTTTTGATTTTTGAGGATATGGAATGAGAAAAAGGAGAAATGAGAATGACAAGAACAGATGTAGGGATCATCGCGGAGGCAGGAGCGGCAAAGCTGGAGTTTTCCAAGCGATATTTGGGACGATATCTTACCCGCGGGGCCATGGCGGGCGTGTGCATTACCGTGGGCACACTCCTTTCCCTCAGCTGCGGCGCATGGTTTTATACAGATGCCCTGCCGGTGGCAAAGCTTCTGGCGGCCGTTACCTTCTCAGCGGCACTGGTACTAATTGTGCTTTTGGGCGGAGAGCTGTTTACGGGAGCCAATTTTATTATGGCGGTATCGCTGTTTGAGGAACGGGTTCCTGTCTCAGGCGTATTAAGAGTGTTTGTCCTTACATATCTCGGAAATTTTCTGGGAATCGCGGTGCTTTGCATGATTGTTTCCGGGTCAGGAGCCAGCCATGACCTTCTGGCCGCTTATCTCGCGGTGATCATTCCGCCAAAATTGTCCTGCGCTTGGTATATGCTGCTGCTGCGTGGCGCTTTGTGTAACTTCTTAGTCTGCCTTGGCGTGTTTGCGGGGTTCAAAGTGAAAAGCGACGGTGGAAAAATGGCCGCCGTGGTATTGGTCATCACGACCTTTGTTATTCTGGGTTTTGAGCACTCCATCGCGAATATGGCATCTTTTTCTCTTTATGCGCTGCTGGTCAGCAATCCCGACTGGGCGGGAATGGGATGGAATCTCCTGTGGGTGACCTTGGGAAACATCGTTGGAGGCGGAATTTTGCTGGGGCTGCCGGTCTGGTACTGCGCCGAACCGGCGAATGAACCAAACCAAAGCAAAGAAGAATCTTTTTTGGTAAAAAAATGAATCGACTTTTACTGTTTTCCCCTTGACAATTAGGCAAAAATATAGTAACATATCGAATAGTAAAGTCTATTAACTTTACAGTCGGAGGCGCGGGGGATGAAACATCAGGCGTATGAGATGACCATGCTGTTTGATTTTTATGGCGAACTGCTTACCGAGCGACAAAAAGAATTTTTCGATCTGTATTATAATGAGGATCTTTCTCTGGCGGAGGTGGCCGAAAATTACGGCATTACCCGCCAAGGAGTCCGGGATGTGATTGTCCGTGCCGAGGCGACCATGGCTGAGATGGAGGAAAAGACGGGGATCATTGCCCGGTTCCATAAGCTTCGGACGCAGTTGCTCTCCCTTGAGGGCAAGGTCGATGAAATGATAGCTTTAAACCAGGCCAAGTACCGGGATGCGGATTTGAACAGTCTGGCGGTTCAGATCAAGCAAATGACCGAACTGCTGAAACAGGAGTAACTGAATGGCTTTTGAAGGTTTGACCGAAAAACTCTCCAACGCGTTTAAGCGTCTGCGGGGAAAGGGCCGACTGACGGAAACAGACGTCAGGGAGGCTATGCGTGAGATTCGCCTGGCCCTTCTGGAAGCCGATGTGAATTTCAAGGTTGTCAAGGACTTCGTGGCAAAGGTGACAGAGCGGGCTGTGGGCAGCGACGTGCTGGAGAGCCTTACTCCCGCGCAGATGATTGTCAAAATTGTCAACGAGGAACTGACCGCTCTCATGGGCGGCAGCGACACCAAGCTTATGATCTCATCCAAGCCGCCCACGGTGGTGATGCTGGTAGGCCTTCAGGGCGCCGGTAAGACCACCAACGGGGCAAAGCTGGCGGGACTGATGAAAAAACAGGGCAAGCGCCCGCTGCTGGTTGCCTGCGATATCTACCGCCCCGCCGCCATCAAGCAGCTGCAGGTAGTAGGCGAACAGCTGGGGATCCCCGTATTTCAGATGGGGGAGCAAAATCCGGTAGACATCGCCAAAGCCGCTGTGGAGCATGCCAAGGCTCACGGCAACGATATGGTGTTTTTGGATACCGCGGGTCGTCTTCATGTGGATGAGGCGCTGATGGACGAGCTTCGCTCGGTAAAGGCGGCGGTCGATCCTGATGAAATTATGCTGGTGATCGACGCCATGATCGGTCAGGACGCGGTGAATGCCGCCAAGGCCTTTGATGACGCGCTGGATGTGGATGGCGTGATGCTGACCAAGCTGGACGGTGACGCCCGGGGCGGTGTGGCCATCTCTGTTAGGGCCGTTACTGGTAAACCGATTAAATTTGCAGGAATCGGTGAAAAATTAGACCAGATTGAGGTATTTCATCCTGATCGTATGGCGTCCAGGATTCTCGGCATGGGCGATGTCCTGACCCTGATTGAAAAGGCAGAGCAGAATTTTGATCAGAAAAAAGCCGCCGAACAGATGGAACGCCTGCGTAAGAATAAATTTACGCTTTCGGATTTTTACGACCAGCTGTTGCAGCTGAAGCAAATGGGATCCCTTTCCGATATTGCTGGCATGCTGCCGGGCGTCAACGCAAAAGCCCTAGAGGGCGCGACGGTGGATGAAAAGGGTATGGCGCGAATGGAAGCCATCATCCTCTCCATGACGCAGCAGGAGCGGGAAAATCCGGGTCTCTTGAACAACAGCCGCAAAAAGCGGATTGCTTCGGGCAGCGGCACCCAGGTGGTTGATATTAACCGCTTGCTCAAGCAGTTTGACCTGATGCTTCAGATGACGAAGCAGATGAGCGGCAAATCCATGAAAAAGGGTATGTTCGGCAAGGGCGGGTTTAAGCTTCCGTTTTAAATTGTTTGAATGCGCGGAGCGCTTTCATAAATCACGCGGGTCTGTGCGGCGCTGGAACGCGGTTTCACAGACTTGATCGTGCTTGTTTGGTATATCTTGTATGGAGGTGAATCAAATGGTCAAAATCAGACTGCGCCGTATGGGCGCAAAGAAGTCCCCCTTCTATCGTGTTGTGGTGTCCGACTCCCGTTATCCCCGTGACGGTCGTTTTATTGAGGAAATCGGCACTTATGATCCCCGTCAGAATCCCGCTGAGGTGAAAATTGATGTTGAGCGCGCTCAGGCTTGGGTCAAGACCGGTGCTCAGCCCACCGACACTGTGAAGGCACTCCTGAAAAAAGCCGGTGCGCTGTAAGAGGAGGGGCGGCATATCATGAAGGAACTTCTCACCTATATCGCCCAACATCTTGTGGATTCTCCTGACGCGGTGCGTGTGGCTCAGCGTGAGGAGGAGGACGAGGTCATTCTGGAATTGCGGGTTGCGCCCGAGGATATGGGCAAGGTCATCGGCCGTCAGGGCCGGATTGCCAAGGAAATCCGCTCACTCATGCGTTCCGTGGCTCAGCGCCAGGGAAAGCGTGTCACAGTTGACATCATTGACTAAAAATGGCGGGGCCTCCCCGCCATTTTTGCTATTTGGAGGTTATACGCATGGAACAGCGGCTGCTGGAGGCAGGAAAGATCGTCAATACCCACGGGATTAGGGGTGAGGTAAAAATTCTCCCTTGGGCCGATTCGCCGGATTTTTTATGTGGCTTTGAGTGCCTTTATATCGATGAGCACCCTTATGTCCTGGAGGGTGCCAGAATTCATAAAGGAAGCGTACTGGCCAAACTGGAGGGGATTGACGAGATCAACGCTGCCATGAGCTTGAAAAATAAAGTGGTGAGTATTGACCGCGACAAGGTTGTCCTACCGCAGGGCCGCCACTTTCTGGCGGATTTGATTGGTCTTGAAGTTCGAGACTCAGCCACCGGCGCGGCCATCGGCACGCTGTCCGAGGTGCTGACGCTGCCTTCTCATCTGGTTTACGTGGTCAAAGGGACGCGCACCTATATGATTCCGGCTGTGGATGAATTTCTGATCGAAACCAACGTGGATGAAGGATTTATTTCCGTGCGGCTCATTGAGGGGATGGACGGCTGATGTATCAGATCGATATTATGACTCTGTTCCCCGATACGGTGGGGGATGTCCTGTGCGAATCCATCCTCGGGCGGGGACAGGAGCGGGGCCATATCCGCATCAATACTCATCAGATTCGCGATTATACGGTCAATAAGCAAAAGCAGGTGGATGACTATCCATATGGAGGCGGGCGCGGGGCAGTGATGCAGGCTGACCCACTCTACCGCTGCTGGGCGAGTGTCTGCGAGGCGGCGGGGGAGCGGATTCATACCATTTACCTCTCTCCCTGCGGAAAAACCTACAAACAGGAGGATGCCAAACGGTTGGCTTCAGAGTATACCGGATTGATTCTGGTATGCGGACACTATGAGGGCATTGACCAGCGTTTTATCGACGAATGTGTTGACGAGGAGCTTTCCATCGGGGATTTTGTGCTGACCGGCGGAGAGATTCCCGCCATGGCGGTTGCGGATTCCGTCTGCCGGCTTATCCCGGGCGTGCTCCCGGACCCGGAGTGCTTTCAGAACGAGAGCTTTTGGGATGGCTGTTTGGAATATCCCCAATATTCCCGTCCTGAGGTCTGGCATGGCAGAAGCGTCCCCGCCACGCTGCTCTCCGGTCATCACGCAAATATCGAAAAATGGCGGCGCAAACAGTCGATTTTGCGGACACGCCTGCGGCGGCCCGATCTTTATGAGACGCTGGATTTGTCCTCCAAGCACGATCAGAAGCTGTTAAAGGAGTTGGATGAGGGGAATGTTGACTAATCGGAACCATCCCCGGACAGAAAAACCCTGAGCCCTTCATAAGGCTTAAAAAAGGGTTTATTTTTTGCATACTATTGTATATAATGATTTTTGACGCAGAATGTATAGCTACATGGAGGAGCCACCATGACAAGAACCAATGCACGGGAAATTGCCGTTCATTTTTCATTTGAACTGGGATTTTCCAGCGAAAACGCGGAGGAATTTTTAAAGACGCATTTAATCAAGGAAAATTTTGAACGTTTGGGTGAGGAAGAGCCACTCTATCAGGAGTTTCCCAATGAAAAGCAGCGCAATTATATTGCGTCGCTTGTGAAAGGCGCTTACGATCACGGCCCTGAACTGGACGGTTACATCGAAAAATACTCGGTTGGATGGCGTTTTCAACGGATTGATCGGGTCGCCGCCTCCATGATGCGGATTGCGATGTATGAGATCCTGTATATGCCGGATGTTCCCAATGCCGCTTCCATCAATGAGGCGGTAGAGATCGCGAAGGGATATGAGACTCCCGAGGTCATCAAATTTATGAACGGTATTCTCGGCGCGTTTGTGCGCGGAGAGCTGGTTTCCGAGCGGAGCGGTTCCACGGAGGCACCCTGATCATGCGGTGCCTGGGGCTGGATACCAGTAACTATACCACCTCCGCCGCTGTATTTGACGGCAATGCCGGAAAAAACGCGGGTCGGCTGCTGTCCGTACCGGAGGGGTCTTTGGGCCTTCGGCAGAGCGAAGCGCTGTTCCAGCATGTGAAGCGGCTGCCAGATATGATCTCCGCCTTGCGGGAGGATGGGTATCTGGAGGAACCGCCGGTGGCAGTCGGCGCCAGCACCCGTCCCAGAGAGGTGGAGGGTTCCTACATGCCATGCTTCCTCGCGGGAGAGAGCCAGGGACGGGTATTGGCGGATACCCTGGGTGTGCCGTTTTTCCCGTGGTCCCATCAGCAGGGACATGTGGCGGCAGCGGCATGGTCCGCGGGTCATATGGAGTTGTTGGATACACCCCACCTGGCGTGGCACCTCTCGGGGGGCACCACTGAGCTGCTTTTGGTACAGCCGGAAGGAGCGGCGGTCAGAGCCGTCTGTGTCGGCGGAACCACCGATATTTCCGCAGGCCAGCTCATAGACCGCACGGGAAAACGGCTGGGACTGGCCTTTCCGGCAGGAAAGGCTCTGGATGAGCTTGCGGAGCAATCTGAACAGGAAAACCACTTTACAGTAAAGCTCAAGGAATTGCGCTTTTCTCTTTCGGGGGTTGAAAATCAGATGAATGTGTTAGCGGACAGCGGAACTCCACCGAAGGACATCGCCCGTTTTGTGATGGAAACCATTGCTTCGGTTCTTCTGCGCGCAAGGACGCAGGCGCAACAGCGCTGGCCGGGATTGCCGTTGCTATGCTCGGGAGGAGTTGCCTCCAACCGGCTGATCAGGAGGCGTCTTGAGGGTGCTGTGTTCGCACAGCCGCAATTTTCCACCGATAATGCCATGGGAACAGCTATTTTAACCTACAGAGCGATGGAACGGAGGTAACCCAATGCCGCAGTCGCCGATTTATACCGTGTCAGCGCTCAATTATTACATCAGAGATATCATTGACGGGGACGCATTGTTGTCCGGGCTGTTTGTCCGGGGAGAACTTTCGAATTATAAGGCATACCCATCGGGACACCACTACTTTTCTCTCAAGGATGCTGAGGGAACCATCCGCTGCGTCATGTTCCGGAGGGAAGCCGCATCCCTCAAATTTCGGCCTCAGAACGGAATGAAGGTGGTTGCCTTCGGCAGGGTATCGGTGTTTCCCAGGGACGGACAGTATCAGCTCTATTGCAGTCAGCTGGCGCCGGACGGGCTGGGGGAGCTGCACCTTGCTTTTGAGCAGCTGAAGGAGCGCCTTTCCAAGGAGGGGCTTTTTGACCTGTCCAGAAAAAAGCCGCTGCCCCGGTTCCCGGCACGGATTGCCCTCATTACGTCACCGGCGGGCGCCGCAGTGCAGGATATGCTTCGTATTTTAGAGGCGCGGTGGCCCCTTGCCGAGATTGTACTGCTTCCTGTGAGAGTGCAGGGAGAAGAAGCTGCCGGGGAGATCGCGGGGGCGTTGCACTATGCCAACCGGCAAAAGCTTGCGGATCTCATTATCACAGGGCGCGGGGGAGGCTCCATGGAGGATCTCTGGGCCTTTAATGAAGAGCTTGTGGCCCGCGCGATTGCCCGGTCTGAGCTTCCGGTAATTTCCGCCGTTGGCCATGAACCAGATTTTACCATCTCTGATTTTGTCGCCGATTTGCGCGCGGCAACACCCTCCAATGCCGCCGAGCTTGCGGTTCCGGATCAGAATGAGATTTACGCGCAGTTGAGCCAGTGGAACGCGCGCATGTGCCAAGCCCTCAGCCGCCGCCTGACCTTCGCCCGTCAGCAACTAATCAGAGCAGAGCGCAGCCGGGTATTGAGCGATCCGATGAATGCTGTGGAGGATCGCCGTATGCTGCTGGACTATCAGCAGCAGCGCCTGATTTCCGGGCTGCGGCATGGGCTGAGCGGGCAGCAGCGCCGCCTTGCCGGGCTTGCCGCCGCTCTGGACGCGCTTAGTCCGCTGAAGGTGATGGGAAGAGGTTATGCCATCCCCCTCGGCCCTGAAGGAGTAATTCGTTCTGTCAAATCGGTTGCAGAGGCGGATTTATTTGACTTGCGGATGAATGACGGCGTGCTGCACTGCCGGGTTTCAGGCGTGGATGCGGATCAGCGTTAGGCGGGCTTCTACACGTTTGCTTGCAGGTTGCGGCGGGAGTTCGGGAAAATACCGGAAAGGATGTTATATCAATGGCGGAAAAAAAGCTGAGCTTTGAGGACGCGATGGTGCGTCTGGAGCAGATTGTAACCCTTCTGGAGCGGGGAGAAGCGCCGCTGGATGAAGCGCTGAGCCTGTTTGAGGAAGGGAGCAGGCTGATGAAGCAGTGCTCGTCCCTGCTGGATAAGGCGGAACAAAAGGTCATCAAGCTGACGGGAGCGCAGGAGTCCGCACCTGTCGGCGAGGAGGATTAAATATGAGTCTCCAGGCGTCGATGGACGAGGATCTTCGTCTGATTGAAGGATATTTGAAGCAGCGTTTTGTGGATCAGCCAGCCATGGCAGGACTGTACGACGCGATGAATTACAGCCTTCTGTCCGGTGGGAAGCGGATCCGCCCGGTGCTTACGCTGGAGGTCTGCGCCGCCTGCGGCGGGGACAAAAAAAATGCGGTTTCCTTTGCCTGCGCAGTAGAGCTGATTCACACCTACTCACTGATTCACGACGATCTGCCCTGTATGGATAATGACGACCTGCGCCGGGGCAGGGCCACCAATCACAAGGTGTTTGGAGAACCCACGGCACTGCTGGCCGGCGACGGACTTCTCACCGCCGCCTTTGAGACCCTGGCGGATGCCGGGCAGCTGAGACCCGCACAGATTGCGGAGGGCGTCCTGTGCCTGAGCCGCGCCGCCGGACCCGGAGGTATGGTAGGGGGACAGAGCCTGGATATCGCGGGAGAGGGAAAACCGCTCAGCCTGTCTGAGTTGGAGGAGATACACACCCTCAAGACCGGCGCGCTGCTCACTGCTGCCGCCGAGCTTGGATGTATTGCCGCCGGGGCGGATGAGCACAAGAGAAGCGCGGTGCGCTGCTATGCGCGCCAGTTGGGACTGGCGTTTCAAATACGGGATGATATGCTGAATGTGGAGGGCGATACGGAGAAGACAGGGAAGTCTGTGGGTTCCGACGCAGCCAGCGGCAAAACCACATTCGCCACACTGTATGGCCTTGAACGGTGCAGACAGCTGGTGGAGGAGCTGACGCAGGAGGCAAGCTCCGCGCTTACACCGTTTTCAGCTCAGGAATCCGCTTGCCTTTCCGAACTTGCAATGTGGCTGGCCGGACGAAATCACTAGCGAATACTGGAGCGAGAGAGTGTATCAAACATGAATTGGATTTTATTGTTTTCCGCAATCGCCTGGGCGCTGGCACAGGTCATCAAAGTAGTTGTGATGCTGGTTCAGATGAAAAAGCTGGATTTTCGCTATCTGGTCAGCAGTGGTGGAATGCCAAGCTCGCACTCCGCTGTGGTGTGTTCCTGTGCCGCCTCCATCGGTTATTTACAGGGTTGGACGTCCCCCATTTTTGCCCTTGCCGCCGTGACGGCCTTTGTTGTCATGTATGACGCGGCAAATGTCCGGAAATCGGCGGGCGAGCAAGCTAAAATATTAAATTACATGATGGAGCACTGGACGGAAATGAAGCCGACTCTTTTCAGCAAGGAATTAAAGGAACTGCTTGGGCATACGCCGACTCAGGTTTTTATGGGCGCGTTGCTGGGTATTTTGGTAGGGCTCTTAGGTTCCTCCATCATCAGTTGAAAAAAATCCGGCTTTGTGTTAAAATATATGATAAATTGATTGCCCTTTTGCCTTGTCTGAGGAATCTAAAGTGTCATTTTATGGTATACTAATCACTTATAACGGGATGAAAGAAAGGTGACACACATCATTTCAATAGATGATCGGGACTTAAAAGCCATGAGCGACAGTGAAGCTGTTGAATTTTGTGCCAGGCTGCGGGAAGAATTGATTCAAACAGTATCCCAAACCGGCGGGCATCTGGCATCCAATCTCGGTGCGGTGGAATTGACGGTTGCCATTCACCGTGTGTTTGACACAGCACATGACAGGCTTGTGTTTGATGTGGGGCATCAGTGCTATGTTCATAAGATACTGACCGGACGGGCGGCCGAAATTGGCAGCCTGCGTACTTTCGGCGGACTTGCGGGATATCCGAAGCCCACAGAGAGCTGCCATGATGCGTTCATTGCGGGGCATGCCTCCAATGCGGTTTCAGCGGCGCTTGGAATGGCGCGGGCCAGGACGCTGTCAGGGGAACAATATCATGTACTCGCCTTGATGGGTGACGGAGCGCTGACCGGAGGACTCTCCTACGAGGGACTGTCGGACGCAGGGCAAAGCGGTGAGCCGTTGCTCATTATCTTAAATGACAACGGAATGTCAATTACCAAAAATGTGGGCGGAGTGGCACAGCATCTGGCTCACCAGAGGCTAAAGCCACAGTATCTGTCGTTCAAAAAGATGTATCGAAAGATAACATCCGTTGGGCCGGTTGGGCCACATATTTATCGTTTCACCCATAAGCTAAAAAAAGGGATTAAAGAATCCCTTCTCCCGTGCAGCTTGTTCGAGGACATGGGGTTTACCTATCTGGGTCCTGTGGATGGGCACGATGTGAAGCTGCTGACGCAGCTTCTGCGCTATGTCAAGGTGGAGGTGTATGGACCGGCTGTGCTCCATGTGCGCACTGTAAAGGGAAAAGGCTATTCCCATGCGGAGCAAAATCCAGATGAATTTCACGGCGTGTCACCTTTTGTAATTGAGACAGGAAAGCCGGTGCATCTGCCTCAACCTAACTTTTCCTCGGTGTTTGGCGAGCAGCTGTGCAGGCTGGCGGAGCAGGATAAGAGCATCTGTGCGATCTCCGCCGCCATGGTTTCCGGAACCGGCCTGGCTCCCTTTGCGCAGCAATTTCCGCAACGTTTTTTTGATGTGGGGATTGCCGAGGGACACGCTGTAACCATGGCTTCCGGAATGGCAAAGCAAGGCATGACGCCCGTGTTCGCTGTTTATTCCTCGTTTTTACAGCGGGGGTTCGATATGCTGATTCACGATACCGCGCTGCTGGGGCTTCACGTGGTGTTTGCTGTTGACCGGGCCGGGCTGGTAGGCGACGATGGAGAAACCCATCACGGCGTTTTTGACGTAGCATATCTCGATCTGATTCCGGGCATGACAGTACTGGCACCCTCCAGCTTTGCCGAGGTTGCCACAATGCTTGAGTTCGCGGTACACAGGATAAAAGGGCCGGTGGCCATTCGCTTCCCGAGGGGCGGAGAGGATATTTATCAGGGCGACAGCGGGACGGCACGTACCTGTGTGCTGAAAAAGGGACGGGATATTACCCTTGTCACTTACGGCAATTTGGTTGGAACCATACTGCAGGTGGCTCAACAGCTAAAAAAACACGGAATCGACGCCGAGATATTAAAATTAAATGTAATCACCCCGCTGGACTATCAAACCATCGGTGAGTCGGTTGAGAAAACAGGCCTGTTGCTGGTTGCCGAGGAATGTGTGGAGATGAATTGCGTGGGACGGCGCATCCTTTCCGCACTGGCTGAGGAGGGAATCGTTCCCCGGGGAGTGGCTCTGGAGAATCTCGGATCCGGCTTTGTGACCCACGGGAAAATAGCGGAGCTGAGAACGCTATGCGGCCTGGATGTCGCATCCCTCTGTCAGCGGGTATTGGAGGTCTGTAACCATGTCAAAAAAACGTCTGGATTTGCTGTTATGTGAACGCGGTCTGGTTGAAAGCCGCCAAAAGGCTCAGGCGATTATCATGGCCGGGCTGGTGTTTGCCGCAGGGAAACGGATGGATAAGAGCGGGGCTTTGGTGGAAGAAGCCGCTGAGCTTGAAATCCGAGGTCAGTATCTTCCCTATGTCAGCCGCGGTGGGCTGAAGCTGGAAAAAGGACTGGACTTCTTCGAAATTGACGTCAACGGGGCGGTTGCCATTGACGCAGGGGCTTCCACCGGCGGCTTTACCGACTGTATGCTTCAGCACGGCGCAAAGAAGGTCTATGCGGTGGACGTGGGATACGGGCAGCTGGCCTGGTCTATCCGCAACGATGACCGGGTGATTTGCATGGAGCGCACCAATGTACGCTATCTGACGGCGGAGCAAATACCGGAGCCTCTCGATTTCGGAACCGTTGATGTGTCATTTATTTCGCTGAAGCTGATTCTTCCGGCGCTGCGGCAGTTGATGAAACCTGAGGCGGTGCTGGTCTGTCTGGTCAAGCCGCAGTTTGAGGCGGGGAAAGAAAAAGTCGGAAAAAAAGGCGTGGTGCGCGACCCTTCGGTTCATCTGGAAGTTTTACAGCAATTTCTCATCAACGCAGACACGTGCGGTTTTACGGTCAAGGGATTAACCTTTTCACCCATTCGAGGTCCCGAAGGAAATATTGAGTATCTGGCTCATCTCACAACGGGAGCCGGAGCACCTTGGGCGGGTGATTTAGACGCGCTCATCCGTGCATCTCACGAGGAACTGGAGCGCTGATCATGAAAATTGTACTTAGTCCGAATCCTTATCGAGACAAAGGGCTAAAGGCGGCTCAGGCAGCCGCGAAGATTCTGAGTCGGGCGAATGTGGAATCGGTGATGTGCCTTCCGTTTGACATCGACTCCCGAAGCAGGATTGAACTGCCGAAGCACCTTACCTTCCGAGATATCAAAACAGAATTGCCCGATGCCGCGATGCTGGTTTGTTTCGGCGGAGACGGAACTATTCTTCACGCCGCTAAGGATGCAAATTTATTGAATGTTCCCGTGCTGGGCGTCAATATGGGAAGCGTCGGATTTATGGCGGAGCTGGAACATGGAGAGCTTTCCAAGCTGGCAAAGGTGGCGGCGGGAGATTATGCGATTGAGCTGCGTATGATGCTGGATGTGACTGTGCATCGTGACGGGAAGCAGGTGTTTCAGGACGTCGCGCTCAATGATGCGGTTGTGATTAAGGGAGCGGTGGGACGCGTGGTGGAGCTGGAGGTTCATGCGGATCATACGCCGATATCCTCCTTCTCCGGCGACGGCGTCATCATCAGCACCCCCACCGGATCAACGGCTTATTCCATGTCTGCCGGGGGACCCATTGTAGAGCCTACGGCGGAAAATCTGATTGTGACGCCCATCTGTCCTCACGCGCTGCACGCAAAATCCTTTATTCTGGGACCTGACCGGTTGGTCAGCGTTTCGCTGGACCGGCGTTCCCATAAAACAGCTTACCTCTCGGCAGACGGCGGCAGGGCGTTTAAGCTGCTGACCGGAGATATCGTGGAGATGAAAAAATCAAGCCGTCAAACCCGTTTGGTCAAGCTGACCGGCAGGAGCTTCTATGAGCTGATCAACCAAAAACTTGGGGAGAAGTGACAGCAATGAAGGAAAAACGGCAATCTCTGATTTTGCGGGTTATTGCGGAAGAGGATATTGAAACCCAGGAGCAGCTTCTGGCCGCGCTTCGCGCACGGGGAGTGGAAGCAACTCAGGCTACCGTTTCCCGGGACATGAAGGCACTGAGCCTGATTAAGGAATCAAACGCTTCCGGAGGCTACCGATACGTGGTATCGGAGAAAAAAAGCATCGTCAATTCGGCGGGCAGACTGCAGACAATTTTCAGGGAAGGGGTCACCTCTTTCGACAGCGCCCAGAATATTGTGGTCGTCAAGACCATGCCGGGGCTTGCCTCCGCCGCCGCCGCCGCGCTGGATCACATGGAGCTGCCCGACATGGTCGGCAGTCTGGCGGGAGATGACACAGTGATCCTGATTATGAGAACCAACGAGACCGCCGAAAAGCTATGCAGGGAAATTAAGCAGATTTTGAACGCTTAAGGTGAGTGATTGTCATGCTGTCTCTCCTTCATATCGAAAATATCGCGGTTATCGAATCGGTGGACATTCAATTCGGAGCCGGGTTCAACGCGTTAACCGGTGAGACAGGCGCTGGGAAGTCCATTGTGGTGGACGCCATCGGCGCCATCATCGGAGATCGCACCAGCCGTGACCTCATTCGGACGGGGGCGAAAAAGGCCCTGGTTACCGGAGTGTTCTGCAATTTGCCGCCGCTTTCCTGGTTTGAGGAAACTGGGATTTCTCCAGATGAGAACGGCGAACTGATTGTTCAGCGGGAGTTACAGTCCGACGGCAGGAATATCTGCCGGGTTTCTGGACATCTGATTACCGTGGCGCAGTTAAAGGCTCTGGGACAGCAGCTGCTGAATATTCATGGGCAGCACGACGGGCAGCAGCTGCTGGATCCGATGTGCCATCTGACATATCTGGACCGCTTTGGACAGACCGAGGCGGCTTTGACGGATTATACAGGCCGCTTTCAAAAGCTGTCGGAGCTACGCCGGGAAATATCAGTACTGCATATGGATGAGGCGGAAAAAAACCGGCGCATGGACAGTCTGCGGTTTCAGATCAATGATTTGGAGCGGGCAAGTTTAAAGCCAGGCGAGGAGGAACAGCTTACAGCACGGCGGAATATTCTGCGCAACGCGGGGAAGCTGATGGATGCGGTGGAAGGTGCGTATCAGGCGCTCTCAGGAGACGACGAGAGCGAAGGCGCCGCGTCACTGCTTGCCATGGCGGAGTATATGCTGCAATCGGCTGCCGCGGTCAGCGGTGACATCGGTACGCTTTCCGAGAAAGCGGCTGAGCTGCGTTATGCCGCGGACGATTTATCTGAACTGGTACGTGATTTGAGGGCCTCCTTTGATGTTTCACCCGAGGAACTGGACGAGCTGGAGGGACGTCTGGACGTTATCTACCGTCTGCGAAAAAAATATGGAAATTCCGTGGAGGAGATGCTGGATTATCTGGAGCGCTGTAAATCGGAGCTGGACGCGATCGCGTTTGCGGACGATACTCTTGCCCGGTTGGAGAAGGAGCTGAATCGGGCGGTGGACGAAGCAAAGGCAGCGGCGCAGACGCTCTCCTCCATACGCCGCGCCGCGGCACGGACGCTGGAGCAGCGCATTCAGCAGGAGCTCAAGCAGCTGGATATGCCGAAGGTACAATTTAACGTGGAATTTTCCGTTAAGGACTGTGAGTTGGGTCTGGATGCCACCGGAATGGACGAGGTGCAGTTCCTCATGTCTGCCAATGCCGGGGAAACCCTTAAGCCCATCCATAAAATCGCGTCTGGCGGTGAGCTGGCCCGCATTATGCTGGCTCTGAAAAATGTTCTGGCGGAAAATGACGATGTGAGCACGCTGGTGTTCGACGAGGTGGATACCGGCGTTTCCGGCCGTGCGGCTCAAAAGGTTGCCGAAAAGATGGCTCAGGTCTCCTATGGCAAGCAGGTGCTCTGCGTGACACATCTGCCTCAGATCGCTGCTATGGCAGACACACATTTTTCAGTGGAAAAGGCGGAGCGAGGCGGACGAACCTTCACAGAGGTGGAAGAGCTGGATGTAAAGCGCCGATGTGCTGAGCTGGCGCGGCTGACAGGCGGGACGAAGGTGACGTCCGCCATGCTGAAAAGCGCGGAGGAGCTTTTAAGTGAAGCGGAGCAGTTTAAATTACATAGCAGAAAGGCAAAGTGAATTTGTTAACGGCAGGTGCGTCAATGAAAATCGCTGTATTACATGGACAAAACCATAAAGGAAGCACGTATCATATTACGAAACTGCTGTTAGACCGGATATCATCCCCACATGATGAAGTGGCGCAATTCCAGACCAATCATTTAAACCCCTGTGTTGGCTGCTTCACCTGTATCATGAAAGATGAGAAGCTGTGTCCGCACAGCAGCCAGGTTCATCCAATCATTGAGGCGATTGAGCAGGCGGATTTGGTGGTCATAGAATCGCCAAATTATTGCATGGGCATGAGCGGGCAATTAAAGATATTATTTGACCATATGGGGTATCGCTGGATGTCCCACAGACCTCATCCCGCCATGGGCAGCAAAATTGGCATTGCTGTTTCAACCGCCGCCGGATTGGGCGCGGGGAAGGTGACCAAAGCGATCAGGCAGCAAATGTTCTGGTGGGGTATTTCGTATATTGATCAGATCGCTGAAATTGTCGGTGCCTCGTCATGGGACGAGGTAACGCCGCGAAAAAAAGAGCAGATTGCCCGAACCGTAAATCGTCTTGCGAAAAAGATTAAAAAGAAACTTGGAACGGTCAAGCCTGGATTAAAATCAACTTTGATGATGAACGTGATGAAGCTGCAGCAGAAGGGAAATGATTGGAATGAGGTTGACCGTCATTTTTGGGTAACGCACTACGGACTTTCTCCGCGGCGGTAGCCTGAACCGGTTGACAACCGCCCGAAGATATATTACAATGTATCATCATGAATAAGCGATGATGAGCAAGAGTAACGAGGAAAGTCCTGCGCAGAGAGCCCCTGGTTGGTGAAAAGGGGAGAGGAACCCTTGTGAATACGGCTCGGAGTTGCCGCCCGAAGGGAATTTTCCTGTGTAGGCGCGGTCGGTTGCGCCCGTTATCGCGTGGGAGTGTTAACTCCATGAGGCCTTGCTCGTGAGATCAGGGCAATCAGAGGTGGTACCGCGTTTTTCGCCCTCTGTCCGTTGGGACAGGGGTTTTTTTGTGGAAAAATGCTCCCAGTGAATATCAGCAACAATAAAAAATCCCTGTGTGGGATGATTGAGAGGAATGCAGTATGACAGTATATGAAGAGTTGCAGGCCCGCGGTCTGATCGCGCAGACCACAGATGAGGAAGAGATTAAGGAACTGATCAATAACGGAAAGGCCACGTTTTATATCGGTTTTGATCCGACGGCCGATTCTCTGCATGTGGGCCATTTTATGGCGCTATGCCTGATGAAACGGCTTCAGGAGGCCGGAAACAGGCCTATCGCCCTGCTGGGCGGGGGAACCGGCATGATTGGCGATCCCTCCGGACGAACCGACATGCGCCAGATGATGACGGTAGAGACCATTCAACATAACATAGAATGCTTTCAAAAACAGATGTCCAGATTCATTGATTTTTCCGACGGGAAAGCCCTGATGGTTAACAACGCAGATTGGCTGCTCAATCTGAACTATGTGGAGCTTTTACGGGAAGTTGGTGCCTGCTTCTCCGTCAACCGTATGCTGACCGCCGAGTGCTATAAGCAGCGTATGGAGCACGGTCTGTCCTTTCTTGAATTTAACTATATGATCATGCAAAGCTATGATTTCTATGCTCTGTACCAGAAGTATGGCTGTAATATTCAATGCGGCGGCGATGACCAGTGGAGCAACATGCTTGGCGGCACGGAGCTGATCCGCCGCAAACTGGGCAAGAACGCGTATGCCATGACCATCACATTACTGCTCAACTCCGAGGGGAAAAAAATGGGCAAAACCCAGTCAGGCGCCGTTTGGCTTGACCCGGAAAAGACCTCACCCTATGAATTTTACCAGTACTGGCGCAATGTGTCGGACGCGGATGTCATCAAATGCCTGAGAATGCTAACCTTCCTTCCTCTGGAACAGATTGATGAAATGGCCCGGTGGGAGGGCAGTCAGCTCAACACCGCAAAGGAAATCCTGGCCTACGAGCTGACCAAGCTGGTGCACGGCGAGGAAGAAGCCACTAAAGCGCAGGGTGCTGCGAAAGCGCTGTTTTCCGACGGGGGAGATCGTTCCAATATGCCACGGACAGAGCTGTCTGAAGCGGATTTTGACAACGGCTGCATCACCGCCTCCGCGCTGCTGGTCAGGTGTGGAGTCACACCCTCTAAGTCAGAGGCGAGAAGGTTAATTCAGCAAAATGGCGTGGAGATTGGCGGAGTCAAGCCCGTGGATTTTAACCAGACCTATGATATGCAGTCCTTCCAAGGTGATGGCCTGACGATCAAAAAAGGGAAAAAGGTATTCCATCAGGCTGTCCTTACTGAACGTTCTTAACGTCGTAAAATAGAGAGCTTTTCGTATCTTACCATCAAACAAAAACGGGGCTGCGGCAAAACAAAGGATTGCCGCAGCCCCTGTATCATACCCAAAGCATTTGTTTTCAGAAAGAAAGCAAAGGTCAAGCCCGTGTATGATCAATGCTGGTGTTGGGAACGCTTTCCTTTTAAAATCAAAATGTTTGCTCTCTCGAACATTTCTTGCGTTATGTATCCTGCGGAGAATAGATTCTGATTGATTTGCAGTTCAATTTCTTGATAAAGCTCCTTGCTGATTCCAGATGCTGTATGCTCCTGCATGTCCTTCACTCCTCAACACAATGTACGCAAAGGAACTCAAGAGTATTACAGTGATTCCGGTTAACAAGCCGCTGAAATAAGGCGAGGAGAATAGCGGAGGAGGAGAAGCCTGTAACAGGCGGATGTGGCCGCCAACAACCAAAGAAACACAGGCGAAAACCATGAAATAATGGCATTTAAAAAGATGATCGGTAGCATAGCGAGAATAAAACCGCTCCCATAGACAATGCTCAATAAATGATGCATAATAAAAAACCTCCTGCTGCCACCAAGCAGCGGCCTTGTCAGCCGCGCACAGTAGCAACAGGAGGTTTTCAAAATTCTTAGAGGCAACGAGATTTAACTGTGAAGGTAAGCTTTTACCAATTCCTGCAAAAGCTCGTCCCGATCCAGCTTGCGGATCAATGCACGGGCATTGTTGTAGTTTGTGATATAAGTCGGATCCTCAGAAAGAATATAACCTACAATTTGGTTGATGGGATTATACCCTTTTTCCTGTAGTGCATCATAAACAGAGGTCAAAACCTGCTTAATTTCATCACCACGGTCAGGGTGAATGCTAAATTTACGTGTATAGTCCATATTCAGATACCACCCTTTCCACTGAAATATTAAAATTCTAATTCTATTTTAACGCAAATTTTAAGCGGTGTAAAGGGCAAAAGAACCAATATTTTAGGAAATTTGTTCTTATCGAAGGGATGCGCCGAGTTCAATCTCCAGCAGGGAAAGAATACTTTTGACATCGGCATCCGCTTCCGTATCGGTGAGGGTTCTGTCATCAGCCCGGAGCGTCAGGGAGAAGGCGACGCTCTTTTTGCCTTCTGGGATGGGCGCACCGGTGTAGATGTCAAACAGTTGAACCTCCCTGAGAAGCCCCTTTGCGCCCCGGGCAATGCACTGCTCCAGTGCAGCCACCGTAACGCCGGTATCGCATACCACCGCGATGTCGCGGGTCACAGCAGGGAAGCGGGGCAGAGGCTGATAGGTCTGCTCCGGAGCGCGAGCCGCTAAAACGTTCCAAAAATCAAGCTGCGCGGCATAAACCTCGACGGACATACCAAAGTTCTTTGCGGTCAGGGGGTGAATTTGGCCAAACAAGCCCAATACAACATCCCCGCACCTGATCTCAGCACAACGTCCCGGATGAAAGAGCGCCGAGTCTGATTTGGCGTGGAACGTGGGATGAACCACACGAAGCGTGCCTAAAATTGACTCCAGCTCGCCCTTGATGGTGAAGAAGTCCGCACCGCCGTATGCACCCATGGAAAGCTGGGGACGCTCACTCGCCAAATCCTCTCCTGGAATAGAGCTGTAGACCGTGGCGAGCTCATAGAGCTTCGCGGTTTTATTGCGGTAGCTTTCATTGCGGGCCAGCGTCTCCAGCAGAGCGGGGAGGGCGGTGGTACGCATGACGCTGGTATCCTCACCGAGAGGGTTCAATATGGTGATGGAACGCCGAAGAGGATCATCCTCGCTCAGCCGGATTTTGTCATAGGCAGAGGGTGAGATGAAGGAATAGGTCATAATTTCGGAATATCCCATGCCACGGCAGAGGAAGCCCAATTGCTGCGCCGCTTTCTGCTTCTCACTCAGACCGCCTCTGGTAGTGTCTCCCCGCATCAGGGTAACAGGGATTTTATCATAGCCGTAAAGACGGGCCACCTCCTCCGCGAGATCGGAGTAGTGCGCCACATCTGCCCGCCAGGAGGGAACCACGACGCTGCTTCCGTCAAACGTAAAGCCAAAGGACTCCAGCAGGGAGTGCATTTTCTCAGAGCTGATGCCGGTGCCCAGCAAACGGTTGATCTTCTCCGGCTCAAATGGAACCGTGACGGTTTTGGACTCCTGCCCAATCACTTCGATAATCCCATCGACCACCTCGCCGCAGCCCAGCAGCTCCACAAGCTCACAGGCGCGCTGCACGGCGGGGAGGGTTCCCAGAGGGTCAAGACCCTTTTCAAAGCGGCTGGACGCATCTGTGCGCATGCCCAGAGCGAACGCGGTCTGGCGGACGGAGACACCGTTAAAATTGGCGGATTCAAACACCACCATGGCGGTATCTCCTACGATTTCGGAGTTTTGGCCACCCATGACACCCGCCACACCGATGGGCTTGTTCTCGTCGGCAATCACCAGCATATTGGGGTTCAGCTTGCGCTCATTTCCATCCAGCGTGTGAAGGATTTCACCGTCTCCGGCACGGCGGACAATAATTTTTGAGCCGTCCACACAGGAAAAATCAAAGGCATGCATAGGTTGACCATATTCCAGCATGACATAATTGGTAATGTCAACCACATTATTGATGGGACGAACGCCGGAATTGCGAAGCCGCTCCCGCATCCAGGATGGGGAGGGAGCAATTTTTACATTTTTCACCATACGGGCGGTATATCGGGAGCAAAGTTCGGGAGCCTGAATCTCAACTTGAAGGAGCTCTTCAACGCTGCCCCCGTTTCCCCTGACCACAGGTTCATGCAGCTTCAAAGGTTTGTGGAAGGTCGCGGCGGTTTCGCGGGCCAGGCCGATCACGGAAAGGCAGTCGGGGCGGTTCGGCGTAATTTCAAACTCCACCACATGGTCGTTCAGTCCCAGAACGGCGGGAATATCGTCTCCGGGCTTGCAGTCCTCACGCAAAATAAAAATGCCGTCCTCAATGGCGTAAGGATAGTCATGGAGCGTCAGCCCCAGCTCCTTCAGGGAGCACAGCATCCCGTTGGATGGGACGCCGCGCAGTACGCCGGCCTTAATTTGCACGCCGCCGGGAAGGTTGCTGCCGTCCTTCGCCACGGGAACCAGATCTCCCTCGCGGACATTCTGCGCTCCGGTAACAATCTGCGCAGTTTCTTCGCCTACATCCACCTGGCAGATCCACATATGGTCGGAATCGGGGTGCCGTGCCAGCGAAATCACTCGACCCACAACAATATTTTGATAGCGCGCGCCGAAATTCTCGGTGATTTCCACCTTGGAGCCGGAGAGTGTCATAGCCTCGGCATAATCCCGGTCGGAGGCGGAAACATCTACAAACTCGGAGAGCCATTTTCTTGATAAGTTCATGTGTCGCTTTCTCCTCTTAAAACTGATTTAAGAAACGAGTATCGTTCTCATAGATAAGCCGCAGGTCGCTGATGTTAAAGCGGCGCATCGCAAGGCGCTCCACGCCGATGCCGAACGCAAATCCGGAGTAAATCTCCGTGTCAATGCCACAGCCCTCCAAAACCTTTGGATGAACCATTCCGGCACCCAGAATTTCGATCCAGCCCTCGCCCTTGCACACACGGCAGCCCTTGCCACCGCACTCAAAGCATTGAACATCCACCTCGCAGGAGGGTTCGGTATAGGGAAAATGATGGGGACGGAAGCGGGTTTTGGAGCCCTCTCCGTACAGCGCCTCCACCACCGCGTTGAGCGTACCCTTCAGATCAGCCATGGTAACGCCCTGATCCACCACAAGTCCTTCAATCTGGTGGAACATGGGGGAGTGGGTGGCGTCCACCTCGTCCTTGCGGTAGACACGTCCGGGCGCGATGATGCGGATGGGCGGCTGTGTGCGCTCCATCACGCGGATCTGTATAGCGGAGGTCTGAGTACGCAGCAGTAGGGAGCTGTCCTCCCTGAGATAAAACGTATCCTGCCACTCCCGGGCGGGGTGTCCCTCCGATGTGTTCAGTCGGGTAAAATTATACTCCGCCAGCTCGATTTCAGGGCCCTCCGCGATCTGAAAGCCCATGCCGGTAAACACATCCTTGACCTCGTCAATGACGATGGAGAGGGGGTGCCTGTGCCCGATCACGGGGCGCTCGCCTGGAATAGTGACATCAAGGCATTCTCTGGCGAGGCGGGCGTTGAGCGCGGCCTCCTCCAAAAGCTTCTGCCGTCGGTCGATGGCCTCGGTCAAGGTCTCTCGAATATCATTGGCGAGTTGCCCAATCACAGGGCGTTCCTCGGAGGAGAGCTTTCCCATCTGCTTTAAGACGGCAGTCAGCTCGCCCTTTTTACCGAGATATTTGACGCGGAGCGATTCCAGCTCATTGCTCTGAGTCATGGCTTTCAACGCATTCATGGCGTCGTTTCTGATTTGTTCCAATTGTGCTTTCATTCCGACTTGCTCCTTTTTCAATCAATAAAGATGATAAAGCGAATCATCAGGCTAACAGAAAAATAAAAACGCCCCTCATCCCAAAACATTCGGGACGAAAGGCAAACCTTCCGCGGTACCACCACGATTCCGCATGGCATCATACGGCGCTCATACCCCGATAACGGAGGGTATCCGTCCGCGTCTTGCCCCGCGGCAGCTCCTGAGCGAACCAAGCAAAGCCTCCCCGTATCCCTTTCAGCCAATGAGAATACTCTCTTTTGGGGTGGTTTTCTGCTATTTTCTCATTCATCGCAATTTTACTATCTGCTTTTATATCACAAAAAGAGTTGAAATGCAAGAGTAAAGTAATTATAATGGGGTCTAATCTGGAAATTAAGGTGGGATGCCGCAATGCGTATCGCAACCAGCGATCAAACGCGCCGTCTGGATCAGGTTGCCATTTTAGACCGTGGGATACCCTCCCTCAGGCTGATGGAGACTGCCGCTCGGGCTGTGGCTGAGGAAGCGTTAAAATGTCTGCCGGAGCCAAGGCTCGCTCAGGCGGCGGTGTTCTGCGGCCCGGGCAATAATGGGGGAGATGGGCTTGCGGCGGCGCGACTGCTGTATGAGGCGGGCGTTGTTGTCCGCGTGTTCCTGGTGGGAGACCGACGTAAAATGACCAGAGATGCCCAGGAAATGGAGCGTAAATTAATAAATTTGAATGTAAAGTTAGAAAACTTTACATTATCTCCTGACGATGAAGTATGGTTCCAGCAATGTGCGGTGATGATTGACGCAATTTTTGGAATTGGTCTGCATTCCGAGGTGTCAAAACCCGCCGCCGATGCCATTGCCCTCATGAACCGCTGTCCGGCTCAGGTCATTGCGGTGGACATCCCCAGCGGGGTAGAGGCGGATTCCGGTAGAATCCTTGGTGATGCTGTGAATGCTGTAAAGACAATTACCTTCACATACCCGAAGGTTGGACATTATGTATCTGATGGCGCGCTTTGCAGCGGTGAGGTGATTCCTGTACCCATCGGTATTCCGGCCGATTTGATAGAACAGGAAGTATGGAATACCGAGCTTACCAAACCGCCGTATCTGCCACGGCGGAAACGGGATACCCACAAGGGGGATTACGGGAAAGTGTTCCTCCTTGCGGGAAGCCGTGGTTATACCGGCGCTCCGGCGTTTGCCGCGAACGCGGCGGTGCGCAGCGGTTCCGGCTTGGTGTTTTTGATGGTTCCGGAGAATATTTATGCGATTGAAGCGGTCAAGTGTGACGAAGCTATGGTCATGCCTTTGCCCGATGACAACAGCGCGGTGCTGAAGCAAGCGGAGGCCTGCTCCGCCGTCCTGCTGGGGCCTGGACTGGGCAGCTCGTCCCGCTCCAAGGATTTGACCCTGCTTCTGACAGAGAAGCTGTCAAAACCGCTGGTGGTGGACGCGGATGGCATAAACATTTTGTCCCTGCATATAGATAGTTTGGACAATCGGAGCGGTCTTACCGTGCTCACGCCTCACGACGGAGAATTTGCCCGTCTGAACGGCGGTCCGGTGGGCGAAAACCGCCTTGAGCCCGCCCGTCAGTTTGCGGTAAGGCATGGATGTTTTCTGGTGCTAAAGGGTTACCGTACTATCACGGCATGTCCAGACGGAGCCTGCTTCATCAATACCACCGGAAATCCAGGCATGGCAAAGGGAGGCTCTGGAGATGTGCTGGCCGGCATGATCGTTTCACTGCTGGGGCAAGGGCTGCCGCCAAAGGAGGCTGTTTCGGCGGCGGTTTATCTCCACGGAAGGGCCGGCGATCTCAGTGCCGAAGCTTTTGGCGAATACGGCATGATTCCGTCCGATCTGATCCGCGCAATTCCAACCGCGATTTTAAAGCCCATTTAAGTGAGGTGAGGGGTGTGCGCCGATGCGTTGCTGGCGCACTAATGATGCTGCTTTGCCTGCTGACCGCCTGCGGGCAAGGTGAAAGCCAAGGAGAAGAGCTGGCGCTGCAAATTCGGACGGAGTTGATTGCAATGGCATCCTGCTCCGGAGAGATGGAGGTTGTGGCCGACTACGGGGATCGGGTTTATGATTTTGTTTTGGATTTTTCGTATGAAAAAGATGGAAATACCGTTTTGACTGTGGTCAATCCCGATATGCTGCAAGGGATTACCATGACCATTGAACAGGGAGAGACCATGCTGACCTATGACGGGGCGAGCCTGGAAACCGGCCAGCTTTCTGCCGATGGACTTTCACCGATCAGCGCGTTTCCGACCATTTTGAGCCAGATGATGGAGGGATATATTGCCGAAACCGCCATCGAAACCCTGAGCAATGAAACGGAAACGGTACATGTTTGCATCCGCGACCCGGAGCAAACGCAGGGAACCGGGTCAGAAACGAATATCTGGTTTGATACCTCCACCCATCTCCCGGTTCAGGCTGAGCTTTCGACGGATGGCTATACGGTGATCCGGTGTGATTTTTTATCGTTTACAATGGAGTGACTAAAGTGGAAGAAACAAAGATGAGAACCTGGGCGGAAATTTCAATGCCCAATCTGGAACATAATTATCGTGCGCTGCGGGGAATGCTCCGGCCGGAATGCCGCTTTCTCGGCGTTGTGAAAACAAATGCTTATGGCCATGGAGCCGTTGCCGTGGCGCAAAAGCTGGAGGAGCTGGGCGCGGAGTATCTGGCGGTCGCTTGTCTTTCTGAGGCAAAAGAACTGAGAGAAGCGGGAATTGAACTTCCCATTCTCATTCTAGGGCACACACCGCCGGAATTTACTGAAGAGCTTCTGCGATATCATGTTACCCAGACTGTTTTTGACCTGCAATCGGCAACGCTCATGTCCGATGCGGCGGAGGGTGCGGGGCAGAAGCTGACAGTCCACATTAAGGCGGATACCGGTATGTCCCGGCTCGGTTTTCTAGGCGACGGTGCGCGTGAGAGCATCGCCGCCGTTTGCCGTTTGCCGGGACTTTACGCAGAGGGCATTTTTACTCATTTTTCCGACGCGGACGGCAGTGAGGAGTATACCATGGAGCAATTCACCACATTCCTCGACCTGATTGCCGCCCTGGAAGAAATTAACTGCATTAAATTTAAACTCCGGCATTGCGCTGCAAGTGCCGCTATGTTAAAATATCCCTGTACACATCTCGATATGGTGCGTCCTGGAATTGCGCTGTACGGACATTACCCGTCTCCCGAAACAGAGGGCCTGGACGGTCCCGGCTTGCATCCGGTGATGACACTGAAAACCCGGATTATCTCGCTGAAAACCCTGCCGAAGGGGACTCCGGTCAGTTATGGACGCACCTATATTTCCGATAGTGAACGCATCATTGCAGCCATTCCCGTCGGGTATGGAGACGGCTTCTTCCGTCTCCTCTCCAACCGGACAAGCATGCTTGTTCACGACCAGGCGGTTCCCGTGCGGGGACGCATCTGTATGGATATGTGTATGCTGGATGTGACGGATGTTCCGGAGGTACATCCGTACGATGAGGCCATTGTGTTCGGAGCCGGGCTTCCGCTGGAAGAAAAAACGGATTTACTGGGTACCATCACCTATGAACTGCTCTGTGCGGTTGCCCCGCGAGTGCCAAGAATCTATCTTTTTGCATAAACTGGAGCGGGGAGAGTATGATCCAAACCGCGGCGGGTGCCTGTCAGACTTTTCAAAAATTCAAATTTTTCGTATAAACCCCGCTGCCCCGTGGGAGAATCTTAGTGATCGGTTTACATGTTTCATGTAGACGGTGACTATTTTCCGGCGGAGTGTGAGTTTTCTTGGATAACAGTATCAAACGAGGAGATATTTTTTATGCTGACCTGAGCCCTGTGGTTGGTAGTGAGCAGGGCGGAATACGGCCGGTATTAATTGTACAGAACGACACGGGAAATCGGCACAGCCCGACTGTGATAGCCGCGGCTATCACATCCCAGACGGCAAAGGCTAAGCTTCCGACTCATATAGAGCTGTCCGCCAAGAGTTTTGGACTGCCAAAGGATTCGGTGATTCTTTTGGAACAGATCAGGACACTGGACAAAAAAAGATTACGTGAGCGGATGGGAAAGCTGGACGATAGCCTCATGCATCAGGTTGATAACGCCATTGCGGTTAGCTTTGGTCTGCGGCCTGAACAATTGATTTAAGAGAAAACACAATTCTGTTTCGGCTGTTGAATGTGTCCGCACAGTAAGCAGCACTATGGAAAACGCGCGTTGGGCAACCGGCGGCTACATACGTTTGCCGCCGGTTTTGTCTCTTTAGGGAGGTACATATGAAACATCAATTTATTCTTCGTATTTCAGCTCTTTCCCTTGCGGCTGTCGCTGTGATGGGTGCGGTGTCTGCCCTTGCCTCACAGGGCAGCTCCAGCGATCCGCTGGTCACGCTGAGCTACCTGACCGACGTGGTTACCCCACAGCTGCTCAGCCAGGTTGACACCGCCGTCGCGGAAAATGAACAGTCGCTGGTCAGCAAAATCAACGCTTTGGTGGACAGTGCGGACGCAGGCGGAACGCAGGGAACCTTTTCTGTGGTTTCTCTCTCCTCCGGACAAGTTCTTACGCCGGAAATCGGGTGTGAGCTCCTATTGAGAATTGGAAGCGCGTACTGTAGCACCTCAGCTTCGCCCGGATTGATTGACACTACTGCGGGCGGTACACTGAATAACGGTGACTCGTTAACAGCAAATCATCTCTACCTGACTACTATAACAGGAAGAAGTATTCATGCGACCTCCAGCGTTAAAATAATGGTCAAAGGAGACTATACCATTTCATGAGGCAATCTGAACAGGATCGCTCCTGATTAAAATCCTCCTGCCGCAAGCGCGGCAAGAGGATTTTTTCTATGATTCGAGCCTTAAACTGTACCAGAATTCCAAAGGGTCTTTGCAATAGACGCAATTGCTGTTTCTCTTCGCCATTTTTCATACTTTTTTAACGAAGGTTGTTCTGTATAATATTTCATATTCATTTTTCCGGCATCAATCAGTATGACCGGTATCAACATGGTAAGTGATAATCTGTGTTAGTAAGAAAGGGTGGTTACTATCAGGAACCTCTGGAAGCAGACAGGAATTGAATCCGCTCAAGCCAATCCTCCGGTGGTGCGGCAATGAGACGCAAGTATTTTGTTCTGATACCACTGCTGACCATATTATTTATCTGGGGCAATTCACTCATGCCCGCGTCCATTTCCCATATCTTGAGCGGATATGCGAGAGAGAGTATCAATCTGCTGTTTCATTCTGTTGGCGATACGACGATTCTCTCCAATGACAGCGGGGTAAGAAAGCTTGCCCATGTGATTGAATATGGAGTATTGGGTCTCAGCCTGACATGGCTCGTTCGGGACCGCCTGGAAATCAAACTTGCTGCCGTTGCGCTTAGTGGTTTTCTGATTTCGCTGATTGACGAAACAATTCAACTTTTTTCTACGGGACGATCCAGTGAAATCAAAGATATTTGGATTGACTTTAGCGGGTTTATGACTGGGATGCTTGTTGTGTTGTGTATGGCAGGTATCCGAAAAAAGCAGGAAAGAGCTGGTGTAAAGCATGAGAAAGTCAAAAACAATCACTAAAATAATATGGATCGTGATCACTGTCTGCGTCATTCTCATTGCATGGTTTGTGATTTCTCAGAGGAACAACCTCCAGGCTTTGCTGGTATCGGCACAATATTCAAGCGCCGATCTGGAAACTCAGCTTTCCGACGAGAATGCGGCCATAGCCGGAGCTATGGAAAAGCTGGACGGATCAGTACAGGATTTAAGTGAGGAAGACAAGCAGCGGCTATTAAGCGGAACCATTACGGAAGAAGAAGCAATTAATATTATGCTGGGAAAAACAGGAGGTACTGATGAAACCGGAACCGCTGTGAGCGGCAGCGCCGAAACAGGGCAGTCCGCCCAGACGGCCGCCTCTGAGACGGAAACAGATGACACGGAAAAGCAAATAGATACGCTCATCGCAAAAATTTATATTCTCCGGACAACCTATGAATCCAAGCTGGAGTCATTGCTGCGGTCAGCGGCCTCAGACTATCAATCGCTGTCAACCGAGGAAAGAAGCTCGTCCAAAATGCAGCTGTTTTCAACCTATTCGAGTCAGGCGACAGCGTTGGAAAGCGAGTGTGATCAGCAGATCAGCGGCGTTCTTTCCGAGCTGCAGTCATTGCTGGAGAAAACCGGCGGTGACGTATCCATCATTCAGGATATTAAAACCGCATATGAAAGTGAGAAAACACTCAAAAAGGCCTATTATATTCATTTATTTATGGAGCATTAAACACAACGAACCATTGACCTCTTGACAAAATCAGAGCCAAATACTATACTTATAAAATAATATTATTCCTATGTAAATAATAAGAAATTAAGGAATATATCTGGAGGTTATGGATCAATGCCCAATCGAAATTATAAGTTTGAAACCCTGCAGCTTCATGTTGGTCAGGAACAGCCCGATCCGGTTACCGATGCCCGTGCCGTACCCATTTACCAGACCACATCCTACGTATTCCATAACTCGGAGCACGCGGCCGCGCGGTTTGGCCTGTCCGATGCGGGAAATATTTACGGCAGACTGACCAATCCGACGCAGGATGTGTTTGAGCAGAGGATCGCGGCGCTGGAGGGCGGCGTGGCCGCTTTGGGTGTGGCGTCCGGCGCGGCAGCCATTACATACACCTTTCTGAATTTGGCACACGCAGGCGATCATATTGTTTCAGCGAAAACCATTTATGGCGGCACCTATAACCTGTTGGCGCATACGCTGCCTGAGTATGGTATTACCACCACCTTTGTGGAGCCGGAGGAGGATGCCTTCGCCGCCGCGATACAGGAGAATACGAAGGCAATTTTCATTGAGAGTCTGGGCAATCCGAACTCCAATCTCATTGACATCGAAAAGCTTGCGGCGCTTGCCCACAAAAATCGCATTCCTCTGGTAGTGGATAATACCTTTTCCACGCCCTACCTTCTCCGTCCCTTTGAATATGGCGCTGATATTGTGGTTCATTCCGCGACCAAGTTTATTGGCGGTCATGGCACGGCAATCGGAGGCGTCATTGTTGACAGCGGTAAGTTTGACTGGGAGGCGAGCGGTAAATTCCCATCCATCACAGAGCCCAACCCCAGCTACCACGGCATCAGCTTCACCAAGGCCGTGGGTCCTGCGGCGTTTGTCACAAAAATTCGCGCCATCCTGCTGCGGGATACCGGAGCAACCATGGCCCCGCTGCACGCGTTTCTCTTCCTCCAGGGGCTTGAGACGCTGTCCCTGCGTGTGGAACGCCATGTGGAGAATGCGCTGAAGGTTGTGGAGTATTTATCCAAGCATCCTCAAGTGGAGAAGGTCAATCATCCGTCTTTGCCGGAAAGTGGCAGCAAGGAGTTGTACGACCGGTATTTCCCCAAGGGGGCGGGTTCCATCTTCACGTTTGAAATTAAGGGTGACGCGGAAACGGCAAAGCAGTTTATTGATCACCTTGAGATTTTTTCTCTGCTTGCCAATGTGGCGGATGTGAAGAGCCTTGTGATTCATCCGGCCTCCACCACCCATTCTCAGTTGTCGGGGGACGAGCTGTTAGAGCAGGGAATTCAGCCCAATACGGTTCGTCTGTCCATCGGGACAGAGCATATTGATGATATCATCGCTGATTTGGAGCAGGCTTTTCAAGTGGTGGCGTCGAAGTAAAAAATAGTCGGCCTTTCTGTGACAGATTGAAATGGCGCGGCGAAGCTTCCGAAGCGCGCTCCGATGTTAGATTGTGCTGAATCATCACAGAAATGGAATATAGATTGCAAATAAAACCAAAAAGAGTTATGATAATGTCTGCTGGATAAACGCAATGTGTTTGATTCAGCAGACATTATTATCGTTTCATTTGTCGGCACATATGGCCATTCCTGATTGAAAAATGGCGGTCAGGAAGCTGCCTGGCTCCATTGTGCTGATCGTCCCAATCCGCTCGGAAGCTGGTTCCGGCGCGAGATCATTTGCCGGAAAGGTTATTCTATGTTCTCAAATAAAGATCTAAAAAAGCTTTTAATTCCGCTGATGCTGGAACAGCTTCTGATGTCCCTGATGGGTCTGACCGATACGCTGATGGTATCGAATATCGGTTCCGCCGCACTGTCGGCCGTGTCGTTGGTGGACTCCATCAACACGCTGATTCTGTTTCTGTTTTCCGCGCTGGCTGCCGGCGGAACCATTGTCTGTGCACAATATCTCGGTGCACGGGACGAGCGGGCGGCTAATCTGGCGTCGCGCCAGCTGATGCTGTCCATGCTCGTGCTGTCTTTGATCTGCACGCTGCTTTGCTTTCTGTTCCGGGAGTCTCTGCTCCATTTGATCTATGGGCAGGTGGAAGAGGAAGTCATGTCAAACTCCATGTCGTATTTTACCATTACACTCCTGTCCTATCCGTTTATCGCCCTGAATAATGCCTGCTCGGCGCTCTACCGTGCCACGGGGAATTCCAAGCTCCCCATGCTGGTTGCACTGGGGGCCAATGTGGTTCATATTGCCGGAAATGCCGTACTGATGTTTGGGTTTGAGTTAGGCGTCAGCGGCGCGGCCATCTCTACTCTGATTTCCAGAATGCTGGGAGCGCTGATGATGATGTGGTTCCTGCACAAGCCGCATCAGGTGATTACACTGGATCATATCTTGGCCATCAGACCGGACATGAACCTCATCAAAATGATTCTAAGGGTTGGAATTCCAACTGGAATAGAAAATGCGCTGTTCCAAGTCGGCAAGCTGTTGGTACAGAGTACGGTCTCGACACTGGGAACGCTTTCGATCTCTGTCCAGGCACTGATCTATACCCTGGAATTTTTGACCAGCGTTCCCAGCCTCGCTGTGGGACTTGGCCTTGTGACTGTTGTTGGTCAGTGCATGGGTGCCGGGAGGTCTGAGGAGGCCCGGCTGTACGTCAAAAAACTGACCAAATTTGCCGGTATTCTGCTTCTTTCCAGTTCAACTTTGATTTTGCTTTTGACCAAACCGGCCGCATGGCTGGCAGGTATGGGAAGCGAAGCGTCAAATATGGCCTTTTGGCTCATGCTGCTGATCTTCATAGTTAAGATTCTGATTTGGCCCATGGCGTTTATTCCAGCCTATGGACTGCGTGCCGCAGGCGATGTCCGCTATACCATGCTAGTGTCGGCTATCTCCATGTGGGTACTTCGGGTGGGACTGTGCTATGTCCTGTGCCGTCACGCGGGACTGGGACTGCTGGGCGTTTGGATTGCCATGTTTGCGGATTGGGCTTGTCGTGCCATCTTCTTTACCAGAAGATATCAAAGCGGTAAATGGCTGCAAAAAAAAGTTTTGCATGAAGGCTAAAGAAAAATTCCGCGTGATCACGGGTACAGAACAGGCAAACAGCATTCAGGAGGGCTGTCCCGTGAGGGCTGCTCTCCTGAATGCTGTTTTACAGGGCAGAATACGTAATTCAAGATTAATTTAAAGACACTATTCTATTTAAACATGAAATTTGTTATAATGATTGATAGAATTGTGATTTGTTTGCCGGAATAAACCGGCAGTGGAGGAATCTATGAGTTTTTCGGTTTTGGCAAAGCGTCTGTGCGAAGGTTGTCCAACTCTGGAACTGAGGGCGGAGGAACCCATGTCGAAGCATACCTCCTTCCATATCGGCGGAACCGTCAGATTGATGGCAATTCCAACGTCGGCAGCGGAAGCTCTTTTTGCGGTTCGAACCGCGGCCTCTATGAATATCATACCTCTCTTCATGGGAAACGGAAGCAATCTTCTGGTCGCGGATGAGGGACTGAACCGATTTGTGATCAAATGCGCCGAGCGTTTTTCCGCAGTTCACCAGGAAGAGGATGAGCTTGCTGCGGAAAGCGGAATTTCCCTTGCCAGGCTCGCGGTGTTCGCCTGTGAGCACGGCCTTTCCGGTTTGGAATTTGCCCATGGCATCCCGGGCAGTCTGGGCGGCGCGGTAATGATGAATGCCGGAGCCTATGGCGGAGAAATGGCACAGGTGGTATGGAAGACCGACGTTTTGACCATGGAGGGCGAGACGGAAACGATTTTGGATGCACAGCACGCATTTGCTTACCGCAGGAGTGCCTTTTCCGACGGAACGCGTCTCATTCTGGGCAGCAGGCTCAAGCTGAGGCAGGGAGACTGCGCCGCTATTCGCGCCCGGATGAAGGAATTGATGGAGCGGCGCAGAGAAAAGCAGCCGCTGGAATTTCCCAGCGCGGGCAGCGCCTTTAAGCGTCCTGAGGGATATTTCGCGGCGGCGCTGATCGAACAGTGCGGCCTGAAGGGACTGACGGTGGGCGGGGCTCAGGTTTCTGAAAAACACGCGGGATTCATTATCAATCGCGGCGGCGCAACCTGCGCTGACGTGCTTCGGCTGATGGAGCAGGTACGGGAGACTGTGCTCCGTCAGGCTGGTATTACACTGGAACCGGAAATAAAAATATTGGGCTGGTGAACAGAATGGAATTTATGATCGTGTCCGGTATGTCCGGTGCGGGGAAGAGCCAGACCGTGTCCTTTATGGAGGATATCGGTTTTTACTGTGTGGATAATTTGCCTGCCGCGCTGATTCCAAAATTTGCGGAATTATGTATGGCTGCGCCGGGGAAATTTGACCGTGTGGCTGTGGTGTGTGATATTCGCGGTGGGCAGACCTTTGACGGGCTGTTTGTCGCGCTAGACGCACTGAGTGAAATGAATTGTGATTACGACATTTTATTTGTTGAGGCCGCTCCGGAGGCCATTATCATGCGGTATAAGGAGACGCGGCGCAGCCATCCGCTGGAGAAAAACGGGCGGCTTCTGCAGGAGGCGGTTCAGCAGGAGATCCTTGCCCTGGAGCCGGTGCGGGAGCGGGCTGCCTATATCATCGACACAACCGCACTCTCTACCGCAAAGCTCAAAGGCGAGGTGCATCGTCTGTTCGGGCAGGGGGAGCGAAACTCCGACATGACCATCAGCGTCATTTCGTTCGGCTTTAAATATGGTATTCCCATCGAGGCGGATCTGGTGTTCGATGTCCGCTGCCTGCCCAATCCCTTTTATATCACTGAGCTGCGCAATCAGACCGGACTGGATGAGGGTGTCCATAACTTTTTGTTTGGATATCAGCAGACCAGGGATTTACTGAAGCACCTAGAGGATCTCATGGGGTTTTTGCTTCCCCTGTACGTGGAGGAGGGGAAGACCGCGCTGGTCATTGCTGTGGGCTGTACCGGCGGTCAGCACCGCTCCGTTGCGCTGACCCGCGCACTTGCCGATTTCATCCGTCAAAAGGGCTACGAGGCCAACGAAAACCACCGCGATATGACGAGGGCATAGCGATGGTGGATAGCTTGAAACGGCACACTGAGGGAGGGCCTAACCTGGTTGCCATCGGAGGCGGAAACGGGCTTTCCACGATGCTGCGTGGACTGAAAAATCACACGAAAAACATCACCGCTATCGTCACTGTGGCGGACGACGGTGGAGGCTCCGGAAAGCTGCGAAAGGATTTGGGCATGCCTCCTCCCGGCGATATTCGAAACTGTATGCAGGCTCTGGCCAACGTGGAACCTGTCATGGAGCAGCTTTTGGAATATCGGTTTTCGGACGGCTGCCTTGCCGGGCAGTCCTTTGGCAATCTGCTGCTGGCGGCGCTCAATGGGTTTTCAGCGTCCTTTGATCAGGCCGTGGCCCGGATGAGTGAGGTTCTCGCCATCACCGGACGGGTATTGCCCGTGACCAACGCAGATGTCCAGCTGGAGGCCATTTTTGAAAACGGCTCCAGAGTGTTGGGAGAGTCCAAAATATTTCAGTTTAAAAAAGAGCAGAATTGCCGTATTAATCAGGTCAGGCTGATTCCAGAGCATCCAAAGGCGCTTCCGGAAACCCTCCGCGCCATTGAGGAAGCGGACATGATCTTGTTGGGGCCAGGCAGCCTTTATACCAGCGTTATCCCGAATCTGCTGGTGGACGGCGTAGTGGACTGCATGATGCGTTCCGACGCTTTGAAGGTTTATGTGTGCAATATTATGACACAGGACGGTGAGACCGAGGACTACACTATTTCCGACCATATTAAGGCGCTGTTTCAGCACGCGGGAGAAGGGCTGTTTGATCTGTGTCTTGCCAATTCGGCCTTGGTACAGCCTCAGCTTCTGGAAAAATATAAGCGGGAAAATGCGCATCCTATTCTCGCGGACAGGGACGCGATCAGCGCGCTGAATGTCAGACTGGTGGAGCGTCCGCTGGCGTCCGACGCCACGGATTTTGCGCGCCATGAATCGGGACGTTTGGCAGATGCCATTATGGAAATCTACACGCAGAACGCCAATACAAAGGTTTTTTAAACAGCGGTGACGAAGGAGTGGTAACATGTCGTTCTCCTCAGAGACGAAATCCGAGCTGTGCAGGGGGGGCATTACGCGTAAATGCTGCGCACAGGCTGAGGCCTATGGCATTTTGCTGTTCTGCAACAGCTTTCGCAGGCAGGAGATTCGAGTGGTGACGGAATCATTGGCTTTTTCCCGTCGTTTGCCGCTTTTGTTTGAAAAAGCGTTTCAGGTGGAATTTGACCAACTGCCCCATGAACAAGCGGGAAAGCAGATTTACGTCATTGACCATCCGGAAAAGTTAAGGACAATTTTCAATATCTTTGGCTACGATCCGGAAATTTCGCTTGCTCATCATATTAATTTCGGCATTCTGGAGGAGGAGCATTGCAGAACCGCCTTTTTCCGGGGTGGGTTTCTGGCAGGAGGCTCCGCAACAGCCCCCGAAAAAGGGTATCATCTGGAGCTGGTTACCTCGCACTACAATGTCAGCCGCGAACTGCAGCCGCTGCTGCGGGAATCCGGGTTTCGTCCGAAGGAAACCGTCCGAAATTCCAATTACATCACATATTTTAAGCATAGTGAATTCATTGAGGATTTTTTGACCGCAATTGGCGCTCCGCTGGCGGCCATGCATGTGATGAACGCCAAGCTGGAAAAAAATCTGAGAGGCAGTGTGAACCGGCGAGTCAATTGCGACGCCGCGAATCTGGACAAAGTGGTGGCGGCGGCAGGAGAGCAGATTGAAGCCATCCGCAGCCTGGAGGCTGCCTGCGGTCTGGATTCCCTGCCGGACAAGCTGCGGGAGACCGCAAGCCTTCGGATGGAATATCCTGAGCTGACTTTGTCGCAGCTGGCAGAGCTTTCCGATCCGCCGGTGACAAAATCCTGTCTGAATCACCGGCTGCGGAAACTGCTGGAATTATCCCGAGAACTTTGAGCTAACGCGCTTTTCTAAGGAGGACGGCAATATGTCTTTTGTGCATCTGCATGTTCATACCGAATATTCGCTGCTGGACGGCATTTGCCGGATCAAGGAGCTGCCCGCCAGGATCAAGGAGCTGGGGCAGACCGCCGTGGCGATTACAGATCATGGCGTGATGTATGGCGTGATCGATTTTTACCGTGCCTGCCGCAGTGCCGGCATTAAGCCCATTATCGGCTGCGAGGTTTACAGTGCGCCTCGTACACGGTTTGACCGGGTGCATGAGCTGGACGCGGAGGCGCGCCATTTGATTTTGCTCTGCAAAAATGAAACGGGCTACCGAAACCTGTGCTACATGGTCAGCCAGAGCTTTATCGAGGGGTTCTATATCAAGCCCCGTGTTGATCTGAATTTGCTCAGAGAGCACTCCGAGGGTTTAATCGCGCTGTCTGCCTGTCTGGCGGGAGAAATTCCCAGACGGCTGATGGCGGAGGATTACGAGGGCGCGAAACAATATGCGCTGGAGATGCGCTCCATATTCGGCGAGGGAAATTTCTATCTGGAGCTGCAGGATCACGGCATCGCGGAGCAGAGAGCGGTCAACAACGGGCTGATCCGCATACACCGGGAAACCGGAATCCCACTGGCGGCTACCAACGACGCCCACTATCTCACCCGAGAGGACGCACGGCTTCAGGATGTGCTTATGTGCGTACAGATGGGCAAAACAGTGGAAGACCCGGACCGTATGAAGTTTCAGACGGAAGAGTTTTATTTGAAATCAACCGAGGAAATGGAACGGCTTTTCTCTCAATTTCCCGATGCACTCTCGAACACAGGGCTCATTGCGGAGCAATGCAACCTGGATTTTGCATTCGGCGAGCATCATCTGCCGGAATTCAAGCTGCCTCCGGAGGAAACCGATGGCGACGCGTATTTTGAGGCACTCTGCCGTCAGGGCTTTGAGTCGCGCTATCCTCATGGAGACGCGGCGCTTCTGGAACGGCTGCAATTTGAAATGAACATGATCCGGCAAATGGGATTTGTGGATTATTTCCTGATTGTCTCCGATTTCATCGGCTATGCGAAGAAAAACGGCATTCCGGTGGGACCGGGGCGCGGTTCGGCAGCGGGAAGTATGGTGTCCTACTGCCTGGATATCACCGATATTGATCCCATCAAATATAATCTCTATTTTGAACGATTTCTCAATCCTGATCGAGTGACAATGCCCGATATCGACATCGACTTCTGCATCCGCAGAAGACAGGAGGTCATCGATTACGTCACTGAAAAATACGGAGCAGACCATGTGGCTCAGATCGTCACCTTCGGAACGCTGAAAGCACGGGCCGCTGTCCGCGATGTGGGCCGTGCCCTCAGCGTGCCTTATGCCGAGGTGGACACCATCGCAAAGCAGGTGCCCTTTTCGCTTCACATGACCCTTGAACAGGCGCTGCGGCTCTCCAAACCATTAAAGGACTTTTATGACGGCGACGAGCGGGTCAAAACACTCATTGACACAGCCATCGGCGTGGAGGGGCTGCCGCGCAATGCCTCTACCCACGCGGCGGGTGTGGTGATTACCCGCCGCCCTGTCTATGAATACGTTCCGCTGTCCACCAACGACGGCGTTCCTGTGACGCAGTATACCATGACCACGCTGGAGGAGCTTGGCCTGCTGAAAATGGACTTTCTCGGGCTGCGAAATCTGACCATTCTGGACGATACCGTGAACATGGTGCGCAAAACAGAGCCGGATTTTGATTTGAGAACCATTCCCGAACATGATTCGAAGGTCTTTCAGATGCTGTCCGAAGGGCACACCTCCGGCGTATTTCAGATGGAATCCGCAGGTATGACGGGGGTTTGCGTCCGCCTGCGCCCCAAGGATATTGAGGACATTACGGCGATCATCGCCCTGTACCGTCCAGGGCCCATGGAATCCATCCCAAAATTCATTGAGTGCAAGCAGCATCCGGAAAAGATTAAATACAAGCACCCCATGCTGGAGCCGATTCTGTCTGTAACCTACGGCTGCATTGTCTATCAGGAGCAGGTAATTGAAATTTTTCGAAAGCTGGGCGGCTACTCTTTAGGACAGGCTGATATGGTGCGCCGCGCCATCTCCAAAAAGAAAAAGGAACAGATTGAAAAAGAACGCAAAACTTTTGTATACGGAGATGCGGAGCGGCATATTCCGGGCTGCGCAGGTAGCGGCATCGCTCCCGACATCGGCAACGCAATCTACGACGAAATTTTCGACTTTGCCAATTATGCCTTTAATAAGGCTCACGCGGTCAGTTATGCCGTTGTTGCATATCAAACCGCATGGTGCAAATGCTATCACACACGGGAGTATATGGCATCTCTGCTAACTTCGGTTCTGGATTCCGCTGAAAAGGTGGCAGAATATATTGATGAGTGCAAGGAAAACGGGATCACGCTTCTGCCGCCGGATATCAACGAATCAGGAGCTTCCTTCACGGTATCCGGCCGGAATATCCGGTTTGGCTTGGCGGCGCTCAAGGGGGTCGGGCGGGGCTTTACCGAGGCTGTTCTGCTGGAGCGGGAGCGGGACGGAAAATTCCTGTCCTTCTCGCAGTTTTGCCAGAGGATGTTTGACGCACAGCTGAATAAGCGCGTGCTGGAGAGTCTCATCAAATGCGGCTCTTTTGACAGCATGGGCTATAAACGCGCCCAGTTGATACTGGTCTATGAGCAGGTGCTGGACAGTATCGCTCAACTCAACCGCAAAAATTTGGAGGGGCAGTTCGACCTTTTCGGAGGCCCACAGGAGAGCGGCTCGGCCGCGGCCGAGCCCTCCATGCCCAATATTCCAGAATATTCTCCCAAAGAATTAATGACCATGGAAAAAGAGACCACGGGACTCTATCTCTCTGGGCATCCTATGGATGAGTATCGGGAGGCCGCAAGGCGGTTTCAGGCCGTGTCCATCGGTTCCATCATCAGCGACTCCTCCGACGAGGAGTCGGCGCAGGCGCGGGACGGGCAGAGTGTGACCGTCGCCGGAGTCGTCTCCGCCTCCAAGACCAAAACCACGAAAAACAATTCTCTCATGGCGTACGTAACCATAGAGGATTCCACCGGTTCCATTGAGCTGCTTGCGTTTTCCCGTGTTTTGTCCGAGAGCGGAGCCTATTTAAAAGAAGGGGTTCCGGTTGCGGTTTCCGGCAAGATTTCGGTCCGGGATGAAAAAGCGCCTCAGATTCTGGTTGACCGGGTTTCTCCGCTTCATGATGGTGTGAGCGAGGCTGTGGAGCAGTCTCCGGAATCCCGGGAAAAGCCAAAGACGCTGTATGTGAAAGTACCATCCGCCGACGCGTCTGTGTTTGAGCGCATCAAAAAGCTGCTGATCATGTTCCCCGGCGAGCAGCCGATGATTGTTGTGATGGAGGATACCAGAAAACGTATGCGTGGAATCTGTGTGATTCACGATTTGCTGATACGGGAGCTGAGGGAGCTGCTAGGAGATGAAAATGTGGTGATTTCCAAATGAAAAAGGTTCTGTCGATTATATTCAGCAGGGTGGTATTGATTTCACTACTCATTTTGGCTGAGATAACGTTTTTGATTTCCATGCTGCTCCGTTTTAATACTTTGGTGAATTTTTACTGGATCAGTCTGGGAATCAGCATCATTTGCACCATCTGGATCATTGGGAACAAGACAAATCCAGGATATAAAATCGCATGGATTGTCATCATACTGACGGTACCCTTCCTGGGCGGCCCCCTTTATCTCCTGATCGGAGGCAACCGCCTTCCAAGACCGCTTCGTAAAAAACTCCGGCGGATGGAAATGACCATGCTTTGTGAGCTGGGCGGAATCAACAAGGCGGACGCGCTTGCAAGCGTCGCGGGAGCGGACGCAGGAAAGCAGGCAAGGTATATTGAACAGATGGCTCACTGTCCGGTTTACGGCAACACGCAAACCCGCTATTTTCCCATCGGAGAATTATTTTTTGAACAGCTGCTGGAGGAGCTGAAACAGGCGAAGGACTATATTTTTTTAGAGTATTTCATTATTCAGGAGGGAAAAATGTTCAATTCCATTCTGGATATTCTGAAGGAAAAGGTCTGTCAGGGGGTGGATGTGCGCATCCTATATGATGATCTTGGTTCCGCGCTGACCGTACCCGTAAATTATCATAAGAAGCTTGAGAGCTTTGGCATCCAGTGCCGGGCGTTCAACCGCTTCATTCCTGTGGTTTCCACCAAGCTGAATAACAGGGATCACCGGAAATTCTGCATCATTGACGGCACGTCCGCTTTTACAGGGGGTCTGAACCTGGCGGATGAGTATATTAATGCTGTGGAACGGTACGGCCATTGGAAAGACAGCGCGATTCTCCTGCGGGGCGACGCGGTGTGGAGTATGACGGTCATGTTCCTGACCATGTGGGATTTTGTAGTGGAGCAGGTCGAACCGTTTGAACCATTCCGTCCAAAACCGGCCCCGCTGTTTGGCGGCGGTTTTGTTCAGCCTTATACCGACAGCCCATGGGATGAGGAAGCGGTGGGTCAGACCGTATATATCAATTTAATTCAAAGCGCGAAGGATTATATCTATATCACCACGCCATACCTGATCATTGACTATGTCATGCAGTTCGCGCTGACCTCTGCCGCAAAATCCGGAGTCGATGTCCGCATCATTACGCCATATATTCCGGATAAGCGACTGGTATTTGAAGTGACCCGCGCCCATTATCAGCCGTTGCTGGAGGCTGGAGTCAGGATCTATGAGTATCTTCCTGGATTTATGCATGCCAAAAATTTTGTGGTGGATGATCGGTTTGGGACGGTGGGGAGCATTAATTTGGATTATCGCAGCATGTTTCTGCATTTCGAAAACGGAGTACTGCTTTTTGATACCCCCTGTATTGCCGATATTAAGAAGGACTTTTTAGAAACATTGTATAAGAGCAAGGAAATTACGCTGTCGTGGTGCCGGAGTTTGCCGTGGTATCGCAGATTTGCCCGGGCTGTATTCCGTATTTTCGCGCCGCTGATGTAAGCTGCCCGCAAGCGTCACTTAGCTGTCAAATAAAAAGGAGTTCTTACAGTATTTCTGCAAGAACTCCTTTTTATTATCGCACCGTATTCGCGATTCCGTTTCCAACGTGGGAAATAGCGTTACCGGTGTCCTTAACCGCATCCCGAGCCGCTCGTTCGGCACGGCTTGCCGTGCCGGTAATCACACCGGCCGTGCCGCGGTCGCCATAACCATAAATCCCGCTGACATTACCGGTTCTGTCGGCGCTGTAATGATAGCTGCCGGTATCCTTTGATGCATCGGATGTCGCTGTGGATTTGCTTGTCGTCTTAGTTGTGGTTTCGGTTCCGGCCGCAGAGGATTTGGTTGTAGTCGTTGTTGTGGTGACTTTAGAACCCTCTGCGCTGCTGGTAGTGCTGGTAGTGCTGGTTGTGGTAGTGGTGCAGCCGGTCAGCGCCACTGCCAGCAGAGCACTGATGCAAAGAAGAGAAAAATTCTGTTTCATTGCCGCGCCTCCTGAATATTGTTGAATTCCCCCTCCAAGTTTAGTATTTCAAAAAAGACACGGTTGTACACTGGGAAAATATTAGATGATATCTGAGGAAAAGTAAAACGTCTTGATTCCATCAGCGGTTCGACATACTGCGTTCCATATGACTGACTTTTGTTCAATTTATCTTCCGAATTTTCCTTATTTGACGAAATATTTACCCAAACCTTTTCATGGACAAGATGGTTAATCTGGTTGATTCCAATGGCGGTTTATGATATGATGGCGGCAGGATGATGGTCAGAAAGGAGAAAAATTATGGAGTTAAAAGGCAGCCAAACCGAGGCAAATCTCTGGATTGCATTCGCAGGGGAATCTAAGGCGCGAAACAAATATACATACTTTGCGAGTAAAGCAAAAAAAGAGGGTTATGAGCAAATTGCGGCTATTTTTGAGGAAACCGCGGGCAATGAAAAAGAACATGCAAAAATGTGGTTCAAAGAGCTGGGTGAAATTGGAGACACCGCGGCAAATTTAAAATCAGCCGCCGCTGGAGAGAACGAAGAATGGACTGAGATGTACCGGGAAATGGCGGAAACAGCTCAAGCGGAGGGCTTTGACCGCATTGCGGCCTTGTTTGAGAGCGTTGCGCGGATTGAACGTGAACATGAAGGCCGGTATTTAAAGCTGCTTTCCAATTTGGAAAATGAGTTGGTATTTCAGAAAAAGGACGGCGAACATGTCTGGATTTGCCGCAACTGTGGTCATGTGCACACTGGGGCGTCAGCGCCTGAGGTTTGTCCCGTCTGCGCTCATCCTAAGGCTTATTTTGAACTGAAAACAGAAAATTATTAAGAATGTAACCTTCATCCTCAATTCCTTATAATGAATCAAACAGCTCACTGTAATGTTTTGCAGTGAGCTGTTTATTTTAAAATGATAGGCAGCTGGCGGTTAATTTCGGCAGAGAGAACCGAAATAAATTCCGAGTTGGTAGGCGGCTTTGCCTGCGTCCCGAAAAATCGCTGCAGTGCCTCATGGCTGCCGGTTTTCCACGTTCGCTCAATCCCGTGGCGGATGTTGCGCTCTACGGCATTCGGTGTAATTTGAAGTTGCTTTGCCACATCCGGATAGAGCAATTTTGTAACGGCAAACAGACGGTCGCCGTCCTGCTGAACCAGAAGCAACGCACTTTTGATGCAGGCGAAACCGCGCAGATGCGGAGGAAACCGCAGCTCCTGAAGCAGCTCGTCAATGAGGTTGGACAGACACTGAAAATTATATTTGGAAGATTCCAGCTGGGGAGAACGGTCGTTATGATCCATCAAATACTCCGCCCAGCTTAAAACATCCTGAAATCGGCATGGCTTCACGATGCTGTAGGTAACACCATGGGAGAGATAACGCTTTTGGATGATACCTGAAGCAAAGGAAGAAATTACAATGATGATAGGGGGATCCGGGGTGCAGGTCTGCAAAAGATCAACGACAGCAAGTCCATCAATGCCTGGAAAAACCACATCCATCAGTACGATGTCGGGTGAAAGCGTTTTAGTAGATTCAATTAGAGAATCAGGGCTTGCGGTACTCCCTAATAATGTAAAATGAGGAGAGAGTTCCACGGCATTCGACAGCAAAACTCTAAAGTTTCTGTCCCAGTCACAGATCATAACGGTAATTGGTCGACCCAAAGGAAGCACCTCCTTTCTAATGATTATGGTAAAATTCTAACATATTTTGTACAAAAGTCAAAGAAAACACGTTCGACAATATTCGATAACTAATTTTTATAAAATATAGGCTTAATTTTCCATTCACTTCCGCAAGGCTCTACATGTTCGCCGCAGAGATGATAAAGATCCGTGGAGCGGGCTTCCAGTTCAAACAGTTGCCGGGCCTCGTCAGACCATTTCTTAACGTGAGCGGGCTTAATCAAGATTGGCAGAGATGCCTCTGATTTCATCCTGCGCAGCAGTACGCGGCCCAGCTCATTAAATCCAAGAACTCTGATATAAGAGGGGGCGGATGGACGGTCTTTCGCCGTCATTCCCAGAAACGCCCACAGGAGCAGCCGGCGAAGGCGCGCGTGAGCATAGCGCTTGGTTTTGCAGCGGGACAGGATTTCTTCCACGCCATTACTGTCCTGAACGGCAGTCCAAAGCCGATTTGCAAGCCCATCTCCACAGTCGGGCAGCTCCTCGAATGCCTGTGGAGTCATGGTCCGCAGCCGTGCCAGAACGGCTCGCTCGCAATGTTGCAGGGTATGCGGATTAATATATGAAACACCTTCGGGTAAAAAATGCAACACATTCTTCCCAGCAAAGAGCATTTCACGAATGAGAGAGGCGGAGGCAAACGCTCCTTGCACAGCGGCAGAATCGTGGGAGATACCACGGCGGTCAATCAGAAGGGGAGTCATACCGCTTTTGGTATTTAGAATCGCCTTACAGTATTCCACGCCAAGGGTGCTGTTTGGCGTGCTCAGACAGCCAGCAGAGGCGCCCAGATGCGCGTCCGCCGCCTTCTGGCGTGCCGCCGCAAAGGAAAGCCCCTGCCTTAAATACTCCCGCAGGGTTTCCTGATATGCCGTACCGTTGAATAAACGCGCTGTTTTCCATAAATCATTCATGGAACTCCATTCGCTTCCAAAAGAGAGCGTGTCCACAATGCCTGTGGCGTTCAGGGTCTGAACTGCGCCCCGGGCAAAATATTCGGCAGAAGAAACAGCAAAGGGCACGGGCAATTCAAGAACCAAATCCGCTCCATTTTGAAGGGCGGCGGTGGCCCGGCTCCATTTATCAAAGACAGCGGCTGAGCCGCGCTGCACAAAATTCCCACTCATAACGCAGACAATGGCGCAGTTTTCGTCCAAAGCGGCGCGGGTAGCGGCAATTTGATAGGCATGTCCATGATGAAATGGATTATATTCGGCAATAATGGCGGCTATTTTCATATGAACCTCCCAAATTTTAAAATTTCAAAAAAAAGTGTTGTGATATGAGGGAAAAAGGTCTAAAATGGTTTCAGTTTTATTTTATGCCCTCAGCGACGTTTGGGCAAGCAGAATTAGAAGGAGTCGAAAGGAACATGAATATTCTCGTAATCAACGCCGGCAGCTCTTCCCTGAAGTATCAGCTGCTGGACTCTGAAAATCATGATGTGCTGGCCAAGGGCCTTTGTGAACGCATCGGCATCGACGGACAGATTAAGCATACTCCCACCGGTAAGGATGATTACCGTTCCAATATTCCCATGCCGACCCATTCCGAGGCAATCAAGGCGGTGCTTGACCTGCTGGTTTCTCCCGAATACGGTGTGATTAAGAGCGCATCCGAAATTGGAGCGGTGGGACACCGGATTGTACACGGCGGAGAAGCGTTTAATCAGTCCGTCTTGATCGACGACAAATTGATGTCGGTATTGGAAGAATGTATCCCTCTCGCGCCGTTGCATAATCCGGCCAACATTACTGGCATCAAGGCCTGCCATGAGGTTATGCCGGGCGTTCCTCAGGTTGGCGTGTTTGATACGGCGTTCCATCAGACCATGCCGCCCAAGGCATATATTTACGCACTTCCCTATGAGTATTATGAAGAGGATAAGGTGCGCCGCTACGGTTTCCACGGCACCTCTCACAAATATGTTTCCCAGCAAGCCGCGAAGCTTCTGGGCAAGCCCCTGGAAGAACTGAAAATTGTAACCTGCCATCTGGGCAATGGCTCCTCCGTCACAGCAGTCAAATACGGAAAGTCTGTTGATACCTCCATGGGCTTCACTCCTTTGGGCGGTCTGCCCATGGGTACCCGCTCCGGCGATCTGGATGCCGGCATCCTGGAGTATTTAATGAATCGGCACAACCTCTCCATTACGGAAATGGTCTCGGTGCTGAATAAGAAGTCTGGTATGCTTGGTATTTCCGGTGTTTCTTCCGATTTCCGCGATCTGGATGACGCGTCTTCTCAGGGCAATGAACGCGCCTCTCTTGCGGTTTCCGCGTTCACCTACGACGTCACTAAACTGATTGGTGCTTATGCCGCGGCTATGGGCGGCGTGGATGCCATTGTCTTTACCGCGGGCGTCGGTGAAAACTCTGCGGACATGCGTGAGGAAATCTGCTCAGGTCTGGAATTTATGGGTCTGGAATTGGATTCCCAAAAGAACAAGGTGCGCGGTGTGGAAGCCGACGTATCTACCGATGCCTCCCGCGCGCGCATTCTGGTCATCCCCACCAACGAAGAGCTGATGATTGCCATGGATACCGCCGCATTGGTCAAGAAATAATCATTCAAGGCGCGCCGCTTCATGTTTCAGTACATGGACGGCGCGCCATTATTCGTATCTCTAGTTTAAACGGCTGATCAACTTGACAGTGAAAAGAACACATGGCTCAGCGAACCGGCGGACACGGCAGCTTGAATTCTGGGCTGCAGATCCACCGCGGTTGCTCTGATATATGCCCTGTCGGAAGCGTCACAGACGGCCAAACGATCGGAGAGTGTTTCTGCCGCCTGTGAGAGAAGGGCTGTGCCTCCGCCTTTTGAACGGCCATCAAATAAGAAAAGCAGCTCCGCCTGCGATTGGGCCGGGATATTCAGCGGAAAGGGACTTTTGTGAAGTAGCGTCAGCCCAATGGCATTTACCGCTATTGGTTCAAACAAATTAATGAGCAGTTCCCGGTGACCGGGGCAATAGCTGTCAAGCAGGGACTGGGTCAGTTCCGGATCAAAACATCCGCAGAACCGGTTTTCAAAGCTGAGTCGGGTCAGATAGGCATTGATATATTCAATTCCTTCCAATGTTTCAGATACCGGGCGGCAGAGCTGGTAATCGATGTCGCAGGGAATCGCGTGTGCAAAAAAACGATACTCATATTGGAGAAAAAACTGCTCCAGCTCCTGCAATGTGTCTCGATAGGAGATATTTTCAATTTGCGGAGCGGTTTCCTTGACCTGTTTTAGCAGTAGTTTGCCCGTTTGCAGCCGTGTCTCAATCTCACTCCAGCTTGCCCGCAGCAAAGCGTCCAGAGGCTCTCTGATAAGGCAGTGAATTTTCATTTGACTTGCGTTTAAATAAAGCCTGATGGAAAACAGGATCGACTGAAACAATGCTTCCGCGGTTTCCACCCGGACAGAACTGCTGTCTCCCATGGTGTAACGTTCGGTTCTTTCGGCAAGAAGCGACCATAATTTGGACTGGATCACAATCGCTTCCTCCGGAGAAAGCTGCCCTTCAGCCATAGCGTTTTGGGTCATGGTTAACAGGCTGTTTGGGTTTTGCTTTATCATGTTGTCCTCCTAAAAGGAAGGGTTCTGCCAGTCAAGCTCCGTTTCATATCCGTACCTTGTGTTCCTGCAGAGCTCTTCCAGCGTAGTACCGCTTAAATAATCCAGAGAACCCTGGCAGAAACCGTCGAAATGACGTTTCATAAAAGCGATCAGCTCATCATCTGAAATGCGGTCCATCGATTCGTTTTTAAAATAATAAAAGGAATCCTGAATATCTAAAATGGTATCCTCGTAGTTCTCCTGCGTCAGATAAGGAGAATCACGGAAGGCAGTAATCAGCTTTTTCAGGATTCCATCGCCAAATTCGACTCGCCCTGTCTGGCTCAATGCAGAAAAGCGACGTTCTGTCAGGGATTGTATCTGTGCCTCCGACAAAAACAGCCCATATTCCACTGTCAATTCATTACATTCCCGTAATTCTGTTATTGTTTTTGACTTTTGCAGACTGAGCAGTGATAACGCAAATTCGTCATTCATGAAAGTCACCTCGCAGATCAGCATACACGCAGATTCAATGTATTACAAGACTTGAAATTTTCTCCGTTTTGTGGTAATATAATAAGGAAAAATGAGAACCTCTCCAACTTTAATTGAAGAGGTCTGTTTCAGGTATCAGAATCGTTCCGCCGCCGACCACTACATTGCCATCATAGCACACCACCGCCTGACCCGGCGCAATGGCGCGCTGAGGCTCGTCAAACACAACCTTCAGCTCGTCCTCCGCCGTTTGGGTGACCGTGGCCCACTGCTCCTGCTGCCGATAGCGAATTTTGGCCTTGACACGCAGAGGGCGTTCAATGGACGCAACGGAAATGAGGTTGATATCCCGGGCGATGAGAGAGTTGGAATATAACTGGCTGCCGGGTCCTACCGTTACGGTGTTCTGTTCCGGCTGCTTTCCGCACACATAAAGCGGCTCACTGGAGGCCATTCCAAGTCCTTTGCGCTGACCGATGGTGTAGCGGATGATGCCCTGATGCCTGCCTAAAATGTTGCCGGAACCGTCAACAAAATTACCCTCTGGAAATCTACGGCCGGAATACCGTTCAATAAAGATGCTATAATCACCGTCCGGAACAAAGCAGATATCCTGACTGTCGTGCTTGTGTGCATTCACAAAGCCATATTGCTCCGCCAAGGCTCTTACCTGAGTTTTCGGAAGGTGACCCAACGGAAACAGGGTGTGTGCCAGCTGCTCCTGAGTCAGGTGGTAAAGCACATAGCTTTGATCCTTGGAAGTATCAAGGCCTTTTTTCAACAAGTATCTGCCGCTGACCGGGTCAAGCTCAACATTAGCATAGTGGCCTGTCACCACGTAGTCGAAACCCAACTCCTGCATACGCTGTCCCAGCGCGTCAAATTTAATATACCGATTGCAGTCAATGCAGGGATTTGGCGTTCCGCCCTCGGAATAGCAGCGGATAAAGCGGCAAATCACCTCAGACTGGAACCGCTCCGTGAAGTTAAACACATAGAAGGGGATTCCGAGCCGATAGGCAACCGCGCGGGCGTCCTCCACATCATCCAGCGAACAGCAGGTGTGTCCGCGGCTGAGTCCCACGTCGTCGTTTCCATACAGCTTTAATGTAATTCCCATGGTCTGATAGCCCTGCTCCTTCATCAGCAAAGCGGCAACGGAGCTGTCCACACCGCCGCTCATGGCAACCATTGCTTTCTTCAGTTCCATAGCTGTCCCACCTGATTGGCAACCAGCTGTGCAAGGGCGGCGTGTCCTTCCGCGTCCAAATGCTCCTCATCAATGGGGCTCGGAGCACATACCGAAGCCGCGTCCAAAAAGAGGCAGCCCGTTTCATCGGCCAGCTGCCGATATTCCTGTGCAAGCGCTTTGCTGACAGTAATGGAAGTTTGATCAAACTCTGGGTCAAACTCATTTTTCCAGACCTGCTCTCCCAAATGGATCGGCGCGACAATCAGAATCTGGGTAAACTGCCCGGCATTTTCTCTGGTAAGAGCAACCATCTGCGATAATCCGGCGGCAATCTCTCTTGCGGCAGCGGCATTTGCCCTCTTGCAGTCGTTGGTTCCCAGCATTATAATAAAAAGATCAACAGGGCGATGGGAAATCAGGCAGGGCAGTAGGTAGTCGATGCCCTTTTTGTGGGGTCGCAATGCGTCCTCGTAGATTGTGGTTCTGCCTGGACAGCCCTCTTCAATAATGTGGTATTCATCTCCCAGCAGCAGCTGGAGCCGTCCTGGATAACGCACTTTAAAATCATATCGGCCCGCTCCGTCTGGACGGAGTCCGTAAGTGTTTGAATCTCCGAAGCATAGGATATTTTTCATAGGTTGTTTCTCCTGTTTAATTCTATATAACTTATAGGTATTATATATTATGTAAGGATATCTGTCAACAGTTGGCTGCCAGTCGGGGCAGGTTTGCAGAAATAGATAAAAAATACTTGAAAACATATAATACCTATGTTATATTGGTATAAAGGAGTGTTGCTATGAAAATTTCAACAAAAGGACGTTACGCGCTTCGAATGTTGTTGGATTTGGCAGAACATCAGGGAGACAGTTATATTGCCCTGAAGGATATTGCACAGAGACAGGAAATATCAAAAAAATATCTCGAGCAGATTGTGCCGCTGCTGAACCGCTCGGATATTTTGCGTACAAACCGCGGTTTTCAGGGCGGCTATCGCCTGTCTCAATCGCCGGACAAGTATACAGTAGGTGATATCCTTAGGATCACGGAGGGAAATCTGTCTCCCGTAGCTTGTCTGGAGCAAGTTCCAAATGAATGTTCCCGCAGTGACGACTGTATTACGCTGGACGTTTGGAAGGGTCTCGCAAAAGTCATTGACGACTATCTGGACGCAATCACCCTGCAGGACATTCTGGACCGGCAGCGCGAGCGGTATGCTAACGACTATTGCATCTAATTAGCCAAATCGTGCGAAAAATAATGTCCGATATCCCGAGAATTCAAAAGAACTCTCGGGATATTTGAATTAATTCGTGATGTTTGAATTAATTAGGTTAAATTAGTATCATTATCATTGACGAAAAATGAAAATAGCATTAAACTGTTACTAAACCGTATGATGATATAGCATGGCGAATCCGACTGTTTGATGCGTTTAATAGGCATCCGCCGCGCAATTTCAGAAGAAAAACTTCTTTTGCGGTACAGCATGTTGTTTTGCGCAGGTGAAAATGATGAATAAGCGTCTGGAAATGATGGAAATCAAGCAAGAATATAAAAGAGTTGATGATAAATGGTTGAATATCCACTACAAAACGCTACTGCTGGTCATTGCTTTTTCGTTTACCGCAGAATGCATTATGAGCGAGGTACTGTATGTCGGAGGCCAAATTGAGAATACATCCTTTTATTTAAAGTATTACCTGTTTCGCCCATCTTTGTTCTATCTGATTTTTATTACCATCGGCTATATCGTCATGCACGCCCCAAAGGTGACAAGTTATGTGAAAAGATATGTCATTACTTTGCTCTATGTGGCAGTTTGCGCGGTATTGTACACCGTTCACAACATGTTTCTCTCGCTGTATCTCATTTTTGCAATACCGGTGATTCTTTCCATTATTTACAGTGATTATATCCTGACAAGTGTTGCGGCGATCTGCAGCACCTCTATTTTAATACTGTTGATGGTAATCTATCGATACAGCTATGATATCTTGTACAGCGGGAACACGGTCCTTTTGGTTTCCAATGTTATGATCTGCGCCTTTGTTCTGACTGCGCTCTATGGCGTTTGTATGATTGTCATCCGCTTTGAGCGGGAAAAAAACGAAATCATTTTGCATCGGGAAATGGAGCGTTATCATTTACGAGAAAAAATTAAATTAGATGAGCTGACCGACATTAATAACCGGACAGCCTTTCAGGACACCTTAGAGCGTATGATGAAGGACACCACCGGAGCGGCGTACTTTCTGGCAATGGTGGATATAGACAATTTCAAGCTTTTGAATGACACTCTTGGACATACCCAGGGTGATATCTGTCTGCAGGAATTTGGCAGTATTCTCAAACAAATTCGCACGGAAAGTATTACACCGTTCCGGTTTGGCGGAGATGAATTTTGTATCTTTTTTCGCAATAAAGAAATTTCTGAGATTCTGGACTCGTGCCAAGCGGTTCAGCATGATTTTCGAAACATTTCAGTATTGAAAAGCTCGGATCTGCCGGTTACTCTAAGCATTGGCATCGAGCGCTACCAAAGCGGAATGAGTCCGGCGCAGCTGATACAAAATACCGATTCAGCGCTTTATCGAGCCAAAATAAAAAAGAACGCCATTTCGATCTTTGATATGGATGAATGATGCTTCCCCATTCAGATCATTGATACGTTTTTTCAGTAAAACAATTTGACGATGCGCCAAAGCGCGAAAAGCAGCCGATTTAAGCTGTTTTTCGCGCTTTTGTTTGTTCACGGTTTTGCGGGCAAAACATATAGTAAGATTGACAGAATCATGTTAAGGTGGTGCAATCATGTCAAACAGCTGTAAGGTCTGGTCACAGGGTAATACGCTTTGCCAGCAGTTCAATAAATTTTGTACGCTCAGTTTTAGTTTTGAAGAAACCAAAGAATGTCTGCTCACCTCAAGCACAATTGAGGGACCATTTTACCTGCCGAACTCCATCGTACGAAAAGATATCCGGGAAAATCAGCCCGGTTTGCCTCTTCATCTGATGTTAAAAATTGTCGATGTTGGCGGATGCCGCCCGATTGCAAACGCCGCGGTAGATATTTGGCATGCAAATGCGTTTGGTGTTTATTCCGGCTATGAAGGAGTGGATCTTCCGCCTATTGATCTGCTCTATCTGGAAGAAGTTCCACATATTGAACCAATCAACAATCTGACGTTTTTAAGAGGAAGGCAATATACGGATCAGGACGGCTTGGTAGAATTTTTTACAATTTTTCCGAGCTGGTACGAGTTTCGCACGGTACATATTCATATCAAGGTTTTCGTTGAAGGCCGAAACCTTCTGACAACACAGTTATTTTTCCCTCAGGATTTAAACTGCAGGATTCAATCGACACAGCCCTACAACGTACGCTCCCTCAGCCCGTTTACCAACGCCAATGATACGGTATTGCGAGATTCCCATGGTGTCCAGGGCGGCTGGCCTAGAACCATTCAAAGAGGGACTTCTTTTACGTCGACCTTGACCATTGGCGTGTATCCATAATCACCATGCCGGACAGAAACATGGGTTATGTGTGCTCCAATGCATATTCCGCAACGCCGTATTTTTGATAATCATGGATATCCGCTGCGTCATTTCTTGATGAAACAGGCAAGAGGCGTAGCGGTTTCTGTCGAAACAGGTGCTGTCACATCCATGACAGAATGATCAGTTCCCCGGAATAGCCAGTTTGATGTGGATAGCGAAAGATAATATTTTTTGTATCACGGGAAAAATACACTTTGGTTTGATAGACACCAAATGTATGCAGAGAAATTGTTCCATCACCCATACGCATTCCGATCCTGACGCGAAACAACCCCCCGGACAAGCCATGCAGTTTCTGAGGAATCATCAAAATTGAGGCGCCTTCCTCCGATTTGATCCAGTCATCTGAGGAAAATTGGAATCGGTACTCCATGCAAGATGCTCTTGCATGGGAATGCGCCCACTTTGTTTGGCGGCTCGGTTTTCCCATGATCAATTCCTCCCTGATTAAGTATGTTTTTTTGTCGAAAATACTAAAATATTTAGTTTTTTATATTTTAATACAAAAATATATGGTAGTCAACATCTTTCTTTTCTATTTGATCTTGAGTGGAAAAAGCTATATAATGGGAATGAGAGTCGAATCAGTATCCGAAAAAGGAGGATCAGAATGAACCGTGCAAGCTATGGGAAACAGCTTAAAAACGCGCGTCTGAACGCAGGACTCACCCAAAAGGAGGTTTCGCTGAAACTAAAGCGGCCGCAGCAGACCATTGCAGCTTGGGAGGTTGGGCGTTCACAGCCTGATTTGGATACGCTGGCGGAACTGCTTCGTCTTTACGATGTATCTGCCAATGAGTTTCTGGGTGGTGTGCCATCCCCAACGTTGAGTCTGAGTAAAGCGGAATATGAATCAATTGAGCGATACCGCAGATTGGACGACCATGGAAAAAAAATACTGGACGCAATATTTGCGATTGAATGTGCACGTATGGACGAAGAACGCGCGGCTTTGACTTCGGCAGCCGCTCGGGGAGGAGGATTAATCGCGGTTGACTTGATTTCCGCAGATTCCTCCGGTCAAGAGCACGTTCAAGCGCCGGATGATTTTAAATTATAAGCAACAGACTGTTCAACAACGGGCGTTTTCACGGCTCGACCTGAACATTTCATGAATAGATCACTTCTGCTACCATAAGGCAGAGGTGATTACTATGAGTTCTTCTTATCAAAATTATCAAAAAGCACGTGACGCAAGCTGGCAATGTCTAATTGACCACGGTGTTTCCAAGCTCCCAATTTCGATATCGGAGCTGTTGCGGGCAGAAGGAATTCCTTTTGGATGTTACTGTGACAACAGGATGCAGTTAAGGAAAAACGGGCTGTTTAAGCTGATGGAAAACGATGGCTTTACGTTGATGGACGGCGCAGGAAAGCAAAGAGTCTATTTTAATGAACTCCTGCCGCCGCCAAGATGCCGCTTTACACTGGCCCACGAGCTGGGGCATATCTATCTGGGCCATTTGCGGATGCCGGAGCCAGGTTGTTCAACGGTTACGGTATTGAACCGGGAACCACATCCGTTTGACGATCCATGGGAAACGGAGGCAAATATTTTTGCGTCAAGACTGTTGGCGCCTGCCTGCGTCCTGAAAGAGCTGGGATTGAACACACCCGAGGAAATTGCTGCGCTATGCGGCATATCTTTGACCGCAGCCCGATTTCGTGCGGAGCGTATGGAGAAGTTAAACGAGCGGGAGCATACCCGGTTTGCGGCCGGGAAACGCTCCTGCTTTTATTTATCTCCGCTGGAACAACAGGTGTCGGCACAGTTTTCAGAGTTTATTCAAGCCGTCCTGGCAAGCAGGAGGCCAAATGGGCAGCATTAATCTGGCGCAGCCATGATATTGTGGTTGTTCTTGCGTGAGCAAAGCAAATATGCTAAACTGTATCAAAAATGGTGGCTCCGGTCGTTTCATTGCCGCGTGAAATAGCCGGTATCATTTTGGCAGGGAGGGAGATGAATGTGGTGCGAATGAGAACATATTGGATGATAGGGGCCGGAGGCTTTCTGGGCTCTATCCTGAGGTATCTGATCCGAGAATTGCAGATTCAGCTTCCCTCGGGTATTCCGGTTTGCACATTGGCGATTAACCTCTCCGGGAGCTTTTTGCTGGCGTTAATCATGACACTTTCAGCGGAGCGTTTGAAGCTTGACGCGGATGTGCGTCTGGGTATCACCACCGGATTTGTGGGCGCTTTTACAACCTTCTCCACCCTCTGCAAGGAGACGGACGTTCTGATAGAAGCCGGAGCCGCGGTTTCGGCGGTTGTCTACGTCGCTGTTTCTGTTTTGTTCGGTCTTTTGTTCGCATGTTTGGGAGCCAGTATTGCAAAAAAAGCAAATTTAAAATTAAGAGAAATCAACGGAGAAACCAGCGGAAAAGAGTGATCATTACCTTGGAGCTTATTTTGGTAGGAATCGGCGGCATATGCGGGAGCTTGGCACGTTATTGGTTGGGTAAGTTTATTTCCAGTCATTCTAAGCGGCATATTCCGGTCGGCACCTTTCTCATCAATAGTTCAGGCGCGATTTTGCTAGGGCTCATCAGCGGAGCTAACCCAAGCAGAAATCTGTCTCTTTTGTTCTGTGACGGTTTTTTAGGTGCATATACAACCTTTTCAACCTTTATGTACGAGGGTTTTTGCCTGTTTCAAGACAAAAAGACGCTGAATGCGCTGACATATATTTTAGGTTCATTGTTTCTGGGAATTGCGGGCTATGAAGCAGGCACCGTGCTGAGCGGTTTTTTCGCTCATTAATGTGCTGATTGTAGGGCAGGGAGCCAACTGACTTGTTGGAACCTGATTATAGAACTACTTCCCAGTCGTGAGAGTCGTATCTCCCCCTGCTTATGGATTAAATACCCCCGCCTTGGCGCATCAACGCCTTGGGCGGGGGTTACCGTATGGCAAATTAACCAGGCTGGGACATCTGCTTGACGACTTTTAATTTGACAAACTCCTCCCGCTCTTTTTCCTCCAACGTATCCGTAATCAGGCGGATGGTCTCGTCTAAATCAGGAATAACGATCTGGGAGAGGGCGTTGGCACGCTTTTGCGTCTTTTGGATGGCTTCGGAAAGACGGGATACAGACGTTTCGACTTCAGCCATCCGTCGTACCGCGTCTTTAACCCGGTGAAATTTCAGATAGCAGTCGTCGAGGGCGGAGCTGGTATTCGCGAAGCCGTACTCCATGCGGGGAGGCGGCGTTTGCCCTGAAACGCGTGGCAGCTCCACCCCCATCACCGAGTGATACTGAATGTCCAGCGTAGTATCGACGGAAACGGCCTCCGCGACGCTCTCTGGAACGCCAATTGTCATACTGGCGCGCATCAGAGCCTGATATGCCTCTGAAAAAGCCGTGTTCATATCCGACTGGAGCTGAGTGGCTTCCTTCACCAAACCCATCAGCTCCCGGACAAGAATGGTTCGTTTGCGGTCCATCAGCTCATAGCCGGTCTGAGCCAGAGCTCTGGAACGTTTGGACGCCATGAGGTTTCCTTTGGTGGGAAGCATGGATGACATAGCTTACACCTCCATTTTATGTGTTTTTATTTTGAGCTGGATGATGGCGAGGGTCGATAATACGCCTTCCGCTCCTCTTCGCTGACCCTGTCAAGCTCCGACACAGGGAGCATGGAGAGCAGCTCCCAGCCCAGATCAAGAGTCTGGCCGATATCGCGGTTTTCTGTCCTGCCTTGGGCGAGGAATCGGCTTTCCAGCGCGGCTCCGAACCTCAGATAGGCCTGATCCAGTTCGGAAAGCTCATCCTCCCCGATGACCGAGGCTAAGCTTCTGGCATCCTGAACCTTGGAATAGGATGCAAACAGCTGGTTTGCCACCGCGGGGTGATCCTCCCGGGTGAACCCCTTGCCGATTCCGTCTTTCATCAGTCGGGAGAGGGATGGCAGAATGGCAATGGGCGGATAGATGCCTTTCTGCTCCAAGGATCGAGAAAGGGTAATCTGCCCCTCCGTAATGTATCCGGTTAGGTCCGGGATGGGATGGGTGATATCGTCATTGGGCATGGTCAGAATGGGAACCTGCGTCACTGAGCCGGGCAATCCTTCAATCATACCCGCCCGTTCATAGAGGGAAGCCAGATCGGAATAGAGATAGGCGGGGAAGCCCTTTCGGGATGGAATCTCCCCCTTGGAAGATGAGAATTCCCGAACCGCCTCGCAGTATGAGGTCATGTCGGTCATAATCACCAGAACATGATAACCGTGAGTAAAGGCAAGATATTCAGCGGCTGTGAGGGCACAGCGCGGGGTAAGAATACGCTCTACAATCGGATCAGAGGCCAAATTGAGAAACATGACCACCCTTTGAAGCGCGCCGGCCTCTTCAAAGCTGTTTTGAAAAAACCAAGCCGCGTCATGTTTGACCCCCATAGCGGCAAACACAACCGCAAAACTGGCCTCGTCTCCGTCGACTTTGGCTTGACGCACAATCTGAGCTGCCAGATCGTTGTGGGACAGTCCGGATCCGGAAAAAATAGGGAGCTTTTGCCCGCGAATCAAAGTACAGCTGGCATCGATGGCGGAAATACCGGTGTAAATGCAGCTTCTGGGATACCGTCGGCTGACGGGGTTGATGGGTGAGCCGTTGACGCTCCTGCGCTGCTCCGGGTATAGTTCTCCTAGCCCGTCAATTGGCCGTCCAGAGCCGTCGAACACACGCCCCAGCATCTCTCTGGAGAGTGCCAGTTCCATCGGTTTTCCTGTGAAATGGGTTCGTGTATTTTGCAGTGAAAGCCCCCTTGTCCCCTCAAACACCTGCAAAACCGCCTTTGTTCCCTCCAAGAGAATGACCCGTCCATAGCGTTTGGTTCCGTCGTTCATCCTGATCTCAGCCAATTCATCATACGCGGCGTGGTCTACCTGATCCAGAACCATCAGAGAGCCGGACAGGTCGGACAGGCCCCGGTATTCCACTCTCATGCAGTCGCTCTCCCTTCCGACCGGGAAAGCGCGTCGTCAATCTCACGCTCGAACGCCTGAAACAGCTCCGGCCGATCATTTGGAATGTCATATTTCATCTTGATCAGCCGCTCAAAAATTCCGGTTTCTTTCAGAAGTGTGATGGGAATGGAGTGGCTGACGAGCCGTTCCATTGCCCCGTCGTGAAGCCGGAGAATGACCCGCATCATGGACAGCTGCTTGTTCAGTGGGACATAGGTGTCGATCTCGTGAAAGGCGTTCTGCTGCAGATAGCCCAGGCGAATCAGACGGGCGGTTTCCAGCAAAAGCTTCTGCCCATCCGGCAGCAGGTCGGAGCCGATCAGCTTCACAACCTCCATCAGCTCGTTTTCCTCCTGTAATATCTCTGAAATACGGTTGCGATATTCCAGAAATTCAGGGCCTGCCGTCTGATCATACCAAGGCTTCAGAACGGAAAGATATTCGGAATAGGAGGTGAGCCAATGAATCGCGGGGAAGTGGCGGGCATAGGCGAGAGAGCGGTCCAGCGCCCAGAAGCATCGGGTGAAGCGTTTGGTGTTTTGAGTAACCGGCTCGGAAAAATCGCCGCCCTGAGGAGACACGGCGCCGATTACGGTAACGGAACCCTCCTTGCCCTCGAGCGTCCTGACATAACTGGCACGCTCGTAAAATTCCGCCAGGCGGGAGGCGAGATAGGCAGGGAACCCCTCCTCCGCCGGCATCTCCTCCAGACGCCCGGAGATCTCCCGCAGCGCCTCTGCCCAGCGGGAGGTGGAATCCGCCATCAGCGCCACATGATATCCCATGTCCCGGTAATACTCCGCCATGGTCATGCCCGTGTAAACCGACGCTTCCCGGGCGGCTACCGGCATATTAGAGGTATTGGCAATGAGAATGGTACGGGCAAGCAGCGGCTGCTTTGTCTTTGGATCGAGAAGCGTGGAGAATTCCTCCAATACCTGAGTCATTTCATTGCCCCGTTCGCCACACCCAAGATAGACGATGACATCCGCGTCCGCCCACTTTGCCAGCTGGTGCTGAGTCATGGTTTTTCCCGCGCCAAAGGGACCTGGAATGGCGGCGCAGCCGCCCTTGCCTACGGGAAACAGCGTGTCGATGACACGCTGTCCGGTGACCAGTGGGCGGGTGATGGGAAGCCGCTGCCCGATGGGACGCGGAGCGCGGATAGCGCACATTTGAGCCAGTGTGAGCGGGGTCACAATTCCAGCCCTGTCGGTGATCTCTGCCACGATTTCATTTACTGTGTACGATCCTGCGGGCATCGCTCTTGTAACCCTACCGCTCAGGTTGGTCGGAATCAGGCAGCGGTGCATGATTGCGGCAGTCTCCCCGCACATGGCGTACATCGTTCCCGGCGTCACCTCGTCACCCTCCTTGACAGTGATCTCAGTATCCCACCGTCTCTCGGCATCCAGTGTTTCAAGAGAGGCTCCTCTGGTTAAAAATGCCCCATCCCGATCTGCCAAGGCTTTCAGGGGGCGGCCAATTCCGTCGAAAATGCCGCCCAGCAGACCCGGCCCAAGCTGGAGCGACATGGGAGCGCCCAAGGGAACAACCCTCTGACCCGGCGCAAGTCCTGCTGTATCCTCGTAGATCTGAACCGTGGTGAATCTGCCGTCCGTCCGCACTACCTCGCCCAGCAGTTGTTCCTCACCGGCGTAAACGATGTCCATCATGGCCAGAGTACGCCCGCCTGTGACCGTTACCACAGGGCCGTTGATTCCATGGATGTAATATTCCTCTGCCGCCATGTCAGTCAGTCCTCTTCCATTGAAATTTGCAGGTAAAACCGCTCCGCAAAATGCCCGTCCAGTTCCTCCAGTGCCACATCAAAAGTGGCGTCAAAAACAAGCCCCCGTTCCGGGCATTCCACCACAAGCCCTCCCAGCGCAAAGTCGGCGGTAAGAAGCTCAGCCTGCCTGCCGCGAGCCAGCGCTTGCAGGGACGCTCCGATGGATATGTCCTCCGGACGCAGGTAAAGGAGGATACCCCGGCGCTCACCGATCAGGCCCAGGATTTGTGACAGCTGTTCTCTGAGAAGATCCGGATAGTCGAGGCTCTCTGTCAGTGTTACCACCCACTTCCGTACATCGGAAAAAAACATCCGAGCCAGTTCCTCTCGCCGCAGGGCGAGTTTTTTTTTGTTTTCCATACTATGACGGGAGCGTCGGCGCTCTGCGTCTGCCAGAAGCTGTGCCCTTTGTTCCTGGTAATATGCGTCGGCTTTCGCCGTGGCCTCTGCTTCTGCCTGCCTGAGCTGCTCTTTTCGGCGCTCATCAACCTTCTTTTTAGCCGCGTCCGCCTCGGCGGTGCCCTCCGCCAGAATGGCTGAGGTAAATCGGGCCAGCTTCTCCTCCATATCGGGCATATCATCCACTCCCACAGTCGTGTGTCTAAATTCTGATGCCAATGGCCTGCCCAAGCAGGCGCGTGATGGAGTCCCCGTCCGCTCCATCGCTGTTTCGTGACGGGATTTCCACCACCAGGGGGGTTCGGCGCTGCTTCACAGATGAGAGCATCTCCCGGCAGAGAGCCGCCAGTTCTTGAGTAATCAGGAGAATCCCGATGGATCGATCGGAAAGGGCGCCGGTAATGGCCTGCTCAGCTTCCTCTCTCGACCGGGCGATTTGACCGGGCATACCAGCCAGACGCAGACCGATGAGGGTATCAACATCATCAGAAATAACAAAATAATTCATAGCGCTTAGAACATAAACAGCAGCAGCAAAGCCACGATCAAGCCGTAAAGCGCCACGCCCTCCGCCAGTCCGACAAAAATAAGAGATTTGCCGAAGGCGGCCTCATTTTCCGAAATGGCCCCCAGCGCCGCGGCGGAAGAGGAGGCCACCGCGATTCCGCCACCCACACCGGACAGACCCACCGCCAAGCCGGAGCCGATGTACTTCAGCCCATCGCCCAGCCCGGTGGCTGCGGTGGCAGTTGAGGCTTCAGCGGCGGCGGATGCGCTCCCCCAAAAGCCCAGAACACTTGTGATGATAAACAGGGCAAAAAAGGAAACAACATTTACGAGTACAGCGCGCTTAGCTTTTGTTCCCGTCCACTTTCGCAGCCCTGCGGCAAGCAGGGGAGAAAAAAGCAGAAACGTAAGGCAAATCAGAGAACATACTTTCATCTTGTCTACCTCCTGTCAATTACTTGCTCTTTTCAGAATATTGAATGCGCTTCGGGCGATATTCCAGGCCGCCGTCGGAATAAAACCGTCCGAACAGCTCATAAAATTCAAGACGCAGAACCTGAATGCCCACCAGAAAGCCCTCAAAGCCTAACACAAAGGCATTTCCAAGGACAATGACCACTGGATTGAGATGGGAACCGGCCAGCATCTGAACCACCAGCATCAGGGAAACATGGGTGATGGCGTAAGCGCCCACCCGAAGAAACGAGAGAGTATTGGTCAAAAAGGAGAGCAGGATTTCAAACAGCTCAAAAAAGCCGATGGTCAGAAGCTCACTCAGCGAAACCGTTTTCCAGCCCGGGTCGCGCCGCATCAAGAGACTCAATGGCTCCCGGAACAACATGAGAAGGAGCGGAAGAACCAGAACCGGAAACACATAGGCGGGCTGAAAGGCGTTAAATCCCACGGTGAGAGGAGAGACAACGGCAAATACGATGCCCAGATAAAACAGGAACCCCGCAACCCCGTTGGCACCAAATAAGATTTTCTCCCAATTTTTTTGCCGGATGCCGTTTACTATGTTGAAGAGCATGGAAAGTCCCAGCATAAAAACGCCCAGGGCGATAGAGAAAATCAAAAGGATTAACACATGGGAGCCCTCCAGTATCTTAAAGCCGGGGAGAATGTCTTCAAATCCGAACACGCTGCCATAGACACATCCAAAAAATGCTCCGCTTAGCCCGCAGCAGGCGATGATATTTCCCAGCCAAAATTTCTGCCGCCGCGCCAGAAGGATGCCCAGCAGGGAGAGGCAGAGCCCCTGCCCCACGTCGCCGAACATGATTCCGTAAAAAATGCAGTAGGTGATTGCCATGAAGAGAGATGGGTCCAGCTCATGATAAGAGGGGAGTCCGTACATGGAGAGGAGCGGCTGGAACATGCGCGCGAAAAAATGGTTGCTGAGCTTGGTGGGGGGAACCGCGTGCTCCAGATACTCCGGGTCGTCCGCCACATAAGACAGCCGAAAGCCTGAAACGGAACCGATGCGCCTGTCCAGTGCGGTAAGCTCCTGAGTGGGAACCCAACCCATCAGGTAAAAAGAGCCTTGGGATCGGACGGCAAATTTCCTCAGCTCGCAGAGCTCACTGTGAAACCGCAGATAGCAAATGACCGTCAGCAATTGCTCTGTCTCCTGTTCCGTTAGCGCGAACAGTTTTCTGGCATAACCAGCGGCGGAGGTTTCGGCAGCCCCGGCCTCGGCAGACAGTGCGGAAACGGCGTGCGCCGCATCGCCGTGGGCACGTTCATCCAATGCAATTGAGTGGAACCGAAGCGAATGAAACAGCGCGTCTGCCTGAGCGGTATCCTGTTCTGCTGAAACATAAACACCGTAGACTCTATGCTCCCGTCTCGCGGTTTCAAAGAAAAAAGCCTGATCAAGCCGTAGAATGTCGGGCTGATATCGTTCAAAGGACTCAATAGGCAGATGTCCATAGCGGAATTGTACATAATGCATGGAGCGCAGCTCGTCCAAATCGCCTGGAAACCCCAACAGCGGCTCCAGACTGGCGGCAGCCGCCCGCAGTTCGGAGGCATTGCGCTCCAGCTCGTCCCGCTGGCGGTTCCACTCCGAACGCTTTTCTTCCAGGCTCTGCAAATAGGCGGCGGGTATCTCAAGGGAATCCGGATAGTCGTCAAAGGAGCGGAATTCCAGTGGAATATTCATTTGAGCGGCCAGCAGCTCACCCTTGCGCAGCAGCGGAAGATATGGATTTTCCGGCGTGATGGGTGTTATGCCGTCCACCCCACTCAGGTACGGCAGCGCAGGTTCCGGGTGGAACTCCTGCTCCATCACACAAACGTGCATGGCGGCCTCAAACCGTTCCTGCGGGCCGGTCAGCGTGACAAGCTTCATCGGGACAACAGACACAAATAAGCCTCCTTCGTGATTCCTGTGCCGTCAGCTGTCCGGCAGGTCGGCATCGTCCAAGGGGACTGCGTAATAAACGCATTCCACGGCGCGGATCAGCGTGGACAGTTCCAGCTCTCTGAGATTCAGATAGGCCACGGCAGAATAGACCGATGGCAGGCTGAGCAGCAGATGCTTGCGGTTAAAACGATAAAAAGCACGGTGGTAATACGCGTCAATGGTCTCCGGGGATACGCCCCGCAGAGCAGGCGCGTAAGGTGTTTCTTCCAAAAGAGAATGGGCGGAGTCCCAATCAGGTGCTGAAAGGAGGGCCTTCATCAGCTCTGGCCGGAGCCTGTAATGGAATGGAAACAAAACCCCAGCGTACTGAGTTTCCTTTGGAAAAAAGCACTTGAGACGCAGGATATAAACCAAATTCAATAAATCCACCTGCTCCCCCAGGGTACGCAGCAGAATGGAGCGGGTCTCTCCGCTGTAAGCCCGGTGAATCAGACGATATTGCGTTGAAAAATAGGTGGAACGGAGCAGGGCTTCGGTCAGCGTGTAATCCGGCAGCTCGTCCCGCGCTTCTGGGCGAAGACGGAGCAAAGGCTCATAGTAAATGGTCTTTGCCGCTGCCTCCGCCAGGGCATCATAGCTGGCGGCAGCGGAGAGCGCATTGTAATTCAGCTTGCCCTGCTGAAGAAAGGAGAGTGGTATAGGCGTGTAGTGAATTTCCTTTACAGAAATCAGGCGTCTGAGGGTCATTAAAATGGCATCAAGCTCGGTCATGAGGACAGGAAACCGGAGCAGGGCTTGATCCTGCTGGTGGACGTAATGATTCAGTCTCAGGTAATCCAGGCGAACCGAGCCGCGCAGAGCGGCTTCTAACGCGGCACGGTCAGACGGATCACTCAGCGAATGCACCGCGGCGCTCCAGGAATCGGTCTGACTGAGATACTCAGACACTTCAGAAACCGATTTCATGGATGCCATCCGGCGAAGTTCAGAAGCCTTCAGCCGCTTGCCATACATCGCGCGTACCTTTGTGGTCAGTGCCCCGTATTGCGCAGCGGATACGATCATGTATGATGGCCTATGACCGTCTGAAACAGCTCGTCCACCCAGGCGTCATGATTGTTTTGCGCGGCTGACTCCAGATTGAACAAAGCGGCGGCGTATTTTGTATCCATAGCCGTCATAACAGCGGCGGTTTGCTCTTTTGTTTGCCGTTCCAATTCAAAAAGCTTGACTCGTACCTGATTCATATGCTGTTCTTTGATGCGTTCAATCTCGGAAGAAAGGGCTTTCTCCTGCTGTTCGCTCTGTTCGGTGGCTTCACGCGCCATCTGCTTTGCGGTTTTTTCCGCCTCCAGAATGCGCTCGACGAGCTTTGTATATTCCATATGATCTCCTCCCATTTCATCATTTGATTCTTTGAAGCATGTCATAAAAATTATAGCAAATAAGATTGAAAAAATATGGAAATTAATAGGGAAAAACATACAAAACAGAAAAAATATCTAAAGCGGTTTTGTGCATCTCGCGGGCAGGGAACATCAATTGCATTCTTCCCGTCAGAAAAGATTGTTTTTTCCGGATCATACGTATATAATAATTCAAATATAGGATGACCCTTGATCTATAGGATTACCATTCATACCCGCTCATGGGACATGATTTTGAATAGGAGGAATGGAAATGACCAAGCTTTTGCACCTTTTGGAGCAGGATTGCTCCCTCACTACGGAACAGCTTGCCTCAATGGCAAATATGACGGCGGATGAGGTCAAGGCAGCCGTCAAACAGCTGGAGGACGAGAAAGTTATTCTTGGCTATCAGGCAATTATTGATTGGGACCGTACGGCCCGGGAGGCGGTAACCGCCCTCATTGAGGTTAAGGTCACGCCCCAGCGCGGTGAGGGCTTTGACCGTGTGGCAGAGCGGATTTACCAATATGAAGAGGTGGAGTCAGTTTATCTGATGAGCGGAGCCTTTGACTTGACTGTGATTATTTCTGGGCGCTCCCTGAAGGAGGTCGCCCAGTTTGTGGGCGAACGCCTGTCGCCGCTGGAGGATGTGACGGGAACCGCCACGCACTTCATTTTGAAGAAATATAAAGAAAAGCACCTGATTTTTGAAAAGCAGGAGAAGCAGGAAAGGGAGTTTATCTTCGTATGAATTACGACAATATCGTATCGGATCGGATTAGGCAGGTCGCTCCCTCCGGAATCCGCAGATTTTTTGATATTCTGGAGGAGATGAAGGATGCGATTTCTCTGGGCGTGGGCGAACCTGACTTCGTGACGCCCTGGCATATCCGCGACGCGGGCATCTACTCGTTGGAGAAGGGATTTACCCGCTATACCGGCAACGCGGGGCTTGCGGAACTCCGCCGCGAAATTGCCGCCTATCAGGGACGCAGATTTGGCCTTCACTATGATTTCGCGTCGGAAATCATAGTGACTGTGGGCGGAAGCGAGGCCATTGACCTCGCCTTCCGCTGTACGCTCAACCCCGGCGACGAGGTCATTATCCCCGTTCCATCTTTTGTTTGCTACGGTCCTCTGGTGCATATGACGGGCGCAACCCCGGTGTTTGTGCAGACCTATGCCAAGGATGAATTCCGTTTGACGCCCGAATCGCTGAAGGCGTCCATAACCGACAAAACCAAGGCTGTTATGCTGCCCTTCCCCAACAATCCTACGGGCGGCATCATGGAACGCGAGGATTTGGAGGCCATTGCTGAACTACTGCGGGGCACCGATATCATCGTGGTGTCCGATGAAATTTATGCGGAGCTCACCTATGGGCAAAAGCATGTGTCCATCGCAACCCTCCCCGGCATGAGGGAGCGAACCATCGTAGTCAACGGATTTTCCAAGAGCCACGCCATGACCGGCTGGCGCATGGGCTACGTTTTGGGTCCGAAGGAGATCATCTCCCAGATGCTTAAGCTCCACCAATTCGGGATTATGTCCGCCCCCACCACCAGCCAATACGCCGCTATTGAGGCCATGCGCAACGGCGACCAGGATGCGGAGCGGATGCGGGACGAGTACGACGGACGCCGCCGCTATTTGGTGGAGGGACTGCACCGTGTCGGCCTTCCCTGTTTTGAGCCGCGAGGTGCGTTTTACGTGTTTCCGGATATACGGAGCACGGGTCTTTCTTCCGATGAGTTCTGCGAACGCTTCCTGATGGAGGAAAAGGTTGCGGTCATTTCCGGCTCCGCTTTTGGCCAAGGAGGTGAGGGCTTTGTCCGTTGCTGCTACGCCACTTCTATGAAAGATATTGCAGAGGCGCTGACCCGTTTGGACAATTTCCTCACAAATTTAAAGAAAAAACAGGAAAAAGGAGAAAAGGCAGTATGAAGTACATTCTGGTCATCGGAGACGGCATGGCGGATAACCCCGTACCTGAATTGGGGAATCAGACACCCCTTCAGCACGCCGCCATTCCCGCAATGGACAGGCTCGCAGCCAAAGGCGAGGTGGGTTCCGTTAAAAACTGCCCGGATGAGCTGCCGCCGGGCAGTGATACCGCCATTCTCTCTATCTTTGGCGCGGACCCCAGAATGTGCTATACAGGGCGCTCTCCCCTGGAGGCGGCCGGCTCCGGTGTTTCCCTCAAGCCTGGAAACGTCTCCTACCGCTGTAATATGGTTACTTACGAGGACTGTGATAAGCCCGTGGAGCAGAAGAAGATACTCTCTCACAACGCCGGATCCATTGAAGGCGACGAGTCCATCGCCATTGTGACCGCTTTGTTTTCCGAACCCTCCTTTCAAAAGGCGGCGGCGGAGACGGGAATGTCTGTGTTTCCCAGCCCCTCCTTCCGCCATATCGCCGTTCAGGACAAGGCGGATATCGCGGGCATCCGGCTTGCCGCTCCCCACGACCATCTTGGTGAGGAAATCGGCCCGCTGCTGCCCTCCGGCTGCGCCAACGCTGAGGTTCTCAAGCACCTGATGCTGCTGGCCCATGAAATTTTAAACCACCACCCCCTCAATGAGGCTCGGCGCGAAAAAGGGAAGAAACCAGCCAACGGCGTCTGGTTTTGGGCGGAAGGCACCGCGGTTGGTCTGGAAAGCTTCTGGGACAAATATCATAAGAAGGGAACCGTCATTTCGGCCGTTCCGCTGTGCCATGGTATTGCCCGCCTGTCCGGTCTCGACGTGACGATGGTGGAAGGCGCCACAGGCGAGCTGGAAACCAACTATGAAGGCAAGGTGGCCGCTGCCGTCGACGCGCTGAAAAACGGCTATGACTTCGCCGCGATTCACGTGGAGGCTCCAGATGAATGCACTCACAACGGCGATCTGCCCGGCAAACTTCAGGCCATTGAATGGCTTGACTCTCGTGTCGTCGCTCCTCTGACGGAGCAGATGGACGGTCTTGGCGAGGATTACCGTCTCGTGATTTTGTCCGATCATAAGACATTGACCTCCACCCGTGGCCACGATGGAGAGCCGGTTCCGTATCTGCTCTATGACAGCCGCAGGGATACGGGACTGAATGTCCCATACTGCGAGAAGAGCGGAGAGAATGGGCCCAGCTACGAAAATGGCGCGGCAACAGTGATGCCTCTGCTGTTTGAACTGCCATTGAATTAACTTGTTGGGGAGGCTTGAGGATGCGCAACGAATTTAACGGACTCGCTTTTTCTCCGGCAGATATTCTGATGCCAAACAAATGCGATTTGACACAATGGTCGGTGGTGGCCTGCGACCAGTATACTTCTCAGCCGGAATACTGGGAGCGGGTAGAACGCACCGTCGGAGCGGCACCCTCCGCGCTGCATCTGATTTTGCCGGAAAGCAGTCTGGAGGGTCCCAGTGTGGAACAGGATATCACTGAGATTAACATGACCATGGCGAAGTATCTCAAGGAGGGGCGGTTCCGGGAATATCGCGACGCGTTGTTTTATGTAGAACGGAAGTTGGATAACGGCGCAACACGCAAGGGCATCATCGGTATGGTGGATCTGGATCAGTATGACTACGAACCGGGGACGGGGACGCTTATCCGCGCCACCGAGGGAACCGTGCTCTCTCGCATTCCTCCCCGGGTTGCAGTGCGGAAAAATGCGCCCATTGAGCTGCCGCATGTGATGCTGTTGACGGACGATCCCGGTCAGACTGTCATTGAGCCGCTTGCGTCGGCGAAAGAACACTTGGAGCAGGTCTATGACTTTGAGCTGATGGAGCGCGGGGGTCATATCACCAGCTGGCTGTTGGGTGAGCGCGAGCAGCTCCAGGTAGCCGAGGCCATCCGCGCTCTGGCATCTCCCACGTCCTTCACCGCGAAATACGGAACGGAACAACCGGTGCTCCTGTTTGCCGTCGGAGACGGAAACCATTCACTTGCAACCGCCAAGGAGAGCTATGAGCGGCAGAAACAACTGGCCGCCCCCGAACACTGGGCATCCCTTCCCGCACGATATGCACTGGTGGAGCTGACCAATCTGCATGATTCGTCCCTGATTTTTGAGCCCATTCACCGGGTGGTATTTGGTGTCAGCACGGAAGATTTGCTGACCGCACTTCTGAATTTTTATCCTGATGCTCATAAGGGCGCGGGAGAAGGACATGTTCTGGAGTATGTTTGTTCCAAAGAAGCAGGGCAGCTTACCGTCCCGCATCCCCGCCATCAGCTCCCTGTGGGAACCCTCCAAGCGTTTTTGGACAACTATCTGGAGACCCACAAAAGTCGGGTAGATTACGTTCACGGAGATTCCGTGGCGAAAGAACTGGGCGCAAAGCCCGGAAATATCGCATTCCTGCTGCCGCCAATGAAAAAAGAGCAGTTGTTTCCCACTGTCATTTATGACGGCGTACTTCCGAGGAAAACTTTTTCCATGGGAGAAGCTCACGACAAGCGGTTCTATCTGGAGGCCCGAAAAATTCGCTGAAGGTGGTCGAAGAGGTTGGAAGTCCATGCGTTTGCCAAAATCAATCTGACCTTGGATATCCTTCGAAAGCGTGAGGATGGTTATCACGACCTGGAGATGGTGATGCAAAGCGTCTCCCTGTATGACACGCTCCGGATTGTTCCTGTCGTTCAGGACAAGGGCGTTTCCATAACCAGTACCCAGCGGTTTATTCCCAACGACGAGCGCAATCTGGCAGTGAAGGCGGCGCGGGCTTTTTTTGAGTCTACCGGGAACATGATCGGGCTTGATATGGCTCTGACCAAGCGTATTCCGGTCTGCGCGGGACTTGGAGGTGGCAGCGCGGATGCCGCCGCCGTTCTGGTTGCGTTAAACGATCTGACAGGAGCGGGACTAACCACACGGCAGCTCATGGCTCTAGGGGAGAAGGTCGGCTCCGATGTCCCATACTGTGTCATGGGAGGAACCGCGCTGGCCCGGGGCAAGGGAGAGGTTCTGACGGAGCTTCCCCCCCTGCCTTCCTGTTATGTGGTTCTCTCAAAGCCGGATTTTTCTATCTCGACGCCCGAATTGTTTTCACGGGTTGACTTAAAGAAAATGATCTGCCGCCCGGATACTACGGGATTGCTGGAGGGGCTGAGACAGCGCGATCTGAAGCAGGTTGCCCGGCGCGTTTACAATGTGTTTGAGGATATCCTGCCACCTCGCCAGCGGGCGATGGTAGACGGGATCAAGCAACTTCTGATTCATCATGGAGCACTCGGCGCGGCCATGACCGGAACCGGCTCAGCTGTATATGGGCTGTTTGCCGCCGAACAAGAGGCAAATGATGCGTATTCAGCTCTTAGCAGCCGCTATCAGGAAACTTTTTTAACACAAACGGTTTAAACGGAAGCGTTGCTGTCCATACTGTTAGTCAAACAGTTCAAACGACTGTTTACTACATATGGAATGGTGATGTTTCATGAAGGCAAATGCAATTCCCAACAAACAAAAAAATCGATTCTATCGCTTTGAGCTGGCGTTGATGATTGCTCTGGCTCTGTTTTTACTATTGGGTATCTGGCTGAACCGCGAGCAGTCCGAACTTTCCGGAAGCGTAATCCGGCTGCATGTCCTGGCCAACTCCGACAGCGACGAGGATCAGGCGCTTAAGCTGAAAGTCCGCGACCGGATCCTGGAGGAAGCCTCCTCACTTCTGGAAGGGGACACGGACGTCCAAACCGCGGCTTCCCAGCTGGAGGGAAAGCTGGATGATCTGGCAGCCGCCGGTCAGACTGTGGTGAACGAAGAGGGTTACGATTATCAGGTTACCGCCGCGCTGGAAAATACATGGTTTCCTACCAAGCAGTACGATGATTTTGCCCTTCCGGCGGGGGATTACCTGGCGCTTCGGATTAAGATCGGCGCGGCCGAAGGACACAATTGGTGGTGCGTTGTATTTCCACCGCTGTGCGTGGCCTCTGTCAGCGAGACCGTGGAGGATACCGCCGCTTCGGCAGGATTATCGCAGGATGAAATATCTCTGATGACAGCGGATTCCGATCAATATGTGCTGAAATTCCACCTGATGGAATGGTGGGACGAACTGAAAAATCAGCTTTCATAATCACGATACGGGCGTTCTCCTGTCAACGGAGAACGCCCTCTTCCATGCTCCGTATCAAAATCTTTCCGTGGTTTGCTTGACCTTCCTGCCTGTTTCAGATAGAATAGTAGGGTTAGATAGGAGTGTCATCATGGATAACAAAGACTGGGAGCTGCGGTTTTGCAGGGCGCGGCGCAGCGCAATCGCGATGGAGTATCAAAACTTAAACAAAGAACAGCAAAAGGCCGTACTGGCAACACAGGGACCTTTGCTGCTGCTGGCCGGTGCGGGCAGTGGAAAAACAACGGTGCTGATCAATCGGGTGGCAAACCTGATCAAATATGGGCGCGGCTCCGACAGTGACGAAATACCCACATGGGTCACAGCGGAGGACGCGGATTTTTTAGAAGCTTACATAGCCAACCCCACACCACAAGACAGACCACGCGCGGAGGGACTCTGCAAGCTGGAGCCTGCCGCCCCCTGGTCCATTATTGCCATTACCTTCACCAATAAGGCGGCAGGGGAGCTAAAGGAACGTCTGGAGCGGATTCTGGGGCCTACGGCGCTGGATGTTTGGGCGTCGACCTTTCATTCTGCCTGTGTACGGATTCTGCGGCGGGATATTGAGCGGCTGGGATATTCCTCAAGCTTTACTATTTATGATACCGATGACAGCCTCCGGGTGATCAAGGAAATTATGAAGGAACAGCGCATGGACGACAAAGCCATTCCGCCCCGTACCGTGCTGGGCTATATTTCCCGTGCCAAGGATGAGCTGCTCTCAGGGGCGGAATATTTGCAAAAATGCGAAAAAGACGGCGATCTCCGCCTGACAAAGATAGCCCGGGTTTACGTGGAATTTGAAAAACGGCTCAAGGACGCGAATGCCCTGGATTTTGACGATATTATTCTCAACACTGTGCGCTTGCTTCAGGAACATGAGGACGTACGCAGTTATTATCAAAATAAATTCCGCTACGTGCTCATCGATGAATATCAAGATACCAACCATCTGCAATATCTGCTGGCCTCCCTGCTGGCGGGGAAATGGGAAAATTTCTGTGTGGTGGGTGACGACGATCAATCCATTTATCGGTTTCGGGGTGCCACCATCGAAAATATTTTGTCCTTTGAACAGAAGTACAAGGGTGCCAGGGTCATCCGCCTGGAGCAGAATTACCGATCCACAAGGAACATTCTGGAGGCCTCCAACGCGGTGATCCGAAACAACGCGGGACGAAAGGGCAAAGAGCTGTGGACACAGCACAGTGAAGGTGACAAGCTTCAATGCTATACAGCTATGAATGAAAACGACGAGGCTCAGTACGTTGCCGCACAGATTCTGGAGGAGTTCCGTCAGGGGCGGAAGTGGGGCGAGCACGCTATTTTGTACCGCATGAACGCGCAGTCAAACCAGATGGAAACTGCATTCAAGCGCAACGGTATTCCGTACCGTATCATCGGCGGCACACGGTTCTTTGACCGGGCTGAAGTCAAGGACATGGTTGCCTACCTCTGCGTCCTGAACAATCCGGATGACGACCTGCGTCTGTCGCGCATTATCAATGTCCCCACCCGTGGGATTGGTGACAGAACCGTTGAAGCGGCAAAAGACATTGCCGCCTCGGAGAACCGGTCACTTTGGCAGATCATCAAGGATGCGCGGCACTATGCCGAGCTGCAAAAAGCGGCGGCTAAGCTCTCCCAGTTTTCCGATATGATGGAGGAGCTGCGTCGCCAGTCAACAGAGCTGCCCCTCAACGCGTTTTATGAGGAGCTGGTGGCCCGCACAGGCTATGCGGTGATGCTGGAGGCAAAAAACGACACAGAGAGCCGAACCAGACTGGAAAACGTCAAGGAGCTTGGGTCCTCCATCAACGGATATCTGGAAAATGCCGGGGATGAGGCATCTCTGTCGGGATTTCTGGACGAGATTGCCCTGTACACAGACTTAGACATTGAGGGTGCGGAGGACTGCGTTATTATGATGACCATGCACTCCGCTAAGGGACTGGAATTTCCTGTGGTATTCGTAGTAGGCGCGGAGGAAGGAATTTTCCCGGGCATGCGCTCCATCGGAGACCCCGAGGAGATGGAGGAGGAGCGGCGTCTGTGTTATGTTGCCATGACCCGCGCCAAGGAACGGCTGTTCCTGACATGTGCCTGCCAGAGAATGCTGTTCGGGCGGACATCCTCCAATCGGATTTCTCGGTTCGTGGCGGAGATTCCGGAGCAATATGTCCAGTCCAGCGGGAGAACCCCGTTGTCCGATTCAACAGAATCAGACTTTAAGGCCGCTTCATCCCCCAGTGCGCCGACCGGGTACCGAAAGCCTGTGTCCGGCGGAGTGCGGAGCGGATACACCGGAAATACATCCGCCAGAGCCTCAAGCACGGCAGGCTCTGGGTATACCCCCTCCGCCGCTTTGCCGTCTTTCCAGAGGGGAGACATGGTAACCCACAAAGCATTCGGAACGGGAATGGTTCTCTCGCTGCAGCAAATGGGCGGAGACGCGCTGATTGAAATTGCCTTTGACAATGT